>Ga0163161_10000230_pt1 | contig 51536 bp, 43 predicted proteins | sample S45metaG_FD_129847 | JGI IMG/M metagenome (GOLD analysis project Ga0163161, IMG submission 129847) | Switchgrass rhizosphere microbial communities from Kellogg Biological Station, Michigan, USA - S4-5 metaG | ecosystem: Host-associated > Plants > Roots > Rhizosphere > Soil | place: USA... | reverse complement strand
ATTAAAGAGACGATCGTACTTTCAAAGCTGCTGGAGGAGGTTTTAACGTATCTGCCAAAACTGATCAAACAACAGAAAGTGAAGTTCATTATCGACTTCAGTGCTACAGATGAACTGTGGACTTCAAAAAGTTTCATGCACAGTATATTTTATAATCTGATTTCAAATAGTATAAAATACCGCCGGCAAGCCATCAATCCTATTATAACAATTAAAAGTGAAATAGAAGGAAATAAATTTATCCTGACTTTCAGCGACAATGGAATTGGAATTGACCTGGTTAAAAACCATGCGGATGTCTTTGGACTGTATAAACGCTTCCATAGTCATGTGGAAGGTAAAGGAATGGGATTGTTTATGGTAAAAACGCAAGTGGAAACGCTCGGGGGATCTATATCGGTAAAAAGTAAAGTAAACCAGGGCACGGAGTTCAGATTAGAACTGAAGTTAAGTCCTACAGTTTAATGTTAAATCTTTCATTAGCAGTTTTTTCTTCAGGATCGATCAGCTCAACTTCCGGAAGTTACTGTGTTTCTATGAATACTCGGGGCGAATCTATGAGTTTCCTATAATGACCTAATGGACAATATTAAAACATGGGAACAAACCTGTGTCTTTAGATCTCCCATGTCCGGTGATTTGCAATAACTAAAATTTTGGACTGATAGACAATATGTCCAATCTGGCGAACAAATCTTCTCAATCGACCAGAAATGGTGATCCGGAAGGACAAATGCTCTTGCCTGCGGAATGTGCAGGCAAAGTGAAATTAGGACAGGAAACAATTATGAAATTGGATGATTATCCTTATAATAAATACGGCTCAATTAAGGGTGTTTTTTCGTCCATTTCGTAATCCACTAACATATCAGAGTCTGAATCTGGTGATGTAATTAACTATCATGTCACTATAAAATTTCCTTTCAAGTTAGTGACTAACTATAGGACTGAACGTGATCCCAAATTGGAGTCGAAGGGGATTCTGAGATAATAACTGATCATCGGAGACTAATTGAATAACTATTCAACAATCTATAATATATCAATAACTGGCATTATAAACTTGTTAGTAATAAAGATTTAGCTTGAATATGAATAATTATGCATTGATAATTAATACGGTTACTAAATAAATCTCAATTAATGGAGACAATATTAATAATATCATAAATGAAAACGCAAGAAATCTTGCATGTTTGGTATCATATGATGATATATCCTTGAATTTGTTGTAAATTTCTTTGTACCTTTTTTTGTAATAAAATGCAAAATAAGTAATTATAATACTAATTATAAATATTACGCCTTGTCCTGGTGGTTGTGGGTTATGCCGGAAATAATATGGATCTTTTAAATGATATACACATAAAAAAATTGTAAAAATTAAAGATAATAGTCCCATGCAAAATATTCCAAAAACTGTTAGAGGTGGAATATCATTTTGATATTTTCCGTGTTTATAATAGGAGTTATAAATTATGTAAAATAAGCGATCAATCATTTGCCGAATTTATAACAATTAAATTAGCTTCTGCTTCCAACTATTACATCACCTGGACACGGTGTTGATGGCAGAGTGCCTTTAGTTGATAATTCTACAGGTATTAGTTTGAGAATGATCCGAAAATAAATTGGGATACCTCCTTATACATACTTCTTTGGCTTTTTAAAATAAAAATAGGGTTTTTAATTGCTGTCCATAACGACTGATTTAAGAAATACAAATTTGACTTAACCATCAGGCCCAAACAAGATGTTCAAATTATAAATTTATTGATACACAATTTGATACATCGTTCCAGTGAGTTCGCTCATATTGTAGACCTACTCACTGGATTACTCACTGGAGATATGGTTTTATATGAAACATATGAACACTCCTAAAAACAAAAAAGCCCATTAATTGAACATTAACAGGCTTTTTAAACATTTTGATATTGCTATCTGCGGAGAGTGGGGGATTCGAACCCGCGGACCCTTTGACAAGTCAACAGTTTTCAAGACTGCCGCAATCGACCACTCTGCCAACTCTCCGCGACAAAAGTAGAAATAAACTTCATGTGCGCAAACTATCCCCGGGAACTATCTTTTAAATGCCTCATTATGAATCTGATTTTTTTTATCATCACCTGTTTACCCATATATTTTACATGCTTATTTGATAATTCATCACATAACAAGGATTATACTTAACTGTACATTCTTAATTCCTTTCTTAAAACCGCTTCCACTTAGCTAAATTCAGCGCATATTTTGCTTTGATTATTATTATGTTTGAATTTTGCAATTAATGGTTTGATTAGCGCAATCGCAATAAAGCTTTGCAGAGTAGATTTGTGTCAGTAATTTTAATTAAATTCATCCTATGGAAAAGCTGCAGACCTTAGAAAACTTTTATCAGAATAAATTTAATGCAGTGCCGCCTATTATACAGCAGGGGGTAGGGCATTTCAATGTTTTCCGTTTAGAGGATTGTATAGGGCCAAATGCTAAACCTGTTTCCTACAGCAGGAGAGATTTCTATAAAATTAGTATGGCGCGTGGCAAATACAGATATCACTATGCGGATAAAAGTATTTCAAGTGAAGGTACTACACTGATGTTTTTTAATCCTAATGTCGCCTATACCGTAGAATCCCTTTCAGAAAACAATACCGGTTTCTTTTGTATTTTCACAGAGTCCTTTTTTATTGAAAAAATCCGTGGAAGTTTGACTGATCTGCCGATGTTCAGCAGTGGGGGTAAGCCAGCCTATTTCCTGGATCAGAAACAAGATGAGATCGTATCCTCCATCTTTAATAAGATGTTGGATGAAATAGAATCGGATTATGTCTTTAAATACGATCTCCTACGAAATTACGTGACTGAGATTACGCATTTTGCGCTGAAGTCTCGCCCTTCAGAGACCCTTTATCAGCATCCAGATGCCAAATCCAGGATTACCTCAGTTTTCACCGAATTACTGGAAAGGCAATTTCCGATAGAAACCCCGTCACAGCGTTTCTCCATGCGCTCAGCCAAAGATTTTGCCGAGAAGCTGGCCGTACATGTCAATCACCTCAACAGATCTGTGAAAGAGACTACAGGTAAGACCACCACAGATATTATTACCCAGCGTTTATTGGCCGAAGCAAAATTACTGCTGAGGCATACCGACTGGAATGTTTCTGAAATAGGCTATTGCCTCGGTTTTGAAGAGGCTGCACATTTCAATAACTTTTTCAAGAAACAGACAGCCTACACACCGGGTTCATTCAGAAATGTTTGAATTTAGCAATGATGTGATTGATTGTTGCAATCTCTGAGGACTGTTGCAGCATTAAATTTGTTTTCAAATTCAATATCATGGAAACACAATCAAAAGTATGGTATGTTACGGGTGCCTCTGAGGGGCTGGGATTAAATTTAGTTAAACAATTATTAGCAGCAGGTCATCAAGTGGCTGCAACCTCGTCGAATATGGATGATCTGCAAAATGCTATAGGTGATACATCTTCGGACTTCCTGCCGCTACAGGTAAACCTGTCCCGGGAAGAGAGTATATGTGCATCCCTGGAACTGGCAATAGATACCTTCGGCAAAATTGATGTGGTGGTAAACAATGCTGAGGAAACATTAACCGGGTTGTTTGATGAACTGAGCGACAAACAAGCCAGGGCTAATTTTGAAATTAATGTTTTTGGAATGATGAATGTCATCAGGAATGTGATGCCGTATTTCAGAAGGCAGCAATCAGGCCATATCTTTAATATTTCATCAGTAGCGGGGGTAAGCGGAAAATATTCCGGACTAAGCATATACTGTGCAACCAAATTTGCAGTTGCGGGCCTGTCCGAATCTCTTGCAGCAGAAGCACGGCCTTTTGGCATCAGCGTAACTGTAGTGCTGCCTGAACAGTTCAGGAACAGTATTGCTCATCCAAATCAGCAGATCATCGAAAATCTGCAGTCAGAACCAGAAAAAACTGCCTCATCAATGATCACTGTTGCATCGGCTCAAAATCCGCCAATGTATTTATTACTGGGCAAAGTTGCGTATCAGGCTCCCTCTGAAAAAATAGAGGATCTTAGAAAAGAAATGTGCCTGTGGCAAAATGCCTGAAAAACAGACATCAGCGACCAATTTAAGGGACATTATTAAAATAGTTCTAAATAATTTTCAATTTTATTTGTATCGAGTCTTAATAATGTGAATATTTGTACTATAATCAATTGAAGTAAATGCAAAACGTCATTACCGCAGAACCTCTTGTAGAATTCACAGAAGTATTTAGAACCGTTAATGGCTCTGTATTTCAGTCTGATAAAGAAAATTGCTGGTATATTGATTTTGTAGGCAAACTTGCCCGTTTTGATTACAGGAGCATAATGAAGCTGAGAAAGGCTATTTATGCAATTGACATCGAAGCATTACTGCTCAATTCTGAACTTACTCCCGATCTCGAGATCGTATTTATCTGTGCTTGTGACCATTGTTATGTATTAACCCTTCTAGAGATCATAGATTTCAAAAAACTGCTGGAAGGAACCTTTGTCATGCTGGAGTTAAATCGCATCATTCATGACAGGGTATATCGCCTAAGTGTCTGAACTTCTTTAGACTTAGAATCTTTCCATATTTCACGGTAATGCTGTAAAATTGATTTTATGCACTATTTTTGCAGTAGTCAAAGAGACAATTACATAATTAAAAATATATGAAAGACATCACACGCGTTCAATGCCTGCTATCAACTGAGGTAGAAGCATTGTTAAATCAGCAAATAAAAAAAGAAGCCCAATCTGCATCTGCATATCTTGCAATGGCATCATGGTGTGATAGTAACGGATTTGATTATTCATCTGAATATTTCTTCAAACAATCTGAAGAAGAAAGACAGCACCAGTTAAAAATCTTCAAATATGTTCTGGACATGGGCGGCAGCGCTATCTCTCCGGAAGTAACTAACATACAAACAGAATTCAACTCTTTCAGAGAAGTTTTTGAGGAAGCCCTGGACGCAGAAATCAGCGTTACACAATCACTTAAAAACATCGCAGCAAACTGCTATAAAGAGCAGGACTACGTAACTATCGAATTCTTAAACTGGTTCTTCAAAGAACAACGTGAAGAAGAGTACAAAGCAAGACGGGCGCTTGAATTGTTTGACGTGATCGGCGAAGCAGGAACAGGAAGATGGGAAATTGACAAACACGTTAATGACATTAAATATGATAGCGAAGGATAATCCCAGCAATCATTACTTAAACCGCTCAATTCTGTTGAGCGGTTTTTTTTTGCTTTAGATTTCTCAGGTATCAAAGAATGATAAAAAGCCCAAGTGTTACCATTAAAGTATCACATAGAATTAATAAAGATTTAACATGAACGCAGTCTGGAAAGGCATTCAAAAAATTGTATCAATTAGGATATGTATAGTTTTTGAAACTAAAAATTGAATATCATTGTTATAATTAGATATACATTCTTAAACAATTATAAAGAAGATACGAAGTATGGGACTATTTGATATATTCAAATCTAAGAAAGAAAATGAGGCAGAGGACATCAATACTGACCAATTATTGGTAAATACTGATGATCTTACTCTCGATGAGCTTCTGGAAATGGCCGTAAAAGAGCCTGCTTACAAATTTGCATTCTACAAACGGATTCTGACTGACGAAATCATTGTAATTTCAATAAATGTAAATGTCTCTGATGGATACCAATACCTGGAAGTTGGAACAAGCGTTGAACTTTTTGCACTACCAGACGGCAGTATACCCTTATTCACCACGATCGACCGCATCTTTGACCATGGGGTAGTCAAAGAAGATGTAGAATTCCTTAAAATGACCGGAGCAGACCTTTTCAGCGTTGCTCAGGGCGAGAAATTCATTGTGAACCCGCACAGCGATTATAAGAAGAAAATCTCTCCTGCAACTGTAGAAAGACTGCTGGATGGTAGTATATAACTTTGCTGATAGCTGCATGTCCATCATGCTCATAATAACCCAAAAAAAATGAGCTTAGCTATCTATGCTTTCTGTTGCTGAACCGCAGCAGAAAGCATCAATAGCTAAGCTCATTTTTTTTGCGGAGCCAGATCAATGTTGTAGAAACAGATGCTGCCAAGTTTCCTGAACAATAGATATTACTCCGGCTGCGGTTGGTTTTGCTGCTCCTGAGCTTTTTCCTTCTCCTTTGCTTCAGCTTTTTCTTTCTTCCTGAAGAAACCTCTCAGCAGGAAATTATGCTGTAAAGCCTCCATATTCTCATCCAGTTTCTTAGTGCTTGATTCCAGGTTCGAAACCGTAGTCTTCAGTTTTGCACCTGTTGCCTCATCATTCAATAAGACCCCAACTGCATTTTTATCCGAAGTCAGTTTTTTGCTGGTAGCATTTAAATTTCCTGTCATTTCAGAAGCTGACGCAGCGGTTACCTGCAGACTTTTTACTGCAGATTTCAGGTTACTAAAAACGGTAGTGTCCGTCAATAGTTCTGTTGCAAGTGTGCCCTTATTATTCAGTTTCGAAGTATATTGTGAAATCGCAGAAGTTACCCTTGCTGTTGTTGCAGAAGCATTTTCAAGGTTTACCGTCATCTGGCGTAACCGATCGGCCATTACTGAGTCGGTCAATAAAGCGCCCAAAGCACCTTTACCTTTCACCATTTCCGTACTCACTACTTTAAAGTCGTTGGTAATTGCCAGGATGTTTTTATTGTTTTCCTGCAAAGTTTTCATGATGTCATCAGGGCCAAGTGCAGCAGCGATGTCCAGTCGGTCTCCATCTTCAACGATAGGCGTCTGTGTAGTCCCGCCAAGGATTTCGATCATTTTATTACCGATAAAACCTTCAGAACTTAATTTGGCAAGTGCATTTTTATGGATAAATTGCTGTGCCTTTTCTTCGATATGTAAAGTTACCTCTACCTGTGCATTGCCATAAAATTCCACTTTGCTTACTGTACCGATTTTCACGCCCGAGAAAAACACATTATTACCTGCAGTAATACCATTCACATTGTTAAAAATGGCTTTCAGTGTAATGCTGCTGACAAATCGTTTTTGTTTTCCTCCCAATGTAAGGACACCTGCAATAAAGATAATGACACCAATAACGATGAAAATTCCTACGATGATTGACCTTTTGTTTTCTGAAGCGCTCATTTATTTTGTAAAGTTATAATTGTAAAAAGATTGGACACGGGCATCATCACTCGCAAAGACCTCTTCAAAAGTTCCCTGTATTGCAAATTGTCCGTCCAGTAGCATAGCAATTCTGTCGCCAGTTTCCTTGGCACATGTCAGATCATGCGTAATAATAATTGCAGTTGTTTTATATTTTTCCTGAACTTCGTTGATCAGGTTATTGATTTCTATACAAGTGATTGGGTCGAGACCGGCAGTAGGCTCGTCATAAAGCATAATTTCAGGACGCAGGATCAGCGTTCTTGCAATACCAATCCTCTTTCTCTGCCCGCCTGATAATTCTGAAGGCATCTGCTCAATGGTCTGCAGCAGACCCACTGCATCAAGTACGCTTTCCACTTCATCATTGATCTGGCTGCGTTTCAGGTTTCTTGAATTACGTACCAGCGGAAACTCCAGGTTCTGGCGTACCGTCATACTATCATATAAGGCACTGTTCTGGAAAGAGAAGCCCACCTTTAGCCTCAGCTCCATCAGTTCCCTTGAACGCAATTCAGCTACTTCTTCGCCAAGGACATTCACCATTCCCTGATCGGGAAGGAGCAGGCCGGAGATGATTTTGATCAGCACTGATTTTCCTGTACCCGAACGGCCCAGGACAACAAGATTTTCTCCTTTATATACGTCAAGATCTACGCCGCGAAGGATATGAAGATCTCCAAATGCCTTTTGTAAGCCCCTGATAGAAATTACAGGGTTATTTTTGTCTATTGCCTTGTGTTCTTTTATCATGATCAGTTAACGGAACGCATTTACAATTGCAACAATAACAATTTCTTCTACAAAGATCAGGAACATGGCCGCAACTACCGCAGAATTGGCCGCTTTTCCTACTCCCTCAGTACCTTTGGTAGAGTTGTAACCGCAATAGCAGCCGACCACGCCAATGGTAAATCCAAAGACCGTAGATTTAAAAGAAGTGCTGAATAAATCGAGGAAGCTTAAAGAGTCGAACACCTGAGAAAAAAACATGGCAAAACTCGTCTGCTCATTGCTGTGCACACTTAAAAACGCACCCATCAAAGCTACAAACGCAGTATACATGACCAGTAAAGGTATCATAAAAGTGGTAGCCAGTATTCTGCTCACAACCAGGTATTTAAAAGGATTGGTTGCAGATACTTCCATGGCATCGATCTGCTCGGTTACTTTCATGGAACCCAGTTCGGCACCCATGTTGGAACCTACCTTTCCGGCGGCAATCAATGCGGTTACCAGTGGTGCAAGAGCACGGACAATAGCAATGGAAATTAGTGAAGGCAGCCATGAGGTTGCCCCGAAATTTGCCAGTGAGGGCCTCGACTGGTTTGTGAATACCACTCCGGTAATAAAGCCGGTCAATGAGATCAGGGGCAGGGATTTATAGCCTACTTCATAACATTGATGGATAATTTCCTTAAATTCATAGGGAGGTAGAAATACTTCCTTGAAGAAGCGCAGTATGAATTGATAAATCTCGTAAACTGTAAGAAATAAATCGTCCAGTTTCCGGGATACGACGTATTTGGTAGGCTGGATATTGGGATTGTCTGTGTTAGGATCCATTCGTTGTGATTGATGCTGCCAAATATAATTTAAATCATGATTATATTTAATCTATATTAAGAAAGCATCAAAACAGTAAAATTGTTTTTGTTTTATGCTGACTAAATATGCATTTTGGTCAAATGTAAGATATCACCAAGGATTCCCCAATCTGGTATTTGAAAATGACAAAATAATGATCTGTATAAAAACAATAAACCTATCCTATGAATAAACCACACAATATCCTTAAAACCTTAATTGCCGCTCTGCTGATCTCCCTTTCAGCCTATCCTGCATTTGCACAGGAAAAGGCTCCATTCCAGGATGATGTAAACACCATCAAAGCGTACGACAATATATATGCGCCGCCCGCACAGCCCATCCTGTTTATTGGCAGTTCCTCCATCCGCCTCTGGGTAGATTTTGCTAAAACCTTTAAAGATTATACCGTACTTAATCGGGCAATAGGAGGTGCGGTTACAGCTGATGTGATCCGGTACCTGGATGATCTTGTATTTCCATACCATCCCAAACAGCTGGTCGTATATGTAGGGGAGAACGATCTGCTGCAAGCTCCTGACGCAGCAACAGTATTCAATGGTTTCAAAAAGTTGTATAGCGGCATCAGGGCTAAACTTCCAAATACACCTATTATATATATATCTATCAAGGGCAGCCCTTCAAGAAAACAGCACCAGGCAAAAGCGCTGGAAGCAAACAGGCTGATCAGTGCTTATATTAAAGGACAGACACATATCACTTTTATAGACGTTTATCAGCCCATGCTGGATAGGAATGGGGCTATGCAGCCCCATCTTTTCAAAAATGATATGCTCCATATGAATGCATCAGGTTACGCCATATGGAATAAACTGATCATACCAAAGCTCCTGAAAGATTAATCCATTAGCTTACAACCGTACTGCATAGTCAAATGATGCGCGGTTGTAAGCTAAATACCTGTATAATATCACCAGATAAGCCCCATATACCACCTGTATAAATACATTCTCCCAGTTCTCAATCAGCGAAGAACCAAAGATCAGTATTAAAATCAGGATCAGGCCCAGCAGGATACCTCCACGGGTAAAGAGGCCTATCAGTATCAGAATCCCCGTTATCAGCTCAAATATTGGTAAAACATAACCAAATGCCTGTACCAGCGACTGAGGCAGGAAAGTTTTGGCAAACAGGCCGGCCATCCAGTGGCTAAAGGCCTCCAGCTTTGGCAAACGCACCGCACCATGTCCAAAAAAGCTCAGTCCGATAGGCAGCCGGGCAAGGAAATAGGTAAATTCTTCATTTTTCATAAGCTTTATTTTTTACTAAATATAAACATACAGTAGCGCTGTATTCGGCACATCAGGCCCATAATTAAAACCGCCGGACGAAAAGCCATATTCGTCGGTATTTTCTATGTCCCCGTCTAATATGACTTTCCCTCTTCCTTTTATTTGGTTGTTTTGCTGTACATACAAGTTCTGAAAACTATAAATAGTTCATTGCATATTGTTGTGTAACACTTGTATTACCTCTGCATAAATCCATTAACGTGGCACAATTATGATAAGTGTTGCAACATATGTAGATATCTTTGTTTAACAATTATGTTAAATATGAGCATTAAATAAGATTATTAAAATGGCAGTAAGAGACACAGGAACAGAACAATTAATCAAAGATACCGCCAAGCGGATATTTTTCCGTGAAGGAAAGTTCCACGCTACCACCCAGGATATTGCTGATGCAGCAGGAGTAAACCGCACATTGGTGCATTATTATTTCCGCTCAAGGGATATTCTTTTTGAACAGGTAGTGAAAGAAGCAACAGAAGAACTACATCATAACCTTGATAATGCCCTTGCAGGAAAAATCAGTTTCAGAGATAAGATTAAAAAGATGATCGATGTCTTTATGGATGAAACCATGTCCTTTCCTTACCGGGAGCTTTTCATCATCACAGAAACAAAAAGGCATGATAAACAACATATCGATTCTGTGCATGATACCCAGATCAAACCCTTTCTGGCAGAGATCAAGGCAGAAATGGATGCGGGAAACATCACCGCTACTGATCCGCGGCAGTTCATGATGAGCTTATTTTCACTGATGGCTTATCCCGTCCTTTCAGAATCTTTAAATAAAACGTTTTTGAAAATCAGCGATGCGGAATTTCCTAAAATGATGAAACAGCGCAAACAACTCATATTTGATATGATTTACAAGTAACCTGAAACTTAATAAAGATCGTAATCCCCTATAACTACAATTTACAACAAAGCTCAAAAGAAGAACACACATACATATGAAGACGAACATAAAAACAGGACTCCTGTTCCTGGCAGTCATTACCCTCGCCTCATGCGGCGGAAGCAATAAAGATCAGGCAGCCCAGGCGGGTACCGCCCCTCAGGTTCAGGAATACAAAGTAGTGACCCTGCAGCCCAGGTCTGCCACGCTCAATACAGACTTTCCTGCCAGTATCCAGGGCCAGGAAAATATAGAGATCAGGCCAAGGATCGAAGGTTATATAGAAAAGATTTACGTAGATGAAGGCGCGGTGGTTAAAAAAGGCCAGCCCTTATTTAAAATCAATGATCCGCAGTATGAGCAGGCCGTACGTACAGCCAATGCCGGGATTAAAACCGCACAGGCGCAGGTCAGCACCGCTAAACTGGCAGTAGTTAAAGTAACCCCGCTGGTACAGAAAGAGATCGTGAGTAAGTATGAGCTCGAATCTGCACAGTATACTTATGATTCTGCCATTGCCAGCCTCGCCTCAGCTAAAGCGACATTGGTAAATGCACAAACCAATTTAAGCTATACGACAGTAACCAGCCCTGTAAATGGGGTAGTAGGTTCCATTCCATTCCGTTTGGGAAGTTTAGTGAACTCCAGTACTACAGATCCGCTCACCACGGTGTCGAGTATTGGAAATGTATATGCCTACTTCGCTTTAAATGAAAAACTGCTGCTGGAATTTACAAAAGACAGCACCGGCACTACCTTTTCACAGAAGATCGCAAAACTGCCAAAGGTATCACTGCTGCTGGCCGACGGATCATTGTACAAAGAACAGGGACGCATTGAAACGGTTAACGGTCTGATCAATACCGCAACCGGTTCTGCAAACATCAGGGCACGCTTCTCCAATCCGCAGGGCGTAATCAGAAGCGGGAGCAGCACCACCGTGCGACTTCCAAATGCGGTAAAAGATGCACTGCTGATCCCACAGAGCGCCACTTATGAACTGCAGGACAAACGTTTTGCTGTTGTAGTAGATAAAGATGGCAAAACAAAAACCGTTTCTATCACCGTCATGGAAAATACCCCGGGCAACTATTATATCGTAGAAAGCGGACTGAAAGCAGGGGATCAGATTGTACTAGAAGGTGTATCTACCCTGAAAGACGGCACACAGATCAAAGCAAATGTACAGCAGCCAGATGCTGTTTATGCAGACTTAAAATAAGAGCAGATGTTTAAAATATTCATACAGAGACCAGTTCTCTCCACAGTGATCTCAGTGATCATTGTTATTCTGGGTGTACTCGGGCTCACTTCGCTGCCTATTGCGCAGTACCCCGATATCGCGCCCCCTACAGTAAACGTTGCCGCCAGTTATACAGGAGCAAATGCCGATGTAGTTTTAAAAAGTATTATCATCCCTCTTGAGGAGCAGATCAATGGAGTAGAAAACATGACCTACATGACTTCTACTGCAACAAATGATGGTGCAGCAAGTATTAAGATTTTCTTTAAAGTAGGTACTGACCCCGATCTCGCAGCAGTAAACGTGCAGAACAGGGTGTCAAGGGCAACCAGCTTACTGCCGGCAGAGGTGACACAGGCCGGGGTAACGGTTACAAAAAGCCAGAGCAGTAATCTGCTGATCTTCTCCTTATATAGTGAGGATAAAACATACGACCAGACCTTTCTGCAGAATTATGCCAAGATCAACCTTGTGCCTGCGATACAAAGGGTAACCGGCGTAGGAGATGCCACCGTTTTCGGATCAAAAGATTATTCGATGCGTATCTGGCTGAAGCCGGATGTAATGCAACAGTACAGCCTGATCCCAAGTGATATCTCTGCCGTACTTGCAGAACAGAACATAGAGGCCGCTCCCGGAAAGTTTGGTGAGAACAGTAACCAGGCTTTTCAATATGTAATCAAGTATAAGGGCCGCCTTGTACAGCCTGCCGAGTTCGAGAATATGATTATCAAATCTGTTGGCCAGGGGCAGGTATTGCGCCTGAAAGATGTAGCCAAGGTAGAACTGGGCGCATTGACATACTCTTCTACCATCTCCATGAACGGCAAGGAATCAGTGGGTATGGCGATCAGCCAGACACCCGGTTCCAACGCGAGGGACGTGATCAACAACTCCAAAAAAATCATTGAAGAAGCCTCAAAAACTTTCCCCAAAGGGATAAAATACACTTATCTAGTAGATGTGAATGAGAACCTGGATGCCTCCATTGAAAAGGTAATCCATACCCTGGTTGAAGCATTTATCCTTGTATTCATCGTGGTATTTATCTTCCTGCAGGATTTCAGGTCTACCCTGGTGCCGGCCATAGCGGTTCCGGTAGCCATCGTTGGTACTTTTTTCTTCCTGAACCTGTTTGGCTTTACGATCAACCTCCTTACGTTGTTCGCACTCGTTCTGGCTATCGGTATCGTCGTGGATGATGCCATTGTGGTCGTCGAGGCCGTCCATGCGAAACTGGACAACGGTTATAAATCGGCTAAAAAAGCCACAATTGATGCTATGGATGAGATTTCGGGCGCAATTATCTCCATCACATTGGTGATGGCCGCGGTATTTATCCCGGTAACATTTATTACCGGATCTACCGGGGTGTTCTACAAACAGTTTGGTGTTACGCTGGCTGTAGCGATTATCCTTTCGGCGGTAAACGCATTAACCTTGAGTCCTGCATTATGTGCATTGCTGCTCAAACCACATGCCGATGATCACAAACATAAAACCTTTATTCAGCGCTTTTATACCGCGTTTAACGTTGCGTTTGACAATGTCACTAATAAATACAAACGTTCGGTACAGTTCCTGTCCATTAAGAAATGGATAGTCATGGGAGCGGTGGCCATTGCCGGGGCAGGTTTGTTCTATATGATGAAAACCACGCCTTCTGCCTTTGTACCTTCAGAAGATCAGGGAACTATTTTTGCAAATATCAGTTTGCCTCCTTCATCTTCGATGGAACGTACCACAGAGTTGTCAAAAGTGGTGGATAGTATCGCCCATACGATACCAGAGGTCAACAGTACCTTAAGGATTATCGGACAAAATTTTGTGGCCGGTGCCGGTAGTGCTTATAGTATGGTAATTGTCCGCCTTAAACCCTGGGATGAGCGTAAAAGGACGGTAGATGATGTGGTGGGCGACCTGTTCAAAAAAACAGGAAGTATCCGTGGCGCAAGTATTTTCTTTATCTCGCCGCCAACCATACAGGGTTTTGGTCAGAGTGGTGGTTTCGAGTTCCAGCTGCAGGATAAAACTGCACACAGCACGGCCGACTTCTTTAAAGTGAACAATGAGTTCCTGGCTAAACTGGCACAGAGAAAGGAGATCCAGTACGCACAGACTTCTTTCAACCCTAACTTCCCTCAGTACATGATGGATGTAGACCTGGAGAAAGCCAAAGAAGCGGGGGTAACGGTGAACATGATCCTTCAAACCATGCAGGGCTATTATGGAGGTTTGTACGCTTCCAACTACAACCAGTTTGGTAAGCAGTACCGTGTTATGATCCAGGCATCTGAAGAATACAGGATGAACCCTGAAGGACTAAGCAAAATATTTGTCCGCAATACCGCAGGGGCGATGGCACCCATAACGGAGTTTATCAAAATGCGCAGGGTATTCGGCCCGGAATCTATTTCCAGGTTTAACCTCTTCAGCTCCATTGCGATTACAGGATCACCAAATGTGGGTTACAGTTCTGGTGATGCCATCAAAGCTATCCAGGAAGTGGCAACAACTTTACCTGCGGGGTATGGGTTTGAATTCTCAGGATTAACAAGGGAAGAGCTGGCTTCGGGCAGCGAAACCGTTTTTATCTTTATCCTCTGTCTGGTTTTCGTGTATTTCTTGCTGAGTGCTCAGTATGAAAGTTATATCCTTCCCTTTGCTGTACTTCTGGCGATTCCATTCGGGCTTGCCGGGGCATATTTGTTTTCGATCATCTTTGGACTGAACAGTAATATTTATCTGCAGATCTCGTTGATCATGCTCATCGGTTTGCTTGCCAAAAACGGGATTCTTATCGTAGAGTTTGCGCTGGAAAGAAGAAGAAACGGAATGCCGGTCGTAGAATCCGCTATCGAAGGTGCTGTTGCACGTTTGAGGCCGATTCTGATGACCTCATTTGCCTTTATCTTTGGTTTGGTGCCACTGATGTTCTCTAGCGGAGCAGGTGCAATCGGTAATAAATCTATCGGTACAGGCGCTGTGGGAGGAATGCTCATCGGAACAATCATCGGGGTGTTCGCTATCCCTGTGCTATTTATCATTTTCCAGTCGCTGCAGGAAAAAATCAGCGGCCCGGCAAAGAACGGTTACGATGATGACGATGATAATGAAGCCCCATCGGCCACTGAACAGAAAAAGATTGAAGGCGCTGAAGAGCACCTGCTGATCGAACCGCCTAAATCATAGTTTATCATTTAAGAAAGAAATCAAATGACTCATTCATATAACAAACAGGTATTCGGATTACTCGTAGCAGCGTCACTCTTCAGTGCCTGCTCGGTAACGAAAACCTACAAAAGCCCGGAGGTAAAAACTGAGGGACTGTACCGCGATCAGGTTGCTGCAGATACTGTAAGCCTGGCAGATATGCCATGGCAGAGCCTGTTTTCGGACGAAAAGCTGAAGGCACTGATCCAGAAGGGGCTTGACCAGAATGTTGACCTGAAAAATGCCATACAGAATATCGCACAGGCTCAGGCAACGCTAAAACAAAGCAAACTGGCTTATCTGCCTACCTTAAGCGCAAATGCAGATTACACAAGGACAAAATCTTCATTGTCTGCATTAAACTTTCCGGCAGGGATCAATATCAACACCCTGACGGATACTTACCGCCTGTACCTGAGCACCTCATGGGAAGCCGATATCTGGGGAAAGCTCAGCAGTACCAAAAGGGCTGCCCTGGCCAGTTACCTGGGAAGCGATGCTGCCAGAAAAGCCGTGCAGACACAACTGATTGCAGACATCGCTAATAACTATTTCACTTTACTATCACTGGATAAGCAGCTGGTTATTACAGAAGAAACGTTGAAAAACAGGGTAAGCAGCGTTGAAACGATCAAAGCACTGAAAGAAGGTGCTGTGGTGACCGGCGCAGCTGTAGTACAGAGCGAAGCTAATCTCTATGCTACAGAAGTAACTATTCCAGACCTGAAACAGAGTATCAGGGAAACCGAAAATGCCATCAGCATCTTACTGGCGCAGGCACCCGGCCCGATTGACAGGGGCACTATGGACGGGCAGGTAGTTCCTACCGACTTATCTGTAGGATTACCCTTGCAGTTGCTGCATAACCGTCCGGACGTAGAGCAGGCAGAACTTGCGTTCCGAAGCTCATTCGAGAATACCAACCTGGCGCGCACCTATTTTTATCCGAGCTTAACGCTGACGGCCAATGGCGGATTGTCTACCCTTCAGTTAAAGAACTTTTTTGACAAATCTATATTTTATTCACTGGTGGGCGGCTTAACCCAGCCCATCTTTAATCAGGGGATCAATAAAGCCAGGTTAACTACGGCACAATCGCAGCAAGTTCAGGCCATGAATACTTATCAGCAGACTTTGCTGGTTGCAGGACAGGAAGTTTCCAATTCCTTGTTTGCTTACCAGTCGGCCGTGGCCAAACAAGCTTCAAGGGCAAAGCAGATCACGGCACTGACCAAAGCAGTGGATTACACACAGGAACTGCTGCGCTTCAGTTCAGCTACAAATTATACAGATGTGCTCACTTCTGAACAAAGCCTGCTGGCTGCACAATTGAGTGCGGTAAGTGACCAGCTGCAAAAGCTGCAGGCTACGGTAAATCTGTACCGTGCTTTGGGCGGGGGCTGGAAATAACGGTTTACCAGTCTAAACCCTCAAGGGAAGCATGGTATTTAACAGGATCAAAGCTGTAAAGGTTGGGTGATTTATGCGCCCCGCCTTTACGCTGATCTTCGTGTTTAATCAGTACATCAAAACGCATGATACGGCGATAAAAATTCCCTCTGTTGAGCGCTCTTCCCAGGATCGTTTCGTACAAACGCTGTAATTCAGACATCGTGAAGCGCTCCGGAAGCAGGTTCATCCCTATAGGCTTATAACTTAACTGCTGTCTTAAAACAGTCAGTGCCTCATTATAGATTTCCTGATGGTCCATCGCCAGTTCCGGCAGCTCATCAATACATTTCCATTCACAGCTATCACTCAGATGATCTACAGACAGATTGACCTGGGTGTAGTCAACCAGGGCATAAAAACCAATAGAAACGAAACGCTGTTTGTGCCAGAGATCGTCGTCATAGTCTTTAAAGAAGTCTTCAGAACGGTTGATTTTTCCAAATACGCCGAACTCTTGCAGGTAAATCCTTTCTGCACCGGTGCGTTCCTTTAAAACCCTTTGGGCCGCATCCTCAACATTTTCATTCTTAAAGACATAACCGCCCGGCAAAAGCCATTTCTGACCTGTAGCCATTCGCACCAGTAATACCTTTAGCTTGTTTTCATTGAAACCAAAAACAACACTGTCTACGGAAATATGGGGCACCGCGTTCTCCCACATCCGTATGCTCATTTCTATGATCTTTTGGTCTCTTTCCATCTTCCGCAATAATAAGCTAAAATTAATAATAACTAAAACGACTGCAGCGTAAATCAACTTCCCTTTGCATATTCAATACTTTTAAATGTCCCAGCTCATGTAAAATTATTGCAATGTGCAGCAGGCAATAAATTATTGTAATAGATTTGATTTAGTTATTACCTAAACTCTGTAAATCGCATGAAGAAAACGCTTCTCCTGATGTCCTTACTGGCTTTTGCCGGCCTGAAGGGGCATACGCAAAGTCAGCCGAGATGGATGCAGCAGCCCGCTGTATCGCCGGATGGAAAATGGATAGCCTTTGAATATAAGGGCAACCTTTTCAAAGTTCCCTACAGCGGTGGCGATGCTGTGCCGTTGACTATTGCCAATTCATATAATGGTTATCCCATTTGGAGCCATGACAGCAAAAAGATCGCTTTTGCTTCAGACCGCTATGGCAATTTTGATGTATATCTGATGGATGCCTCCGGTGGCGAAGCCAATCGCTTAACTTATAATTCCAGTCGTGATATTCCGTATGATTTCTCTGCTGATGATACTAAAGTAATCTTTGGTACAGACCGTCATGACATCTATACTTCCGCACGTTTTCCAAATGATGTGATTTTCAGCAAACTATATGAAGTAGCTGCCAGAGGCGGCAACAGCCGGATGCTGAGCAGTGCAGGGATGGAGTACGCGCACTACAATGAAAAAGGTGATCAGCTGATCTTCCAGGACAGAAAAGGGTATGAAGATGCCTGGAGAAAACACCATACTTCGGCAGTAACAAGGGATATATGGACGTATAACCTCAATAACAATACCTATACAAAAGTATCCGCCTTTAACGGAGAAGACCGCGAACCGGTTTGGGGCAGCGGAGATACATTTTATTACCTGAGTGAAAAGAACGGTACCCAGAACCTCTTCAAATCTTCTCTTGCCAATACCGCTGTCCTAACGCAGCTCACCAACTTTGAGAAAAACCCTGTCCGCAATCTTTCCAGGTCTGCAGCCGGGAACTTTGTATTTACCTGGAACGGAGATTTGTATACTTTTACTGAGGGACAGCAACCGCGAAAACTCAGCATCAATCTCAATGCTGATTTCTCAGCTGATCAGGTGGCAACAGTTCCGGTAAGGGGAGAAGCTTCAGAAATGGCTGTTTCGGCCGATGGCAAACAGGTAGCTTTTGTATACCGCGGCGATATTTTCGTGACCTCAGCAGATGGCGCTACTACAAAAAGAATTACCAATACGCCTTATCAGGAGCGTATGGTAGATTTTAGCCCGGATGGGCGTAAGCTGCTTTATTCTGCAGAACATGCAGGTTCATGGGATATTGACCAGGTAACGATTGCCAATAAAAATGAAGCTTATTTTTATGCGGCCACTGTGCTGAATACCGAAAGTATCATCGCCACGGCAAAAGAAGAGTTCCAGGGCGTGTATTCTCCGGATGGTAAGAAAATCGCTTATCTTGAAGAAAGAAATATCCTTAAATCATTTGATATTGCAGAAAAAACCACGCGCACGCTATTGGCAGAAGGCCTTAACTACTCTTACGCTGATGGTGATCAGTATTTTACCTGGTCGCCGGACAGCAAGTACCTGCTGGCACAATCTACTGAAGGCGGAGGTTGGTTTCAGAATGAAGTAGTCCTGATTAAAGATGATGGCTCAGGAAAACGCGTCAACCTGACCGAAAGTGGTTTCAGCGATGAAATGCCGCAGTGGGGACTGGACGGTAAAATGATGTACTGGTTAACCGATAAAGACGGGATGAAAAACCTGAGCCGCGGAAGCCAGTCTGACATCTATGCCATGTTCTTTGACCAGAAAGCATGGGACAGGTTCCAGCTGAGCAAGGAAGATTTTGACCTGCGCAAAGAAGCAGAGAAAAAAGATACAGTAGCAAAAAAAGCTGAGCTGGCTAAAGATGTCAGGAAAAAAGAACCGGCAAAAATGCCTGTGGCACCGGTCAGCCTGTATTTGAATAACCTGGATAACCGTACCAAACGCCTGACTTTGGCTTCTACAGCCATCAATGGGGCTAAACTCTCCAAAGACGGTGAAAAATTGTATTTCTTTGCAAAATATGATAAGGGATACGATCTCTGGGTAACCAGTACGCGTACAAATGAAAGCAAAGTGCTGGCTAAACTGGATGCGCCGGGCGGGGCCATTGACATGAGCAAAGATGGTAAATCGCTGTTTGTTCTTGCCAATGGCAATATCATGAAAGTAGGCACAGAGGATGGAAAAGTAAGCCCGGTGAAGATCAATTCTGAAATGGAACTGAATGCCGCTGCTGAACGTGAATATATCCTTGACCATAGCTGGAAACAGGTGAAGAAGAAGTTCTTTGATCCGAAGCTGCAGGGGGTAGACTGGGATTATTACCATACCAATTACAAGCAGTTTTTACCGTATATCAACAACGATTATGACTTCCAGGTATTGCTGAGCGAGTTCCTTGGCGAATTAAATGCCTCACATACTGGCGGCAGGTATAGTCCTTCATTTCCTAATGGCGATGAAACTGCTGCCCTGGGCTTAACCTATGATCTCGGCAGAAGCGGCGATGGACTACTGGTGAAAGGTGTGATCCCGGGTGGGCCTTTTGATATGGCAGGAACCCAGATGAAAGCCAATATGATGATCGACAAAATCAATGGTGAAGCAGTTACTGCGGCTTCAGACTGGTCTAAACTGCTGAACCACAAGGCCGGACAGTTTACCAGGATCTTTTTCCATGACCAGAAATCCGGGAAAGCATATGAGGAAACCATTAAACCCATCAAACCAAGGACAGAAACCAGCGTACTCCTGTACAATAAATGGGTGAAACTGATGGAACACCTTACGGACAGCCTTTCCGGTGGTAAAGTGGGCTATGTGCATGTGCGCAGTATGGATGATCCGAGCTTCCGCGTGACCTTTGACAAGGTGCTGGGCAAGAACAGCCGTAAAGAAGCGCTGATCGTAGATTCACGTTTCAATGGTGGAGGATGGCTGCATGATGACCTTGTGACTTTCCTCAGTGGTAAACTTTACTTTACCCTTCGTCCGCAGGGGCACATTACCGCCGGTGGCGAGCCCCTCAACAAATGGTTTAAACCGAGTTGTGTTTTAATGAGCGAGAGCAATTACTCTGATGCTTTTATGTTCCCTTATGCTTACAAAGAGTTGGGAATAGGCAAGCTGATCGGTACACCTGTAGCAGGAACAGGTACAGCAGTATGGTGGGAAACCCAGATCAATAACCGCATCGTATTCGGTATCCCGATGATCGGAACTTATGGAGCAGGCGAAACCCATGCCACAGAAAACCATCAGCTGGAACCTGATATCATGGTGCTGAATGACTATAACCAGATCCTGTCTGGCAATGACCAGCAGCTGGCTGCCGCCGTGCAGGAGATGCTTAAAACCATCAAAAAGTAAATATTCAGGCTCCGCTTATTAAAGCGGAGCCATTTTAATCCCCATGATTCTTTCAATCATCGTACTTTTTCCCCTTTCTGCCTCATTTAACATTTCGTAACAATTAGCAGGGTATATATTTCTTGAATTTAGAGAAATATTAAACCCTTTATGAAGACTATTTTACTATTTTTATTGTTTTGCGGCCTGTTTTCCATACAGCAGGCCAGAGCCCAGAACGGGCCGAACTTTCAGAACGATACCGCGCGGGTCAATAAGTTTATCACGGCGCCGCTCGATGAAGTCCTGGATGAGTTTGCTGCCACGTACAAGATCAGGTTTATCTTTGACCGTGCCCAGATGCACGAGTATGGCGTGAGCGATCATTACTTTCAGGACAAGGTCAAAGACATCATTCGTGGCATCTGCCGTGCCAATGGTATCTATTACGCCAAACAGCCCGACGGTACTTACTTTATCCTGGTTAAACCTGAAGACATCACCAGGCTCAGACGTTTGCCGGCAAGTGCCATGAAACCGACAGTAGAAGGGAAGGTAAGCCAGACCTTTTCTGAGGAAACTATTACCACAGCGGCGGCAACCATACCTGTACGTACAAACTTTGCCCTTGCAGGGCGCATCACCGATAACTCTACCGGCGAATCGTTGCCTTCGGCCTCTATTAAAATCAAAGGCACCAATATTACTGCAGTGACCAATACAGATGGATATTTTAACCTCAGCAATGTCCCTGCTGATACCTCGGTACTGATTGTCAGTTATTCGGGATATCAAACCTCAACAGAAAGGCTAACGCCGGAAAGGGCAGCGCAAAAGCTCGTCATATCCATGTTGCCTTCCGATAATGCCCTGAACGAGGTGGTCATCAATGGCGAGAAGAAAGAAGGTGTCATGAACACCGACACCAGGAAAGTAAGTGTCGTACAGCTTACCCCCGCGAAACTGGCGGTACTGCCAAATATTGGTGAAAGGGATATCCTAAGGGCATTTCAGCTGATGCCCGGTATCAGCGGTAGCAATGAGTCTTCTTCAGGTGCTTATGTCAGAGGGGGGACGCCTGATCAGAACCTGGTACTTTTTGATGGCTTTACCGTCTATCAGGTAGACCACCTGTATGGTTTTTACAGTGCCTTTAACGTGAATGCGGTAAAAGATGTGCAGATGTACAAAGGTGGCTTCTCCTCCAAATTCGGGGGCAGGCTATCCAGTGTAACCGATATTACAGGTAAGGACGGAAACAAGAAAACTGCAGGTTTTGGGGTAGACCTCAGTTTGCTGAGCGTCAACGTTTATGGAGAGACGCCCATCAACGATAAATCCTCCCTGTTATTCAGTTTAAGAAGATCTTACCAGGGGCCGCTGTACAATAAGATTTTTAACAAGCTCACCAATACCACTACCGCAACTTCGGGCGGCGGCGGCGGATTTGGTGGTCCGGGAGGTGGCGGACGTGGCGGAATGGCCAATTTCCAGACACAGGTTTCATCCTGGTTCTATGACCTTAATGGTAAATACACGTATACACCAGACGACAAGAATATATTCTCCCTGAGTTTCTACAGCGGAAAAGACAAGCTGGATAACAGCCATGATCTGGGGATACCGAGTGTGCTGTCAAGCTCTGTCAACAGTTCCAGTATCACAGACCTCACCACTTACGGGAACGTAGGTTCAAGTGCTAAATGGTCAAGGAGATGGACAGATAAATTGTATTCCAATACACTGGTCAGCTATTCCAATTTCTTTAGCCACCGCAACCGGGGCATAGAAAGTTCCATAACCGATTCTACAGGAACGGTGGTGAATACCAGCAGCGGCAACTCGGAGAACAATAACCTGAAGGATATCAGTGCCAAGTCAGACTGGGAGCTCAACATCAGCAATACCGGTAAAATCCTGTTTGGTGGTTTTGCTTCAAGGCAGGATGTGAAATACGATTACACTCAGAACGATACGACAAAACTCATCGACCAGAACAGCAATGCTTTAACTGTAGGTGGTTATGCAGAGCTGGAGCAAAACTTCGGGCCGCTGAGGATCACCCCCGGGCTAAGGTTGACGAATTACAGCATCACCAATAAAAATTATGTGGAACCACGCTTTTCAGCAAGTTATGCGATCAACGACAAATTGATGTTGAAAGCAGCTACCGGCCGGTTCTACCAGTTTACCAACAGGGTAGTGCGCGAGGATATCCTTACGGGTAGTAAAGATTTCTGGGTGCTTGCCAATGGCAGCAGTATTCCTGTGCAAAGTGCTGTTCACTATATACTCGGCGCCAGTTATGAGACCAATAAATTTTTATTCAGCATTGAAGGATATTACAAGATGCTGAGCGATCTTACAGAATACTCGCTGAGGCAGACAGGCACCGGCGGTGCAATGGGCAATCCGAATGCGGCAATTACCCTGGAGCAGAACTTTTATAATGGTAAGGGATATGCCAAAGGGCTAGAGCTGCTTGTACAGAAAAAAGTGGGGCAGTATACCGGCTGGATAGGCTATACCCTGGCGAGCGCTTTTAACAAGTTTGATATTTATGGTACAGATTATTTCCCTGCTGCTCAGGATGTAAGGAACGAATTTAAATCTATCAACTTATATCAGGAGGGCAGATGGACATTTTCTGCTACCTGGATCTATGCAAGCGGAAGGCCATATACAGCCCCGGTAGGCAGTTATACCATCAACAAGGCCGGTTCTGGTACAGAAACGTACTTTGTTGTCAGCGGAAAAAACACGGAACGTTTTAAAGCCTACCACCGCCTGGACGCTGCGATCACCTACGACCTGATTAAAACAAATACCAGGAAAATCGGCAGCATAGGCTTCTCTTTCTTTAATATCTACAACCGGTCCAACACCTGGTACAGAGAGTACTCTATACAGGGAAATCAGGTGATTTCTACTGATGTAAATTATCTGGGATTCACTCCTAACTTAACGTTAAGCTTAAAATGGTAAAAAACTATAAAAAAATCATATTCAGCAGTGTAGTAGTACTGCTGTTTCTTGCGGCAGCCTGCAAGAAAGACAGTTCATCTGCAGATTACAGTGCATTGCCTGTGGTAGAAGGGTATCTGATGCCAAATAAAATTGTAGAAATCAGGGTATCCCTGCAAAAGGAACTGGTAGATACCAATGCCTATGGTGTTGCAGTTACCGGATTAACGCTGAGCATCTCAGACGGAACAAATACTAAAACACTGACCGAAGATAAAGCGGGACACTATATCCTGAATGACCTTAATTTTATCAAAACAGGCGCTACCTATCAACTGTCATTCAGGTATAACAACCTGCCGGTATCAGCAACAACGGTGATTCCAGGTAAACCATCCGGCATGGTCACTTCTGCCGATATCGTCGTGATCCCAAAAATGACATTTGGTTCTACAGAAACGGCCTTTATACCGGTGTACATTGGCTGGGATAACCCTGAGGGGTACAATCATATCGTGGTATTCAGGTATCTGGAAACGTTTAAATCCTTAATATCGAGCCGTTTTAATAGTGATACGACTACCAGCGTAGAAGTTAATGCAGTAAAAGCTGCAAATTTTGAACTCACTGCCCGGACTTTTAAGTATTATGGGAAATATAAGGTTATTGTTACCCGTGTAAACCAGGAATACCTGGATATGCTCAACAATAACAGCACATCTTCACAAAATTTAACAAATGCACCAACAAATGTTACGAATGGATTGGGTATTTTTACCGGTATGCAATCCGATACCCTCTCAAAAAGTTTGCTGGTGAAGGCGGAAGAGTAATTTAGAATGATAATGAAGCGTTTATCCAGGCTGATTTCCAACAAATACGTCATTTATGCAATTCATGTATTGTTCTGGATGCTTTTGATCTTTCCATTTTTGTCCGGGCCATATCACCCTGCTTATTTTGAAAAGGTAAAATACAGGATAATCTTCAACAACAGTATGCTGATTATCCTGTTCTACTTCAATGCCTATTACCTGTATCCAGAATTTTTCAAGAAGAAAGGATGGCCCGCCTATATATTGAGCGTGGTACTGTCTGTGGGGCTCCTCATTTATGTGGCCTCCTATGTGGAGAAGAAATGGAGGCCGCTCGAAGATCAACATCGTTTTTCAGGACATCAGCAGCGCCCTTTTCCTGAAGGCGACAAACGTGCGGGGTTCCGGCAGCGGGAGCACAATGGTTTTCCCCGTCCGATGGGGCCGCCACGGGGAAATTTCCCTTTTGCGATGTACCTTTTTATCATCGGTATCAGTTTTAGCTACCGCCTGATGCTGGATCAGAATATCGAAGAAAAGAAACGCAAGGAACAGGAAACAGAAACTTTAAAAACTGAACTTGACTTCCTGCGCTCACAGATCAGTCCGCATTTTATGTTCAATGTGCTCAATACCCTGGTGGCTATGGCGAGAAAAAAGTCTGACCTCATGGAACCCTCTCTGATCCAGCTTTCTACGCTAATGCGCTATGTGCTGCATGAAAGTAATTACAACAGAATCCCGCTGGGCAAAGAAGTGGAATACCTGCAAAACTACATCGAGCTGCAATCCCTGAGGTTCGGCGATGACCTGAACCTGATTATGGAGATCGCAACAGATACCGAAGGTTTTGAAATTGAGCCGATGTTACTGATCCCTTTTGTAGAAAATGCTTTTAAACATGGACTGGGGTCGGGAAACGATGCACGGCTGCTCATCCGTCTGGGGATTGACCGGGTGTTGTCCAAACTTCATTTTACGGTAGAAAATGAAATTGCCCCGCTAAACGACAGTAAGGATGCCAGCTCTGGCATAGGGCTGAAGAATGTGAGCCGCAGGCTCGAATTATTATACAAAGACAAATACACTTTACAAACTATGGTAAATGATAACGTTTTTATTGCTGACCTTGTAATTGAATTGAGATGATCCGTTGCCTGATCGTTGATGATGAGCGTTTTGCGCGTGAACTGTTGGCCGATAATATTGGTTTAATCCCCTTTCTTGATTTGGTGGCCAGCTGTAAAAATACCGAAGAGGCCATGAAGGTGATGGCCGCAGAACAGATAGACCTCGTCTTCCTGGATATACAAATGCCCGGATTATCCGGGATACAGTGGTTGGGCGCAGGATTGATCAATTCCCCGATGGTGATCATGGTGACTGCCTATGAGAATTATGCGCTGGAAGGCTTCAACCTGAATGTACTGGATTATGTGGTCAAACCTGTGTCGTTCGACCGCTTTCTGAAAGCTGCGAACAAAGCAATGGAGCTCTACCGCTTAAAAAACAGGCAGGCCCCGGTTTTATCTGCAGAGCCCAACACCTTATTTGTAAACTCTGATTATTCACTGGTAAGGATCAATATGGATCATATTACCCACGTAGAAGGACTAAAAGATTATGTGAAGATCTTCCAGCTGCATACCGACAGGCCAATTATTCCAAGGCTTACCCTGCATTATATGGAAGCCAAACTTCCGGCCGCATCCTTTCTCAGGGTACACCGATCGTATATCGTCGCATTGGACAAGATCATCTCTGTCAAAAGAAACCGACTTTATCTTCCGGATACCGATATTCCTTTTACGGATAACTACAGGCCCCAGTTAATGGAGTATATTGGTCAGCGCAGTTAGTCGCCCGATGCCGCAACGGTTATACTTTTATACCAAACTGATCAGCCAGCCTGATAAAATTTTTCAGTATCATCTGGTTCAGTTCTTTCTGTCCGTAGCCGGCACTCAGCTTTTCCAGGTTATCAAGCACATATAAACCAAGGCGTATATTCTGCAGCTGTGCCTGCTGGTACCGGGGGTCCAGTGTTTCGATATAGCGAAATTCCTGTGAAAGAAAGTCAGAGGTATCCTTTGTGAGCAGGTTTGCCTCTTTGGTACGGCCGAGGGCATACAGGTTTTGAATGGTGCCGATCCTGCCGATGGTATCCCTGATACTGTAGTTTCTCAGTGGCAGCTCTTTCAGGCTTTTTTTCATCACTTCTTCTGCCTGTGCCATTTTTCCTTCCATGATCAGGTTGGTGCTCAGCGTATTGTTCATTGCCCAGGTGCCGTTCATAAAAGCGCGGCTCTGAGGGTCCAGGTAGGCAGAATTTTTAAAACCGGAGAAGTCCATTTTGTTGATCACATGATCATACATGGTGTCCGTGTTTGTCCTGTCAAATTTATCACGGGTATCGCCCGCTTCCACTTTGAAAGGCAGCAGGCGGTAGGCATATCCCTCCAGGTAAAGGTATTTGTCAAGGCCAATATAAGTATCTTCTGATACTGAAGTTGCAAAATAGATAGGCCGCTTCCAGTTGTTGTGAACCAGGATATCAAAAATAGCGAGATCACCCTTACTGGCATAGGATTTATTGAAAACCCATTCCATACTTTTTGCTGCCCGCGGGCGCTCAGATTCTTTGATGGTATGGGTTTTTACGAGCTGATCGGTATCAATTGTAAGCTTCAGTTTTTTTGACGGCAGAAAATTCATGTATGAACCTCCGCTCATCTGCACTTTGTCTTCCTGATGGTCTGAAGTCATTACCGCAAAAAGGTCTTTCAGCTCTACACTGTCCGTTATACCATAATCTACGTAAGGCAGGTAATCCCTTGTTCCGTCTGTATACTGGCTTTCGGCCATGGATACAGGGAGCGGGGCCGATTGATTCATCTGTTTCTTCATCTGGTTGATGTACGCCGCATCAGGCAGGAACTGTACGCAAAGTACCCTCACATCGGTCCTGATGCCTTCAACTTCCTGTGCATACCATAAGGGATAAGTATCATTATCAGCATTCGTAAACAGGATGGCGTTTGGCGCACAGGAATTCAGGTAGTTCCTTGCCCAATCGCGTGCCGTTGTCTTGTCAGACCTGTTATGGTCGTCCCAGCCCTGGGCAGCCATTAACGCGGGTACCATCATGCAAACCACTGCAGCCATCACCATAGCTGGTTTTGATCCTGCAATTTTGTCCAGCATATCTTTTACCGCGAGCATGCCAAAGCCGATAAATATGGAAAAAGCATAAAATGAACCGATGTAGGCATAATCACGTTCCCTTACCTGTAGCGGGTCCTGGTTCAGGTAGATGATGATCGCGATTCCGGTAAAAAAGAAAAGGGTAAGCAAAACCAGGGCTTCGCGTTTGTTCTTCCTGTAGAGCCAGATCAGCCCTGCAATGCCAAGGATCAGCGGAAGGCCGTAAAAGATATTATGTCCTTCATTGGCAGCTACGCTTTGCGGAAGGTCATACTGATTGCCCAAGCGCGCAGCATCCAATGGTTTGATCCCGGTCAACCAGTTGCCGTTCTCTATGCCGCCCTGACCTTCAAAGTCGTTCTGACGGCCGGAAAAATTCCAGAGAAAATAACGCCAGTACATAAACCCAAGCTGCCATGAGGTAAAGAACTGCAGGTTTTGGACAAAAGACGGGCTTTCTCCTTCAGCCATATTGAGCCACTGGCGATAAAATGCGGGATGGTTTTCTTTCTGGCTGTATGTTCTTGGGAAAAGCAGGTTTTTATCATACGTATTCTTGTAGGTGCTTCCCGAAATCTCGTACTGATTTTTGCCTTTTTTATAGGTATGGCCAGTTTCCTTCTGGTCTATGGTTTTTGCATCAAATGTATTGCCATAGAGCAGGGGCGTAGAGCCATAGTTGATCCTGCCCAGGTAACTGTACAGCGAGAAAGGGTTATCAGGATTACTTAAATTGATATTCGTTTTTGCATCTGCCCTGATTATGATCATCATATAAGAGCTAAACCCAAACAAGAGGAATACGAGGCAAAGCAGTCCCAGATTTAAATTGTATTTGTGTTTACGGATGGAGTATGTGATCGCCCAGGAGGTGATGCCGGAGAAAACAGCAAGAAAGAAAACTGCTCCGGAGCCAAAGGTAAATCCAAGTGTATTTACAAAGAAAAGATCGGTTTCTGCTGCAAAAAGGACAAAATACTGGATGATCAGGAACTGCACGACTCCTACAATCAGGCAGCCTGCAACAAATGCTTTGATGGTTCCCATGAGGTTGGGCCGTGTTACTTTTTTGAAATACCAGGCCAGTGTAACGGCGGGTATAGCTAGCAGGCTCAGCAAATGCACACCAGTGGATAAGCCCACAATAAAAGCAATAAATACCAGCCAGCGGTCATTCCCCTGGCTTTCCCATTTTAAAATGGCCCAAAAGGTAATGGCGGTAAACAGGGAGGAAAGGGCATATACTTCGGCTTCTACAGCAGAAAACCAGAATGTATCTGAAAAGGTATAGGCTAATGCACCGATAGTACCGGCAGCCATGATGCTGAAGGTCTTGGTGCTGAGTTTTTCGCTTCTGTATATTTTTGTAGCAATAGCAGTGATCGTCCAAAACAGGAATAGGATTGTGGCGGCACTGGCCAAAACTGCGCTGAAGTTAATCCAGTAGGCTATTTTTGCCGCATCGCCCATGGCCAGCAGGCTAAACAATCTTCCGATCATCAGAAACAGCGGTGCCCCGGGCTGGTGCCCCACCTGTAATTTCGAAGAGGTAGCAATGAATTCTCCGCAGTCCCAGAAACTGACGGTCGGTTCCATTGTGAACCAGTAGGTGAGCAAGGCAATAAGAAAGACCGCGAAGCCCATGATCATATTGATCCGCTGGTAACGCCGATTTTCTTCTGGTGTATTGATCATTTCTGCAAATTCAGTATGAATAAATTCCTTCACCTGTTTCATATTAAATGCTGCAGGTTTGTGTTCCAAAGCGGTGAGGATATGGTCATACAGTTCGTCAAAAGACGAATCATTTGCAGTTACCTGCAGGAGGTGCCGGCGGACATCCAGTTGCTGCTGTGCGCTGAGTTTCATGACAGTTTGGAGTTAAGGCTGAGGAGCAGTTCGAGATTACCTATAAAACTTTTAGCTTCCTGCAGCTTTGTCTCTACAGCGATCTTGCCTTCTTTGGTGAGCGCATAATATTTACGGACGCGGTTATCTACCATCTCTGTGCTGGTGGCCAGCATTCCTTCGGCTTCCATCTTGTGGAGGGAAGGGTACATTGATCCTTCTGTCAGTAGGATTTCACCATTGGTGATTTCCTTCACCTTCTGGGTGATTTCATAGCCATACATTTTTTCGTTTTCCTGCAATAACTTCAGAATAATGGTTTGCAGGCTCCCTTTTAACATACCGTTTGCTGTACTCATGATACAAATGTATAATTTTCCTACATACATAGGAAAATTATGTATTATATTTTTTTACACATAGTTCTGTCAGCAAAGTTTATTCAGCTTGTTGAACCTTTAAATGGTATCTCAATCAGAATGATATAGTTCCGAGATAGATGCTGTTTGCCTGCCTGCTACGGTCTGCGGCAACAAAGCCCATATAACAATGAAAGGTCCCTCCGTTTGGCTTAAGCTTACTTTTCTTCAAATAGCTTACTTTTAAAAAGTCTTCCCATGCGTTTCTAAATTGCCCATAAACAGACATGAAAGCTCTTTTATTGTCAATATCATATGCCAGTAACATGGCCTGATCCTTAGCGGATACATCCTTGTTCCAGTCGTTATCCCAGGAAAACCTGAGATGAAATTCATCCTGTTTTTCTACTTTAATATGTTCTGCTGATGGTAAAGTACCATAACTTACCAGTACCAGGGCAGGATTAATTGTCAGATTGGGCTTGGTACCTTCCAGTGCATTCAGAGAAAGATAGGATTTGGCAGCGGCATAGCCCTGGGCGTGGGGCCTGTAAGTAAAGCCTTTAAATCCTTCCCGCACAAAATCTTTTACAGGTGTCAGCCAGGTCTGGCTCATCGTAAACTGTTTTCTGTTTTGCTGTTTTTTTTGCTGATGTTCTTGGTCTTTTTTTTGAAGGGCCCTTTATGGAAGGATTTCCATTCTTGGAAGATCCCAACACTTTGCCAACTTTACCCTGTATCGGGCCGTTGATGCCGTTAATTAGTTTTCCTATTATGGTTTTATAATTGGTGAAAGACAATATAAGTAACTATATAAGAAAATACAAATTATAATTAAATAAAATATAAACCAAAACGAAATATAGACGAGTTGTATTCCTGTTTAATTCATGTTTTGTTCATGTTTTATTCGAGTTTGATTGCTTTAAGACATCAATTAATTTATAGTTAATACGTAAAAGCTGATGATCTTTATACTTCAGGCCTGCTGAATCTAGTGCATGATTAATTCAGTGCATCATCCTGTATGAACAGCTTTTATAAACGGGGCTGGCCATAAGAAATTTGTAATTTCAACAGGATATCTTGATCACAAGGCTGGCCAGTAGGTCCTCCTGACTCATGCTGGTACTTTGTTGCAAGAATCAATCCTAAGCCCTGAATAGGTTAGGGGCAATAGAAGTTTGTTTTCTGAAGAAATTAGAGAAATGCGCAAGCTGTTCAAAGCCCAGGCAATAGGCAATCTCGGAAATATTCCAATCAGTTTGTTTTAACAGGATTTTGGCTTCCTGTATGATCCTGGACCGGATGATCTCCGTTGTGGTTTTTCCTGTATTTTCTTTCAATACCTTATTCAGGTGGTTCACATGGACAGAAAGGCGGTCGGCATAGTCTTTTGCAGTGCGCAATGCCAGTTTCTGGTGCTGCGATTCAATGGGGAATTGTCTTTCCAGCAGTTCAATAAACAGGGAAGACACACGTGCAGATGCATTATGTGTGGGATATAAAGATGAGGCCGGTTGCAGTTTTTGTCCGTAATGGATCAGTTCCAGCACGTAATTCCGGATCAGGTCATACTTAAACGCATAATCTGAAGATAACTCTTTGCGCATCTTATTGAAGATGTCCGTGAGTTCTTCTGTTTCTTCATCTGACATCTGGAACACAGGATAACCTCCAGGCTGAAAGATAGGAAGGTCTTCAAGGACAACACCACTTTTGTTCCGCATTAAAAACTCATCAGTAAAAATGCAGAATTGTCCTTTATAATTTTCTTCCTGTGGCAGCCAGTTGTACGGGATCTTAGGCGTCGCAAAAATCAACGCATTGTTTTCGATATGAATAACCTTATCAGCATATTCCGCAATGTTTTTTCCTTTGATCAGGCCTATTTTATAATAGGCCCTGCGGTTGTAAGGCATTACAGGTTTTTTGTTCGTCCCCTTGCTCACCAGGTCTTCATTTCTGAAGATGTTAAAATGGCCGATTTCCCTGGAAAGACCTTCGGGAATGAGGGTCGAGATGGACTGATAAAATTCTTCTACCGAGATGATTTCCATAAAGTGTCGATTTGCGAAAATCAAATATAAGCAATTATCAGGATGTTATCCGTAGTAACACAGGTATGCTACGTCCTCATCGCAGGTCACATCAAATGAAATACCTGATGGTACATCAAATTCCTGATTTGCCTTATATTTGGTGAAACTGTTTCCTTCAATTTTTACTCCCAGGATACCGGAGATGATGATCATTTTTTCTGGTGAAGAGGTAGAAAAAGTATAGTTTCCTTTTTTCATTACACCTACAGTTGCACTTCCTTTTTCTGTTTCCAGGCCCAGGCTTTGAACTTTACCTTCAAAATATACATTGTGGTTTACTGTTTCTTCTTCTTCAGCGGTATTAATAGAATTACTCATGATTTAGTCTCCGGGATTGGTTTGAAAACCAAAAATAACTTTTTTTACCAGAAAAATGGACAGATAATATTAAAAAATCGCATTGGTCTGAGCCAAACAAATTCATACATTTACTAAGAATGCGAAAGGCTTAAAAGATGGTTATGACAGCTTCATCACCTATTAAGACATTTTTATAGAAATGAAAAAATTACATAATTATAAGTTATCCCTGAGATGGAAGGGTAATCTTGGTGAAGGTACACTGACGTACAGGTCTTATCAGAGGTTGTATACCGTACAAATTGAGGGGAAACCAGATCTGGAAGGTTCTTCAGATCCTTATTTCAGGGGGGACAACAGCAAGCATAACCCCGAAGATATGCTGGTAGCCTCATTGAGTGCCTGTCATATGATGTCCTATCTGCATGTCTGTGCTGTGGGTGGGGTAGTGGTGGTTGATTATATAGACAATGCAACTGGACTGATGGAAACTACTTCGGATGGTTCAGGTCGTTTTTTGGAGGTTACACTGAATCCTATAGTCACTGTTGCTGATGCAGATATGATTACCAAAGCCAATGCATATCATGCGAAGGCAAATCAGCTTTGCTTTATTGCCAACTCGGTTAATTTCCCTGTCAAACATGTGCCTGAAGCAAGGGTAAAGCTCAACGTAACATTTAAAAACTAAGCAGGGGCTGCCTCTCAATGGCAGCCCCTTCAATTTATATCTTTACGGATTCCATTCCGTATTGCTTTAATACGTCCTGCGGTACACCTTCCCATCTGTTGGGCTGGTTACCGGCGTATCCGATATCTTTCACGCCCATTTCGCTGGTAAAGAAACCAGAAGCTGTCAGGTCTCTCATCAGGTTAAAAAATGCTACGCCCTGCATCATATTGGGCTTTGCTTTTTTAGGATAGGCGATTTCATCAATCAGGCTAAGTTGCTGGGCAGAGGAGGATTTAATAAAAGGCTGCTGAAACCTGTTGTAACTTTGGAGGTCTAGCCACCTGAGCCCGCCACGCATTGGTGTCTGGTGCTTAGGCATGTCTTTCACAATAAATTCTATGAAGTCAGGCACCTTCGCATCTGTAGCACTGCCGGATTTTTCGTCTTTTGGTATAATGATATCAGTTAAAACGGCGATGGTGGCCATTTCATGTTCATCGAAGAATTTGGCCTCTTGTAATGCCTTGTCCCTTACAACTTCAAAGTCCTGCCTGCCGGGCTGTTTGGTACTCTCCGTTGTTACCGGTACTTCTTTTGTTTTTTTTCCTGGCTTACAGGCTTCCAGTAATAAGCCTGTGCTTACTGCAGTGAGGCCTAATGCTTTTAAAGATTCGCGTCTGTTCATTTGATTGAATGATTAGCTTAAGTTTAATTTTTTCTTCTGTGACAGGATATATTCTGCTGTGCGCATAGATAAAGCGAGGATAGTCCATGTTGCATTTTTGTCGCCCTGCTGTACAAAAGGGCCGGCATCCACTACAAACAGGTTCTGGCAGTCATGCGCCTGGCACCATTTATTCAGCGCAGATTTCTTTGGATCATTGCCCATTCTTACGGTACCTACCTCATGAATAATTTTTCCTGGTGCTTCCAATCCATAACTGGTATCTGCACCGGGAACATCTCCGGTAATGATGGCACCCATATTATGCATAATTTCTTTAAAGGTTTCCTGCATATGTTTGGCCTGGTTTACCTCTTCAGGTGCCCATTTGTAGTTAAAACGCAGTACAGGGATTCCGTATTTATCAACCACCTTAGGGTCAATTTCGCAGTAATTGCTTTCCCTTGCGATGGCTGTCCCGCGGCCTGCCATTCCTACGCCGGAACCAAAAAACCTGCGGTAATCATCTTTGAGTGAAGCACCGTAACCTCCGGCTTCCTTCATTTTTCCGTCTTTCCCGGGTACAAGGCCATTGAGGTTCTGCATGTTTGAGCCTACACCATAACCAGGCATACGTAAACCGCCGCCATATTCAATATGGTATCCTCTTGGGAAATCCAGTTTTTTATTGTCCAGCCACCATGGCGAATAAATATGCACACTGCCTACTCCATCTTCGTTGTAGCGCTTACGGTCCATTAACTGCGGTAGGAAACCGCTTAAGTTGGCTCCTGTAGAATCATGGAGATATTTACCAACGATACCGGTGCTGTTGGCTATACCGTCCGGATGCGCTGCAGATCTTGAATTCAGTAATAATCTTGCAGATTCACAGGCACTGGCACCCAGGATCACGATCTTACCTTTAACTTCAAATTCTCCGAGAGTTTTGGTATCTACGTAAGAGACTCCTGTCGCCTGTCCGCTTTTATCCGTTAACACTTCCCTCACCATGGCATTGGTAATCACGGTCAGGTTTCCGGTTTCTACTGCCGGGATCACGAGACATGACGATGAAGAGAAATCAGCATATACCTTACATGATCTTCCGCATTGTCCGCAGAAGAAGCATGAACCACGTTTATTGTTCCCGGGCAATGCTTCGGTCAGGACAGATCCTCTGCCCGGGATTACTTTTACCCCGGCTTTGGTAGCACCTTTCTTGATAAACAGTTCGTGGAGCCTTGGTTTTGGAGGCGGAAGGAAGATGCCATCGGGTTCATTTTCTATACCTTCGGCTGTGCCATAAACACCAATTAACCTGTCTACCTTGTCATAAAAAGGTTTTAGCTCATCATAAGTAAAAGGCCAGCTATCAGTAAGCCCGTCTTTAGGCTGAAAATCATCAGGGCCCATTCTCAATGAAATCCTTCCCCAGTGGTTTGTTCTGCCGCCCAGCATTCTGGAACGGAACCAGGCAAATTCTGAATTGTTCTTTTGTGTGTAAGGTTCTCCCTCGAGTTCCCATCCGCCAAATGCGGCATCAAAATCCCCGAAAGGGCGGGTAGTACTGGCTCCGCGTCTTGGAGATTCCCATGGCCATTTCAATTGCAGTGCGTCTGTTCTTGGGTCAAAATGTGCACCGGCTTCGAGCATCAGTACTTTCTGGCCTGCGTGTGCCAGCACATAGGCAGCCATACCGCCACCTGCGCCAGAACCTACTATAATTGCATCGTATTCTACAGTTGATTTTTTAATCTGAAATTCGCTCATCCTAAATTTTGAGGTTATTAATGATCTACATTTGGTATTGATTGCCCTAATGTAGAATTAAATTTCAGAAATGAGGTGTTATTTTTATAACATTATTGTTGTAACGGATTCATCAAGAAAAAACCCTGCGATCTTCCGATCTGCAGGGTCTTCTTCCGTATCATGCTCAATTGTGCAGCCAGGCTGCATAAGTTTATTAAAAAGTATAACGCAAAGTAATACCGTATGTTCTCTGATCTCCCAGTACAGCGGCATAGTGACCTGCATTACCACCTGCAGGCAGCAGTTGCTCAAAGTAGTCTTTGTTAAGCAGGTTACGTCCCCATATATAGGCAGATATACCTGTATTCGCTTTATATCCTAATCTACCGTTGATCAGCGTGTAACCATCAACATTCAGGTAGGCAGAAGGTGAGGGGCTCGAAGAGAAACCTGATCGGGCAGAGGCATCAAAGGCAGTGAAAAATTTGGATTCCCTGCCAAAGAATTTTGCCGGAACACCAAATTCGCCGCCTAAAGAGCCGGCCCATTTCGAAACTCCCGGCAGCCTGCTGCCAGAAATATCCTTGAATGCCACCTGTACGCCGTTTACTGTTAAGCCTGTTTCTTCAAGAGGCAGGGGCGCATTGGTAAAACGCACGTATTTGGCATCGGTATAAGCAGCATTTCCATAGAATGAGAAATACTGGTTAACCCTTACACTCGCATCAAGTTCGGCACCGCGCACGCGGACCTTTTCGGCATTTGCCAGATAACCACGGTTCACGCCGATTTCAGGTGATTGCACATTGGTCTGGTAGTTTTTGATAGCTGAATTGTGGAAGGTTACATTCAGTGTGATATTATCGGTTGGATTGGATTTGATGCCAAATTCATAATGCCTGGTGTCCTCAGGTTTAATGACCGCGAGATCAGTAGCTGCCACACCGTTCACGGTAGGTAAACCGGAAACGTTTACGCCGATCGGTTTAAAACTGGTAGAATAGGTAGCGAAGGTATTGATACGTTTATTGGGTCTGTATGCTGCAGTCAGGGAGTAGGTGAAGTTGTTTTCATCAGCATCTGCCACATATGACTGGTTGGTATACACCAGGCTTTTAAGTGCCAGCAAGGCAGGATCTGTAGTTTGAAGGCCTCCGTAGGTCACCCTGTCGTAGGCCACATCTTTCTTGTCGTAATTAAAGCGGATACCCGGTAAGAGGTGTAAACCTGTCAGTACCTCATAATCAAGGTTAGCAAATGCTGCGGCGCTGGTAGATTTGATAGAGAACCTGTTTCTTACACCGAATCCTTCGAACAATCCAGGAGTTTTCCATAGGTCGCTGGTAGTGCTCTGAGAGAACCGCCATGTGGCTGATCCGGACTCTTCAATGGCTACAGGATCTGTCTGTACTTCCTGATTAATGTAAAATAAGCCAACTACACCGCTCAGTTTTTTTGAAAGTTCACCTGCATAACGTACTTCCTGCGACCAGTTGTGGTGCTTGGAATAATTGTTGGATTTGGCGAGCGACTGCAGGCCGGTAAAATCCCTGTCGTTTGAAGGTTCCCACTTCCAGTAACGGTAAGCAGTAGTGGAAGTCAGTGTACCAGGGCCAATTTTCAGGTCCGCATTTACTGATACCCCGCCCAGTTCATTGTTGGAAATCCATGGTGTATCATGATCTATTTTGCGGTCGAATGCATTCAGGCTTGGCAGTGAATAACCAAGGTCTGCGATAATGGCATTGAACTGGCGGTAAGCAGGCCGTTTGGTGGTGACTACACCGGCTACTACCTGTGCATATCCGTCCGGACGCTGGCGTGAATTATCTGCTGCAACCAAGATGGATAAGTCTTCAGTTGGCTGGAACAGTAACTGTCCGCGGAAACCAAGGTTATTGATATCATTGGTATTTTTTAACGTCCGTATATTCTCAATTAATCCATCACGCTGTGTTCCAGAGAATGATAAACGTCCGGCAATCTTTTTGGTCAGCGGGCCTGTGATGGATGCCTTAGCCTGGATATAGCCATAATTACCGTAGCTGCTTTCAAAGCTTCCGGCAGGAGTAAAGCTTGGTTTGCGAGTAGTGATACTGATCGCACCGGAGCTGGTGTTTTTACCAAACAAGGTTCCCTGTGGCCCGCGGAGTACTTCAATCCTTCCACATCGATAAAATCAAGCGTTCCTGCTGCTGGCCTGGCATAATATACCCCGTCAACATAGAAGCCCACGCCAGGGTCAATACCATCATTGGTAAGCCCGAAGGTAGAACCAAGTCCGCGGATATTCAGCGTGGTGTTCCGCGGGTTGGAAGAATAAAACTGAACCGACGGAACCAGTTCTTTTACCCTGTTTACGTTAAATGCGCCTGATTCCTCAATTTGTTTACCGCCAATTACGGAGATGGGAATCGGAACATCCTGTAATACCTCGGTACGTCTCCTGGAAGTCACCACGATTTCATCCAGCAACGCATTTTCAACCAATACAATATCGATAGGGGCATCCTGTATTTTTAGAATTTGAAAGTCCTGGGCTTTGTAACCTACAGAACTTACCTGGAGGTAAAAAGGTGGATCTTGTCTGACATCGATGCTGAACCTTCCGCTTTCATCAGCAGTTGCAGAAATATTTGTACCTCTTATTTTGATCGTTGCTTTGGGTACAGCTGCACCATTGCTCTGCTTGACGATACCTGTAACCGGGCCCTGGGCTATTGCAGACCCCGCCGTAAATAAAAATGTGAGAAGAATAAGTAAGTTTTTTTTCATGGTTTTGAGAGTAATAATTTGGTTAAGGATAAGTACGCGGGTTATATCTCTTCCATACAACTGTTTCTAGCTGCATATATATAGGTATTCAAGATTTGCGACAGGATGGAGCGTATGAGTTTTAAATGTGATATTTTAGATCAAATCAGCAACAACAACAGAAAAAAACGAAGTTGTCACCTGCCGGTGTTCGTTGACTGTCTGTAATGAAATGTTTTGCTGCTTTCATCTGGTATGAATGATAAACAAATGGTTTATAGGGCAAAGATATCATATTTTCTTATATATAATATAAAATCTATAGAAAAGGTAGTTATATGTGTTTTTTCCGATCAATTGAGTGCTGTCCCCCCATTTTAGGTGATTTTTCTTTTGATTTGGTCCCAGTAGATTTACTTTCCAATCAGGATTTTAAACTATCAAGTATCAATCCTGAATCATTTAAAGAAGAAGCTAATTATGGAAACTATGCAGGAAAATAGTCAGGCACATCTGGCTGCGATTCATTTTATCGAGCAACGTGAAAAGTTATTACTTATTGACGGAAAGTGGGTGCCAGCCGTATCAGGTAAAACATTTGAAACGGTTAACCCATCTACAGAACAAGTGCTGTCGCATGTTGCCGAAGCAGACAAAGCGGATGTTGATCTGGCGGTTAAAGCAGCGCGTAAAGCATTTGAAGACCCATCTTGGGCAGATATTACACCACACCAAAGGGGAAGTTACCTCAACAGGATTGCCCGTTTAATTGAGGAACATGGTAAGGAATTGACGTACCTGGATGCTTTGGACTATGGTACTCCGGTATCTGTCCTGCAGATGTTTGTCAATGCTTCTGTACAGCTGTTTGATTATTTTGCGGGCTGGCCTACCAAGATTTTTGGTAAGACAGCGCCCACAGATGGAAGTATCTTCAATTATACTTTGAGAGAGCCCCTTGGGGTATGCGGGATAATTATTCCCTGGAACAGTCCTTTTTGGTCGGTAGTGTACAAAATTGCGCCTGCACTTGCTGCTGGAAACACTGTAGTGATCAAACCATCCGAACTGACGCCCCTTTCAATACTTCGTTTTGGTGAGCTCCTACTGGAAGCAGGACTGCCGGCTGGTGTGGTAAATATCTTGCCGGGATATGGCCCAACCGCAGGAGCTGCTATTGTGGAGCATCCGGATGTGAACAAAATATCTTTTACAGGTTCCACTCCCACTGGAAAAGGTATCATTAAAAGTGCTGCTGATTCCCTGAAACGGGTATCGGTAGAATTAGGCGGTAAAAGTCCGCTTATTATTTTCGAAGATGCAGATGTTGATAAGGCGATTCAGAGTGCCATCCTTGGATTTACCCTCAATACCGGGCAGGTTTGTGTTTCCAGTTCAAGAGTTTTTGTACACGAAAGTATATATGAAGAGGTTTCGGCCAAATTGATCGCCATTGTTAATCAAATCAAAATTGGAGATGGCTTAATCCCTGATAGCCAAATAGGACCTTTAACTTCTCAAAAACAATTGGATAAAGTTGAATCATACATTGCACTTGGAAAAGAAGAGGGCGCTACACTGGCTGCTGGTGGTGCAAGAGTAGGAACATCAGGATATTTCATCCAGCCTACGGTATTTACCCATGTTAAAAATGGAATGCGCTTAGCCCAGGAGGAGATATTTGGTCCGGTAGTCGCATTGATTCCGTTTAAGGATGAAGATGATGCGGTGCTGCAGGGCAATGATACAGTATATGGATTATCTGCTTCATTCTGGACAAAAGATGTCAGCAGGGCACACAGGGTGGCTAAAAAAATAAAGGCAGGCATTATATGGATCAACACTATTTATGAAATAGATCCCATCCTTCCATTTGGAGGATACAAACTTTCCGGATACGGAAAAGACAATGGCGAAGATTCAATAAATGAATACACCCAGGTTAAGACTGTGATGTTGCGTTTATCATAGTACAAATAGCCCTGATATCACCAGATAACAGGGCTATTTAATGTTGTTAAACTTCAGCCACTGCCTTCTGGCGTTGTCTGATTTTGTAAAAGCTGATGAAACCAACGATTGCAATTGTTAAACTGAATAGATCAATGAATAAGATATCAGTTGCTCCGGCTGCATAGGTTTTCCATATCCAGTTACCTGTGCACATGCCGTTTACAAATGGAATGGCCAGGCTGAAAATGCTTCCCATTAACAGGGTTTCGCGGTTGGTGCGGTTCAGGTTTTTACGGATGATGTAATAAGCTGATAGCAGCAGCCAGCTGTAAAAGTATACCCGGTAAATATAGGTCATGTCTACCGCACTATTCATTTTTACAGCCACGAAGGTGAGTGCCGTAACCGGGAACATAGAAAGACATATGGCAAGAAAAATATTAGCGAGCCACAGGTTGAATTTGCGCTTGTGCTCCGGGACATTCTTTTTATCGCGGGCAACCAGCCAGATCAGTATTCCTGATATAATCACTACACAACCCATCATTCCCAAAATGAAATAAATGATTTTAAGGGCGTAACCGCTGTAATCTCCGAAATGAAGATGGTAAATGAGGCTCTTGATCTTACTGATATAAGTGCTTTCTTCCAATGGTGAGTGATGATAAACGACCTTATCATTTTTTATTTCATAGATAATTCTACCGCTGCCGGAAAAATTACGCTGAGGATTTGCAGCTCCTTCAACGATCATTGTCATAGAGGCATCCCCATAGTTTTTAATCAATACCCTGGTGATGTCAGCGTCTTCCCACAGCTTTTGGCTGCGGTTAATATACGATTGCACATTAACTTTTGCGGGTAATTCCTGATAGGTATAGGTATATACTTTCGCATCAGCATATTCCAGATCACTGTACAATTTGTCTGCTTTTCCCCTGTAGAATACTGAGGTAAAGGGCATTAAAAGGATGGCGTTCACAATTAATACAACTCCTGTCACTGCATAAACCAGCTGAAAGGGGAATCCAATAAGCCCCAGGGCAGTATGTGCGTCTGTCCAGACTGTTTTTACTTTAGACCAGGGCCTGAAGACAAAGAAATTGGACACGATCTTATCCCAGTGCAGGAGCAAACCTGTAATGAGGGCAAAGAGGAAGAAAAAAGATACCAGTCCTGCCACCAGATAGCCGAATGGGGTACCTATTCTGATGGGTACCTGGTTCAGCTGCGCAAGAAAGTGCAGACGGTAAAGGAACTCGCCCAGATCATAGGTTTGCTCATAGGTTTTGCTGTCGCCTTTGTAGAAATTGTATTTGAAATAAGCACCATCACCATCACCGCGCCTGCCTCTTTTACCTTTCTTTTTTTCTGGTTCAGGTTTCTTTTTTGGAACTAGCGTACTGTCTTTGCTGGCAGTTACCTCCACATAGGTATCAAAGGTGTTTTTTTGAAAAAAGAAGGACACATCCCTGCCTTTCAGATTATACTTATGGTCCAGTGAATCCAGTAATTTGTTGTAATTCAGTTTTTTGTGTTCATGTGCTGTGAACGATGTATTGCTTTGCCAGGCTGATATTTCATCCTTGAACAAGGTGTAGGAACCTGCAAAAAAGATAACAAATAATATGGCCGATATGATAATCCCACTAATGGTGTGTGTATTAAAATATATATTATAATTTCTGTTTTTCATGATCCGGTTACAGCTTTAAGAGAAAGGGAATGGAGAAGAGGCCGGTCAGCATTATATAATAAAGCCATATTTTCCATGCGCTTTTTGCCATAAAGGCCAGCAACATTAAGGTGGCCCAAAGGATATATCCGGTAATAAATGCAGTAGCAATTACATATTTCGGTTCAAAAAGACATCCGAGTAAACAATGGAACGAAATCATCACCCCATAACCGCCAATAAAACCGGCAGTGATCTTCAGAAATTTTTGAAACGGTGATTTGGTAAGGTATTTTTTATTGGCTGGCATATTTAAAAAATCAACTGTTCAAAAACAATAAAAATCAAGAATAACAGGGCTATCTGCTTAACAGATACATAGCGAAAAGGAAAAAGCAAAACAATCAGGCTGCCCATGGCCATCAGGATGACGATTAAACTGAATATACCAGATGTCATGCCATTGTCCAGCTCCAGCACTGTACCAGCTATCAGGATCAGTATCGCACTGAGAACAGTAGATAGCACGCGCTTCTTTTCAAAATAGCTTGCCCAGCCTGGCTTGTCAGACCAGTCGGTCTTTTTTGACAAATTGTATAGGAACAAAAAGGCAATAAATACCAGAAAAACAACACTTGTGTACATGAAATAGAGTTATAATGAGCCGTTGTTCTAAATAAAATTGGGAAGAGATTTTGTGTGATGGAAACCTACTCCTTATTTAGATTGATTAAATGCAAATATATAACTGTGTAGTCATTTATCAAATGTTTTAGAAATTTTTACTGGTATTCATATAGTATCTTACTGGATGATTATTTTATAATCAGAGGTTTAGACTGTACGGTTGCCAGCAGATGCTATGATGAACTTCCTTTGAAAGTTGAATATGAACTGACTGCTCTGGGAGAAATTTAGATTTCAGCGATTGCGCTTAAGGTACATCGGGGAGAAGTGCAGGCTATCCATTCAATAAAATGTTTTTGTTTACATGCTTCTGCAGCTCAAGCAGATTGGCCTGAAATTCAAGTAGTGTCCGCTTCAGCTGAATATGTACTTTAAATATCACTTCAGTAAAGTTAAACATTGCTGTATATAAAATATCAAGTTCTTCATTGAGATATTCCTTGTGACCATAGTATCTCCAGTCCTTTGCGATATAGGTCTCAAATTTCGCACGCATTTCCGTATCTAGATATTGCTGATAGAATGGATCTTCCAATATTAATTTAATTTGCTCACAAAACGGTGTTTCCATTTTCTTTACCTGAATCGTATTTTCAATAATTTGATCGAACGGGGTCATGGTTTGCATAAATTGTGTAGCTAGGACCAGATTTCTGTAAGCCTCCTGCTGAATCTCCATGCGTTTCAAACTCTGCTGATAAGACTGGTAGTGGGTTTTATATGGCTGCAGCTTATCCTGCTCAATGGCCTTATGGAGGAAGAACCTAAATAGGCTCGTATCTGTTTGATCCAGTTTATCATTATATTTTATCATCTCGGCATCCAGGAAAACAATGAGTGCCGAGGCATCAGCAGTATTATATTTTACACCATCGTAATCAAAGGTGTCAATTTCTAATACCTTGTTATGGATGTTTTCAAGGACTCTCTTATCAGCCTTTGCAATAGCCAGGTTATTGATAACATTATCAGTTTCATCATTAAGAAGTTTTTCAAAAACGAGTTGCCGATCTGAAAGACGGAGCTCGAATTCTTCTTCGGTACAATGGTGAACAGGATCACGCTCATCGTAGTAATTTTTGAAAATAGCAGGATAGGAGTGTTCCTTTTCAACCTGTAGAAACTCTTTTATAAACTCTGAGAAATCCAGCATTACCGGTTCAGTTTCATACTCAACATTTAGCAGCAGGCGCGCTGTGATCTGTTTTTGGACAAGTTCCTGATCTATTAGCAAATTTATTGCAATTGCATGATTGCCATCTTTCACCGGCTGATTGAGTTCTGTTAATTTGGAAATTCTCTGTTCTGTACTGGGATGTGAAGACCATTGATCATCCAGTACCAGTTTAGTTTTTTTAAATGTTCCGTAACCAGCCAGCGATAATAAAGGCAATCCATTTTGGATAGGAAATTTCTCTGATACAGCAATATGGTTAAGTACAAAATACTGCTGGGGATATACATTGGCAGGCTTTTGTGAGGCTACGATCTTGCTGTTATAATAATTAAAAACGACTTCCAGGGAATGACTGGCAAGTTCCATCCTTAATAGAGAATTGACCATCGGCTCTGAACCCGCCACGCTTGCAGCAACTGCATCTGCATGAAATTCCATTTCTCTGGAAAGTGCCATGTAATTTAAATACAATATGTTGTAAACTTTGTGTAACACGTATTGAATACCACCTATAAACAGTATTGCGCCTTTTGCAAAAAGGGCAAAGTAATTGCTGATGTTTGACCAGCTGTTGAGTACAGATTGATATCCTTCGTTCTCATAAAGCATATTATATATTACCTTATTCACGTTATAAACATAACTGCCAACTTTCATGCTGCGCTGTGAAAAATGACCAAATTCATGGGCCAGAATAGCTTTTAATTCTACAACTGAAACTGTATTCATGAGACCCATGCCTATCATCAGATTCTTTCTGACAGGGAAAAACATGCTCCAAAAGTTGGAATCATAAAATACGGCAGCATTTACCTCTGAGGAGAGGTATACTTTTTTGGGAAAGCTTGTTTTTACTTCGATGACCAGAGCATCAATCATATGAAATAGCTCAGGCTGATCCTGCTCAGTAATTTCAATAAGATGGCTTCTGTCTACTTGTTTTGTGCCGCTGAAGATAAACTTGATCAGGAAAAAGAAGATCAGAAATCCCATTCCAAGGCATCCCAGTGCCAGCATGGCTGTAACAAACGACACGCTAAATGCAACGAGGTGATAAGCGATAAAGCCGCAAAGGAATATCACGCCTATGCCCATGATCACTAAAAAGACATATGTAAAAAAGAAAAGGATAATAGATAATACAGATTTGACTGCCATTCTTCTGAAATTTTCAGAAACATTGAGAACATTGTTTTGCATCTGATTAGAATTTTCCAACAAGATAGAAAAAAATCAATATCCTGATAAGCGAGTGAAGAAATCTTATTGCATGAATGCATTCGACTGCATTGCCACAACCCATAATTCAATTCATTAAGGTTCAGATGTTTTAGCATTAAAACAGTACACCTGTTTATGAATTAGCGACATTCTTTGAGATGGCCGGACGGCATATCATTTGTAAAGAAATTGTAGCTGAAACATTGTTTATACAGCTGGCGCAGACTAATACTAAACATCATATTGTTTGTTGAAAGTAAATTAGCTTTATTATCCTGGCTCCAGGCAAACATGTTTTTTTCTGCTATGTTATGTATGCTGTAGGAATTAAATATAGGCACAGCTATTAACAATCATCATCATAAATAAAAACTATATGAAAGTAGGAATTATTGGTTCAGGAAACATAGGAAGCGCACTTGCAAAACATTTAACGGATCTCGGTCATGACGTGAGTATTGCAAACTCAAGGGGCCCGGAAACGTTAGCAGAACTTGCTGCACAAACCGGAGCAAAAGCAGCAACGGTAAAGGAAGCAGCAGCAGCTGAGGACTTAATTATTATCACTATCCCTGAAAAGGCGATTCCCGACCTACCGGCAGGTCTTTTTACAAATACTAGGGCTACCATTGTTGATACAGGAAACTATTATCCTATACGTGACGGAGAAATCGAGGAAATTCAGAAGGGGGTAATGGATAGTCAGTGGGTAGCTCAACACATCGGTCATACTGTGATCAAAGCCTTTAACAATATCTATTCTTCCAGTCTCGAGTCAAAAGCGGTTTCCGCTGGTGCAGATGGGCGTATCGCTTTGTCAGTCGCAGGTGACGACGTTGATGGAAAGCAGGTAGTGTTGGCTCTGATTGAAGCTATTGGCTTTGATGCCATAGATGCAGGATCGCTTGCAGACTCCTGGAAACAGGAGCCAGGTTCACCTGCATATTGCAATGATTTAGATAAAGCAGGGCTTTGGGCTGCATTGGAAGCAGCTGAGTTATCGAAAAGGGCTGAATATCGTGAAGCAGCAGACTCACAACTCAGACAAATCTTAGGAGTATAGCATATAAGTATGTATTTTTAAATATAAAATGGCGGGCGCAATAGAGTGGCCGCCATTTTCGTTTTATATCACTGCCTAGTATAGCCGTATAAAGAGCTTCGTAAAAAGGTCACCAGGATCACTCTTGATAAGGCTCGTAACATGGAACTGATTGCCACACAGTGCTTCCTTTCAGCACTATAGGTTAACTACAGATCTCATATTCATAAAATCGCAAATGAGGTCTTAACGAGATGCGTATGAACAAAAAAACCTCAACTTTTTCAAGTTAAGGCTTTTTGGCGGACCGGACGGGTCTTTATGAAAGTAGGCTAACAGCCCTTAAATGACGTTCTTTCAGCATTTTTGATTTTGACTCATGAATTACTCACTAAATCATAGTACAATATAGCTGCATTGCTATGACAATAATATACGAATATTCCGTTAAAAATCAAATAATTGTAGACCCTTTTTTAGTTAAATCGCCCTCCAATGGATAGTAAAGACAGTTAATCATTATCACACTCACGTTTAGGATTAGAACATGGTTTATTATACCTTATGAAAGAATAATCAACATGAAGAATATAACTTTAAAACAATATAAAACAGCCATGAAACTATTTTTATTGTATTTTATGATCCTCATAGGGTTGTGCTCATGTGAACATAGGGGGAAAAAAGTTACTTCTGGTGGGGTAACATATATAAACTATAATACGAGGGAAAAGGATACTGCTTATCTTTATATTAAAGGTAACAAATACAAACACTTGGCTAATGTTCCTGACAGTTTACGAACACCTGAACAGAAAAAACTTATTAATGCTATTAATGATGCACTTCTCAATGGCGTAGTTGTAGAGGACAATAAAGAAGTATTAAAGTTTAGTAAAGAAGAATGCCTTGCTAGAGGATTAACCGTACACTACTATTAGGAGTTACAAAATAATATCCGTACAAATAACTCTTACTTTGAAGCCAATGGAAATAAAGACGTTGCACAAATTAAGGCAAGTTTAGATTCTGTCCTTAGAGGAACAAAAAAAGAATAACCATGTTGGTTGTACAATGTTGCAGGCAGGAGTGACCGGATGCCGGCCATATTCCGTAATGTCCCTTTCGGTAAATGCTAAAGCAAAACCCCTTCGGTTTTGCAGGCCGCAAATGAGCGGGGGAAATTATGCCTACAGCTTTTTCACTTTAAATTTACGTTTAGAACCTTCGTAATTTAAACACGATTCTTCAAGGTTGAGTAAACCTAATTTGACTAATGTAAAGTCAACAACCCATCTATTTCTTAAATATGTTCTTATTGGTGAGGACTTAATTAGAATCTACAGTTGAATAGTGGTTGTTTAATCTATTCAACTGTAAATTCATTGTAAGTTTAAATTTTTAGCACTGCGACCAAAATAAAACTTAAGAAATTATATCCCAATTATATTAAAATATACATCTGTTAGACCGCACGGTAGTTGTAACCTGACAACGACAGTACCCGAGGCATCCCCTGTTGTATTGAAGGCAAACCAACTGGGATTTACCCAAAAATAATCCCATGTGGGAGGGACTGAAATGACTTCGACATTTGTTACTCCGTTATTCGTTATATTCCATCCTTGGTAATCCATCCAAAAATTAGTCTCATCAGGAGGATTGAGAGTGGATTTTCCAATAGATGGAGCATAGCCAAAATATATAGCACATGGTAAGCCCATAACAACACTATTATTGTTAACAGGTAAACTTTCATTGGGGTTATTTCCACTAATCCAAGGAACATTCAAAGGATCAAATCCCTGATAAATTGCATAAACTTCTTCTGGAAAAGACCCTGATACAATAATTTTTTCTCTTGGCTCCATACAAGGATTTGAGAGGGATGCTGTTAATAATGTCCTTCCGGGAACACCAGTTGAATTAGTGACTAAACCTGTACTGTTTACAGGTAGGTTTGGATTAGTTGAAGCCCACGTAACGGACAACCCTGCTGGTAAATTTGAAAGCTGGTATTGTTGCTGACTGCCACAAAATAAATATGGATCACTGATACCAAAAAATGATTTGAAATAATTGTCAATATTTATTCTTCCGTACCCTGCCTCCTGACAAATTGACGATGGTTCAAAGACATAAGTAATATATGTATATCCTCCTACTTTATCGCAACTTGAAGCTAGAGCATTTCGAACCTGTGTGCGAGTAAGATTTGGGTTAACTGAAAGCATTAAAGCAACCGCACCAGCCGCAATCGGGCAGGCAGCTGAAGTTCCACTAAATGAAGTATCATAACCACCATCGTACCTTGTAGTCGGTATAAATACCCCCGGAGATAAAAAATCTAATCCCGCTCCCCAATTAGAAAAAGAAGCTCGTGAATCATTGAAATCTGATGCTCCAACAGCCAATACATCTGGATGGGAGGCTGGATAACCTATAAACTGATTACTGCCATCATTTCCAGTGGCAGCTAATGCGATTCCTCCTAATCCACCTCTTGCAGAATTTGCATATGCTGTGAATCTTGTATTTAAAGTACTACTGGGAGAGCCCAAAGAAAACGAACAACTTACTATTGCAATGTTATTATTAATGGCGTAATTTACAGCACCGACAACCCAAGCATCTGTCGAATAAAAATTATTATTGTTTGGGTCGGTGGAGGGATTGTAACCAATTCTTAGTTGAAATAACCGGCCAGAATATGCAACCCCTGCTACACCTATACCATTGTTACCAATAGCTGCTGCTGCCCCTGCACACAGTGTTCCGTGTCCATCTGCACCTAACGGTTGCCCTGTTGGATCGTAAGTTCCTTGAATATTACTTTGCAAATCAGGATGAGCTGTATTAATTCCGACATCCATAATTCCAATGGATATATTCGCACCTGTAGTCCAACACCAAGCATCATCTGCTCCAATTTTGGGAATATGCCATTCATAGGGAAAATAAGGATCATTAGGATTAAAGGCAAAACTTTGTAAAGCTCTGAAAAAGTTTGGTTCTGCTGATTCGCAATACCCGCTCTCATAGAAAGCGTTCGCAATGTCCAATGCGTCTAATTTGTCATTCTGCTTAATTGTTAATAGAAAAATATTTGCACCATAAGGCTGACTATCAATGATTCCATATTCGTCATAGAGTTGAGTTAAATCTTTCTCCGAGAACCGTCCTTTTATATCGATAAATATTTGATTTGTTAAAGCTAATCTGGCAGTTGAATTAGGAATTAAATATACTGGACTAACTGTTTCAAGTTCTGATAGAGGAAAAGTGGTATTTAATAATTGATCATCTTTTTGAACTCGATCTAAATTTATTAAAAGATACTTATCTTTAATTAGCCCATCAGAGATTTCAGGAATAAAATTCCCGACTTCTTTATCTAAAGATTTTAAGGTAGATAATTTTTCCTGGGTATCGATAAAATCATTAAAAATCAACAATAGTTGATCCTGCACAGTGGTAAGGTATGTTTTTATACCATTGTAATAATAATACGGCCTAGAGGGTGGATTAAGTAATTCATTAATAGTTTTCATAGATTTATTATTAGGTAAAACAATTAATTTCTCAATATGTATTTTGTATTCACACTTGGTATCTCCAAGTCATTAAATAATATTTTATCGATTACATATTCAGGACATACATCCTGACTCTGTTTTAATTTGTGAATCAGTCTCGATTCAGGGGTGTTTCCCACCTTTACAATTAAAGTATCGTTAAGTTTAGTGTTGTCAAGCCTTAACCTGAATGATCTCGATAATCCTATACCATCTACATCAGGACGTATAGTATCTTTTCTTGTAACATCATGTATTTTGAAAAAATACATGTCCTTAATTGAAAAAGCAGGAGTTGGAGAAAAGAAGTAATCAGCTCCTGTACTTTTATCAACAACATTAAAATTCAGATACAAGGGAGGGATTGATTGTGAACAAATTATTGCTCGTTCAGAATTTTTGGTACATCCAAAAAACGTTAAACTGCACATTATCAATCCAATTTTGATAGAGTTAAAGTTCATAACAATTATTTTTATTTATAAATGGTTAGTTCAATATAAGCATATCGGATAAAGAGAAGATATAAATATAAAATCAATTACTTTGAAATTTCATTTTATCCTTATTGTCATTCATACTATAAACGCACATATCTAAAATAATGCTACATGTTGTGCTTCAATAATTTAGCTAAAATGTTTTAATTGTTATTTTTTTTTGAACTAAGACTTTGAAAATTGGCGATAATAACTCCATTCTTCCATATTAGTATATGGAAAATCTTCATGTAACATCTCTGATACTTAATGTTGAAGCTGTTAATATCAATATTCAATGTAAATATGGAAAGTTTAACGGCACGTGATAAACCACATAAGCCGTTAAACTCCTAATATTGACCAGAAAATATTTAACGATTTATAATTTGCCTGAAACTTTCTTTAGCCTTTTGGCTTTTTTCTTTGCCTTAACCGCTTCCTTTGCTACTTCCCTCGCTGCTGCCTCCGCTTTTGCTATGGCAAGTTGTTGAGCCTCTAATTTTTTCGTTTTCTTTTCCATCCCTTCGGGGTTTTTCAGATGGCAGTTGATTGTTCTGGCATCCTCCTTTTTTCCATCTAATCGAAGCGTCTTAGGGTTCCAGCGATCAGGCTCGCATTGTTTCCCGGTTGATAATTCTTTAGGTACTCCATCTACGGTAATACGCATATAAATAGGCATTGCACCAGCAACATAGTTTTTTGGCTTCTTCAAATAGAAGAGCAGGCTAAATGTGTTTTTCATCTTTTTCAGATTAGAGTTAAACAAAATTAGCGTTGCAGCTATGGGCAGTCAAGATGTTCAAATTATGAACTAGCTGTAATACAATTACTTACATGCTTTTCAGTGAGTAGGGCATCCGCCTTGATTGACTCACTGAATTACTCACTGGTAATATGAGAATATTTGAATATTTCGGAGATCCCGTAAATCAAAAAAGCCTTAATCATCAGATTAAAGGCTTTTTGAATGTTTTACTACTTAACTTGCGGACCGGACGGGACTCGAACCCGCGACCTCCGCCGTGACAGGGCGGCATTCTAACCAGCTGAACTACCGGTCCGTTCTCCCTTGCGGGGCTGCAAAGATAGAAAACATAAATTCAAATGCAAATCTATTTTAATATTTATTTGAAATTTCTGCAAGGCACAATATAAAGTATTGGACAAGCTATATAGTCCACTGCACAGTTCTCATTTCTGAACACAAATGCAACTATGGTTCTTTCCTTTCAAATTTCTCTATCTTCTGATCAAAGTAATTTCTTACGATATGATAAGATTTATAAAAAAGCGAT
>Ga0163161_10000229_pt1 | contig 51544 bp, 35 predicted proteins | sample S45metaG_FD_129847 | JGI IMG/M metagenome (GOLD analysis project Ga0163161, IMG submission 129847) | Switchgrass rhizosphere microbial communities from Kellogg Biological Station, Michigan, USA - S4-5 metaG | ecosystem: Host-associated > Plants > Roots > Rhizosphere > Soil | place: USA... | reverse complement strand
TTAAATCGATAAATCATTTGGTCTGAGGAGCAGGATGGAGCAGCCTTACATAAAAAACCCTCGGTGTTGCCTTATCCCCTGTGCTGCTGAATTTTACCCTTATACTTTGCTTTCCATGCAGCATTGCCTTGGGGATAGGGTATTCCAGGTTATAAAATCCGATTTTGGCTGCCGGGTCGTTATCTGCACTGATCAGCTTTTGATCATCAATATAAACATCAAATTTTCCATTGGGCTGCTCATCATTGTAAAAACGCAATCCCAGTGACAGAACATCCGATCCGCCGGTACTGAGCTGGTAACTGAAGAAACCTCCCTTTGCAGCATCCCGCCAGAACTCATCCATGGCAGATCCGCCGCGTGACAGTTCAGCTTTCATCTGGTGGTCTGCTTCCGGCTGTTGTTCTCCCGGTGCCACAAAATCAACTGTCCGGGCTTCAAATGCAGCTTTTTGTTTACCAAGAACGGCGATAGAATCCCTGTATTGCTCATATTTTTGTGGCTTGAGCCCCATCCAGTAAATCATATACCTGGAATCGTGTATACGATAAAAAGGTTCCAGTACCATATCTTCCTTATTTATGATCCTGGTACCGGCAAATGAAAACTGCATAGGATGCCCTTCCACAGGAACGATTTTTCCGGGGATAGCTTCCACATTTTCATCAATCAGGATTGGTGCCTGGTCTACAGGCAGCTTCGCCGCACCTGCAATATGGCCCCAGCGACCATCATTGGCCACAAGCCCTTTCAATGATTCAGTTTTAGTCTTTGCGCCCAGCAGTATCGGCCCGTGCATAATGGCTACATATTCAGGCAGGTTGGGCAGGTGTTCGAGGGTAGTCTGCATAGGCAGGCTGATGTCCACTACATCTCCTTTTTTCCATTTTCGCTGTATGGCAATATAGGAAGCAGCAGAAACTGTATAAGGATATTCCCTGCCGTTGATCCTGATCTGCATGTCCTTGTTTTTAATCCATCCGGGATGTCTCAGTTGAAGTGTAAATGCTGCCGTGCCGGCAGTAACAGTAAGCCGCGTGGCTTCCTCATCCGGAAAGTTGGTTTGCTGCCTGATTTTAATTTTCTTTTCCTTCCAGTCCAGTTCTGATGCAACAAAGAGATTCAGGTAGAGTGCATCTTTCTGATGCGTATAGATAAACTCATTGTACTTACTGTGGTTTTCCATGCCACTGCCTACACAGCACCACATCGCCTCATTGGGTGCAGAATACACGCGGTAATGTCTTGGCCGGGCAGGTGTGAAATACACATATCCGCCGTGTACAGGATGTTGGGTAGAAAGGATATGGTTATACAGGGCACGTTCGTAATAATCCGCGTACTTCCCCTCGGGCTGCTCACGGAAAAGTCCTTCGGTTAACTTCAGCATATTATAGGTATTGCAGGTCTCCGGCCCCTCCACATCATTGATAAAGTCGGCACTTGCCTTAGCGCTGGGAAAAAATTCCCGGCGGCTGTTACCGCCAAAAGCCAGGCTGCGGTTGCCGGTTACGGTCTCCCAGAAAAACTCCCCTGCGGTTTCAAAGCCGGACTCATGGTTCAGCTCTCCGATCCGCTGAAAGCCCACCGCTTTAGGTACCTGCGTATTTGCATGGATATTGTCAAGACTGTCCTGCCGGCGCGCCAGTGGCCTCATCAGCCGCTGATGTGAAAAACGCATGGCGGCAGTCAGGTATTTTTTGTCGCCGCTCAGCTGATACGCATCTGCCAGCACCTCGTTCATTCCTCCCTGTTCGGTATCCAGCATCTCCTGCATCTGCTGGTCAGACAGCCCTTTTGTAATGGCTATTGCCCAGTCGCAAAAATTCATAAAGACTATACGGGCATCTGCATTTCCTCCATAGATCCAGGCATCACGTAGACCTGCATAAGTTTTATGGACATTGTACCATGCTACCCAGGTGGCTTTATATGCACTAAAATCTCCTTTTTTGAGCTTAGACCAGACTTCAGCACTTTTGGGTACGCCCCCGGCATACCCTGCTGCCCAGTCCGGGCGCTCAACAGTATTCCGCCGCTGGCATTCTTTAAGTACAGCTACCATTTCATCCATCCTGCGTTTGCACTCAGGATTTTTAGTCGATGCATAATTCAGTGCCAGCGCAGAAAGATAATGCCCCCCAACATGCCCGTCCAGTCCCTCCCAGTTTTTATAGCCGGGTTTGGTGGTACTCATGCCCGCCTGCTTTTTATAGGGATACAGCAAACGTTCCGTGTCATAAGCTAACAGCGTCTGGATATTGAGGTCTCGTGCCTTGCTGAATGGGCCGTTGAGCAGTGTTACCTGCTCCAGCGGAAATGTATTTGCGTACAGCTTTTCCTGTGCAGGCAGCTGTGCTATGCTGCCGGTGATCAATACAAAAGTGCAAAGTAATGCAGGGAGAGTAAAAGGACTGTGCTGAAATCGGAAGGTTATCATCAAATAAATATTTTAAGTGTTTTTTATTGGAACAGCATGCCCGAAAACTGGTACAAATTCTGTCTCCATACCGGCCAGGTATGCCCTCCGGGGTATTCCTGATAAGTGTATTTTATGTTCATGTCTTTCAATCTATCCATCATGACCTGGCAGTTTTTATAGGCAATATCAGCTTTGCCGCCCATTGTAATGTAAAATTGTTTCAGCTTGGCATTGATCTCCTCACGATGATCGCTGATAAATTTGTACTGTTGGTCCGCCAGCGCCTGCTGTGCGGGAACAATCCATCCTGAGCTGAATACGCCCAGGTAAGCAAATTGATCCGTATGATGAATCCCCGTATACAGCGTGTGGATACCACCCATAGACAAGCCTGCAAGGGCACGGTTAGCCGCATCAGTTTTTGTGCGGTAAGTGCGATCAATCATTGGGATAATTACCGTATTCAGTTCCTTTTCAAAAACCTGCAAACCGCTTTCTCCAAAAGGCTGCCCTGTTGCGGTATTTGCATCAGGCATCACCACAATCATTGGTTTTGCCTTTCCAGCCGCAATCTGATTATCCATGATCAGGTCTGTCTTGCCCTGTGCAGCCCATCCGCTCTCGTCTTCTCCACCGCCATGCAGGATATACAGCACGGGAAATTTCGCAGCAGGATCAGCCTCATAATTTGGAGGGGTATAGACGTAGACCCGCCGCCATGAGTTGGTTACTTTTGAAAAATACTTCCTGATGGTAACTGCGCCATGCGGCACATCACGCTGCGCATAATAAGCGCCGCCGGCGAATGGGATTTCAATACCGCTGGCCATTCTTCCCATGCCATAAAAGGTTTCACTTGCCGGATCTGCAATCGAGACACCGTCAACAATCAGTGAATAATAATGAAATCCCTCTCCTACAGAGTCTGTTGTTACTGTCCACCGTCCCTGCTCATCCTGCCGCATATCATATTTCCGGCCCAGATCAACCTGTACCTTTTTGGCTTCCGGGGCAAGCAGGCTAAACACCACGCGGTGGTCGTCCAGGATCTGGGGATATTTGCTGCCGCGTATGTTAGTCACTGCCGGAGCACCGGCCACCGGATATTTCGAAAAGCTGGCCGTATCTACCGGCTTAAAAAGCATTTGTGAAAACATATACAGTCCGTTTTTCCATACTTTAAAGTCGTGAACGCCCGGTTCTATAAAATAAATGTGCGGCACGCCTTTCTGCTTCAGATAATCATGAGTGCGCTTGCTGTACGGCAGCAGGTTGTCACTGGCACCACAGGAGATAAATAAGAGTTTCAACTGATCTTTCGCTTTCTCCGGGTCAGGGACCAGCACTTCCGGCATTCTGGTATTTGGTGCTGAAGAAAATCCGCCTACCCAGGCAAATTGATCAAGGTTGCCCAGGCCGAAATTCAGGGATTGACCTCCGCCCATGGATAAACCCGCGATTGCCCGGTGTTCGCGGTCTTTGTAGGTGCTCATCTTCCTTTCCACATAAGGAATCAGGTCCTGCAGCAGGTCCTTCTCAAAAGCAGCAAATGCCTCTACCTTATCTTTTGCCATGATATTTCCGGTAGCGCGGTCATCCTTCATGGCACGCCCGTTTGGCATCACCACGATCATCTGTTCCAATTTGCCCTCAGCATACAAACGATCAAGGATCAGCTGCGGCTGTCCGCCGTTAAGCCATTCCTTTTCATCACCTCCGATTCCATGCAGCAGATACAGTACCGGGTATTTCTTATTTTTGGAATATCCTGGAGGCGTGTAAACCGTGGCACGCCGGCTGCTGCCTACTGTTTTGGAGTGGTAAGTGATAGTTTCTATCTTACCTTGCGGGATCCCCTCCTGCGCTGTATCAAATCCAGCAGGTCCGGGCTGCACAATCTGCTGTGAAAAGCCAGTTTGTGCAATCAAGGCACAAAGCCCTGTAAATATTGCTTTCCTCAAAATTGAAGGAAGTGTAGGTGTCATCATTTTGAATTTGATTGATTGCATTCCTTAACGGCTTTTCTTTGATATGTTCAAGAGGCTTAGCATGGTAGCCGCATAACGCCTGCCCAGTTCACGGTATCCTGCGGCATCAAAATGCAGGTTATCGGCAGCTACGGTGCAGCCACGAGAGGATATCACATGGGCTGTAGGTATAGTTTTGGGTAGAAGGTCAATGATCCCGTTCATGCTGGCACACTTACCCTTCTGCTCGGCATGAACTACTTCACCTGCCAGCAGCGGCACATCTTTTTGTTTCAGGCTGAGGTCTTTCAGCAGGTTGTGATACACCTCATTTACTTTTCTCACCCAGGTAGAGTCACCGGTATTGGACTCCCCCTGGTGCAGCAGAATTCCCTTGATGACGCCCTTCTTCTTGGCTTCCCTGGCCAGTTTCACCATTTGCTCATAGGGATTGCCCTGGTATTGCGCAATCATGCCCTTCATCCATTCGGGGGCTGTAGCCGTGTAGGCAGCTGCATTATCCCTGTTATACAGTTCAATTTTACAGCCACCTACCGCTACAACTACTACTCCAACCATTACCTTTTCGGGTAGAGCGGCCAGCAGGCTGCGCCCAAAATAATCTACGGGCGTAAGCCCGGTATTACATCTCGTCAGTGGTGGCACTGCTGTATACCACTGGCCTTTTGTTCTGTGAATATCAGGACAGTCTACCGCCTGCAATACCTTAAACCGAGGGTTGACATTGATGGTGTCCTGCGCCTCAAATTTGGCATTGCCTTCCATGTTCGACTGGCCAAAGCAGATATAAATGTGAAAATTAGGGTCCTGTGCATAGGAAGGTGAAAATGTAAGCAGGACAAAAATGGCGCAGAGCCCGCCCGCTTGCATCACGCGGGAAAAGGTTCCCGTTAAGCTAATCCGTTTGTTCATACAATTTTGGTTTACCTGTCCTGAAACTATGCTTCGGGACAGGATATAAAATTATAGGCTACAGCCCATTTGAGCGGGAAGTTTTGAACATGATTAGAGAAGAAATGTTTAAGCGTCCAGATTTTCTTCTATTTTGCGCTTCTGGCTGATATATTCCGAGGGCTGCATATTGTATTTGGCTTTAAAAGACTTGGCAAAATAGTTTGGCGTAGCAAAGCCTACCATGTACGCGATCTGCGATACATTGAGATCGCTTTTTTCCATCAGCACAATGGCTTTATCCAGCTTGACGGAGCGGATATATTCCACCGGTGACAGTCCTGTAAGTTCCAGTATCTTGTGGTACAGCGAACCCCTGCTCATGCCTACATACTTGCTAAGTTCTTCTACTGAGAGCTTTGGGTTGTTCAGGTTGTCTTCAATATAAATCGCTACCTTATTGAGCAGCCTGTCGCTATGCGATTCAATTACGATTTCAGGTGCCTGCACTTTGATCTGCTTGGTATAGGTATTTTTCAGGCGGTCATTCAATGCAAAAAGGTTTTTAATCTTTGCATGCAGGATATCAAAATTGAAAGGTTTGGTGAGGTAATCATTTGCTCCCGTTGCCAGCCCGCGCAGTTGTTCTTCCTCACCCGTAAGTGCCGTCAGTAAGATCACCGGGATATGATAGGTACGTTTGTCAGATTTCACCTTTTTGCATAATTCAATGCCATTCATGTATGGCATGTTGATATCACTTACAATAATATGGGGATGATTTGCGAGTGCTTTCTGCCAGCCTTCCTGCCCGTTACAGGCTTCATAGATCCTGTATGTGGATTTAAGCCCTTCCTTCAAATATGACCTGAAATCTTCATTATCTTCTACCAGCAGCAGCGAGGGGACATCTGTTCCAGCGGAATGATCTGCCTGTACCGGCGCAGGCTCCGCGCCGCTCTCAACAAGCCCAGCAGATAGCATTGACGACGTTGAGTGCGTTGAGTGCGCAGAAAAATCTATCAGCAATTCCTCAGCATATTGTGGCTGTGCAAAGGGAAGCGATACAGTGAAGGTACTGCCTCCGCTCTCTTCGCTTTTCACACTGATCTGTCCGCCATGCAGTTTCACAAATTCTCTCGTTATAGATAATCCGATACCGCTGCCCTGGTTGAGGATTGGCGCGATCCCGTCTGCCTGGAAAAAGCGCTCAAAAACCTTCTCCTGGTCTGCCGCCGATATGCCAATGCCTGTATCAGAAACTTTAATCAGCAATATAGACTGGCCTTTAGCATCCTGCTGTTCCGGATGCTCCAGTTCAACAGCAATCCTGCCGCCTGTAGGGGTAAATTTAAATGCGTTGGATAAGAGGTTAAACAGTACCCTTTCAATTTTGTCCTGATCAAATGCCACCTTGAAATAACTGAGCCGGCTCTTGAAAACCAGCCTGATCTGTTTGCGCTCGCTAAGGTCATTAAACGATTCAAGCACCTCCCTGATAAAGGAGATCATATCAGCTTCTGAACGGTTGAGCCGCAGTTCCTTATCTTCTATCTTTCTGAAATCGAGGATCTGGTTGACCAGGTTGAGCAATCTGCGTGTATTGCGTTTCACCATGCCAAGTCTTGCGGCAACGGTACTGTCCTGTTCTTCTCCAATCAGCTGATCTACCGGCCCCATGATCAGTGACAGTGGGGTGCGGAACTCATGGCTCAGGTTGGTCAGGAATTTGATTTTCAGCTGATCCAGTTCCCTCAGGCGTTCCGCTTCCTGACGCCCCTGCTCAATCAGCTGTTCTGCCCTCATTTTCTCCTGCATCAGGGCAAATTCCTGTTTCAGGTTCTGAATGCCCCTGCGGCGGATATAGTATAGTGTTCCGGCAATCAGGAGCACATAAAAGATATAAGCATAGACGGTACGCCAGAGTGGCGGCCTCACATGGATATTTACGGCCGATTCTGCCGCATTCCAGGTGCCCTCGCTGGTCCTCGATCTGACGCGGAAGGTGTAATCCCCGGGATCAAGATTGGTATACGACGCAGATTTTGAAGATCCTGCATCAATCCACTCATTGTCAAACCCTTCCAGCCTGTAGCTGTACCTGGTTTGTTCCGGTGCCGTAAAATTTACGCTGACATAGCCCAGCGTGAAGTTCTGCTTAAAATCCAGGTAAATATCCCGTGCTACAGATATATGTTCCTTTATGGCGCCGTTCTCTGCCGGCAGTACTGTTTCGTTGGCGATCTTAAGATCGGTAAAAAGTACAGAAGATACGTTTGTACTGGTTTTAAAGAAGCGCGGGTTAAAATAATTGAAACCATCAGCCCCCCCAAAATAGATCACCCCTTCCCTGCTGCTCAGCCCTGCGCCAAGTACAAAATTGTTATTCTGTACGCCATTGTATACGGTATAATTAGTAAATTTCCGGGTATTCCGGTCAAAACTGCTGATACCTTTATTGGTACTTACCCATATGCGGTTCTGTTTGTCTTCTGTGATCGCATATATCGTCGCATTATTCAGACCGTCTTTTTCAGCAAAAGTGATAAACTGCTGTCTTGCTGTATCAAAATAGCTCAGTCCCCCGCTAAAGCTGCCTACCCAGATCCCCCCGGCATGGTCCTTAAGAACAGACATTGCCAGGTCGCTGGGCAGCTTATTTTTTGCTTTGTTCAGCAGGCTGAAAGTCTGGCTTTCCGGATGATATACCGATATCCCTGAACCGTAAGTGCCAATCCACATTTTTCCGGAAGGGTCTTCTTCGATAAACCTGACAAAGTTGTTTCCAGGATAATCCACTTCGCTGCGGCCTTTGGGGTTCCTGCAATATTTAATGAGCACGGAATGGTCGGGATTAAGCACATTGACACCGCCACCGTTGGTTCCAACCCAGATTTTGCCCCTGCTGTCTTCTTTGATACAAAAGATATCATTCGAATTGAGCTCTTCGGCTTCGCTGCCCTGCTGATACTGGCGCAGCGCTTTGCTTTCGAGATCCATGACTACCAGGCCATGGGAATAGGTCCCCATGTACAGCTTTTGCTGTCTGCTGATCATCATCGTCATAATAGAAAGGTTTCCCAGGGTGCTGCCATCAGCAAGTGGGGCGTTAAAGCGTTGGATCAACTCCGTCTTTGTATCAAAGAGATTAAGCCCTCCCCCGTCAGTACCTACAAAAATGCCATTCTTGTATTCCGCAAAAGACGTGACCACTGATGCATTCAGTCCATGCTGATCCAGGACATTGCTCTGCTTGAGATGAAATAAGTTGAGGTTGGTATCATATTTACTGATACCGCCATGTACGGGGCCTAGCCAGTAAATCCCTTCCTTATCAATATAAATGCATGAAATTGATTTACCTGTCAGGCTGTAGCTGTCTCTGGGCGCAGGTTTGTAGGTGGAGATTTTACCTGTTTTAAGTTCTATGATGTTGAGCCCGTCATCCGTGCCTACCCAAAGCTGATTGTCTTTATTTACCGCCAGGCTCCTGATACTGTTGTTACTGATCGAAAGCGGGTTGCCAGGCAGGTGCCGGTATGTTTTAAAGCCTTTTCCGCCAGGCAGCAGCATATTCAGCCCGTCTTTGGTGCCAAACCATATATTCCCGGATTTGTCTTCTGTAATGGCCGATATTTCATTATTGCTGAGCCCCGGGGCATCCTTACTGTCTGTGCGGATATGGGTAAAGGTATGTTGCGATCTTTGGTACAGGTAAATACCATTACCTGAGCCGGCCCACACCCTGTTCCTGCTGTCTGTAAATACAGCGCTGAAAACAAGCGCCGGGAAAGTGCCTTTACGGCTGAACTTCCCTAAATGATTGGTTATTTTTTTTGTTGCAGGATCAATCTCATCTATTCCATTGAGTGTGGCTACCCAGATCATGCCCTGGGCATCACTGGATATGGATCGGATCACATAACTGCTCAGGCCCTTTATTTCAGCTACAGGGAAATGCTCAAATACGTTCTTTTTTCTGTTAAACAGGCTCAATGAACCACCTGCACTGCCAACCCAGAGGTTGCCTGCCCTGTCTTCATGCAAAGACCGGATATCGTTGGCCTGAAGCCCTGAAGGATCATCAGACTTATACCGGTATACGGTAAAATTACTTCCGTCAAAACGGTTTAGCCCTTCTTCAGTAGCAAACCACATCAACCCGTAACGGTCTTTTAAGATCGCATTGACAGTATTTGAAGACAAGCCGTCCCTGGTCTGCAGAGAGGTGAAATTTATCTTCTGCTGTTGCGCCTGCACCTGCCCGCAAAAAACTGCCAGGTACAGGCTACAATAAAATATGAATTTCAGCGCAGTACGATTTAACATGGTGTTCGGGTCAATATTTGGTTATTGTTTTCGAATTTAAAAAAAAAATTAAGAGTTCTATGATTTATTTTTTATCCACATACCTCTCCTGCCCCAGGCCACATTAATTTTACAAAGAACATCATCACAGCTCATGCGGCAAACATTTGACCTATAAATTTAGTCATTAGAACACTACAAAAAACACTATTGTGGCGAATTTGCAGACGTTTAACCAAATTATATGACCTGTACAAAATACCTGAAGATCTGCCTCACTCTCCTGATTTTAGGATCGGCAACGCTGGCAAGGGCACAGCAATATCCCTTTGAGAATTATCAGCTGAGTTTCGAAAAAAGAGTGAACGACCTGGTCTCCCGCCTTACCCTGGAGGAAAAAGTTTTCCAGATGCTTAATTCAGCACCGGCAATACCCAGGCTGAAGATCCCGGCCTATGACTGGTGGAATGAAACGCTGCACGGGGTGGCACGAACTCCTTTTAAAGTCACCGTTTTCCCGCAGGCGATAGCCATGGCGGCTACTTTTGATCCCGCAGCGCTTTACCAGATGGCTGACTACTCCGCACTGGAAGGCCGTGCGATCTATAATAAAGCAGTAGAAACGGGACGGACGAAAGAACGTTATCTGGGGCTGACGTACTGGACGCCCAATATCAATATCTTCCGCGACCCGCGCTGGGGCAGAGGACAGGAAACTTATGGCGAAGATCCCTATCTCACCGCTACCCTCGGCGATGCTTTTGTCAGGGGCCTGCAGGGTGATGATCCCAAATACCTGAAAGCAGCGGCCTGTGCCAAACATTACGCTGTACACAGCGGGCCTGAGCCGCTGCGACACGTGTTTAATGCCGATGTCAGTGCTTTTGATCTCTGGGATACCTACCTGCCGGCATTTGAAAAACTGGTGACACAATCCCAAGTAGCCGGTGTCATGTGTGCCTACAATGCTTTCAAAGGCCAGCCCTGCTGTGGCAGCGACCTGCTGATGACGGATATCCTGAGGAACAAATGGAAGTTTAAAGGTTATGTGACATCAGATTGCTGGGCGATAGATGACTTTTTCAAAAATCACAAAACACATAAGGATGCCGCATCGGCCGCGGCGGATGCTGTATTTCATGGAACAGATCTCGACTGCGGAACTGAAGCTTATAAATCCCTTCTTACTGCCGTAAAAGAAGGCATTATCACAGAAAAAGATATTGATGTTTCGGTGAAACGTCTGTTTATGATCCGTTTTCGCCTGGGCATGTTTGATCCTGTTACCATGGTTAAATATGCAAACACCCCTTCATCCGTACTGGAAAGCAGCGAACATCAGGCCCATGCCCTTAAAATGGCCAGGGAATCTATGGTATTGCTGCGCAATGAAAAGCAGACACTTCCCCTCAGCAAAAGCCTGAAAAAAATCGTTATCCTCGGCCCTAATGCCGACAACGCGATCGCAGTGCTGGGCAACTATAACGGTACTCCTTCAAAAATCACTACTGTACTTGGCGGCATCAGAGAGAAAGTTGGCAAAAACACAGAGATTGTATATGAGAAGGCTGTTTCTTTTACCAATGATACACTGCTGACTTATCTTGATCTTGATCAGCAGTTCAGTTACGGTCAGAAACAGGGTTTCAAATCAGAGTATTTTAAAGGTACTGAACTTCAGGGCAAGGCGGTGCTCAGCCAAACGGAAGCCACACTGAACCATAGCTGGCAGGAAGGCCAGCAGATCGGCGGCGGCATCATGGCCAACAATTTCTCTGCGCGTTACAGCACAAAATTTAAAGCAGCAGAAAGTGGCAGTATCACCTTTGAGGTTGAAGGCGATGACGGTTACCGCCTGTTTGTTAATGGAGAAAAAGTACTGGATGCCTGGAGCAGAAACCGCTGGGGCGCACAGACCTATAAACTCCAGACCACAAAAAACACGGACTATGATATCGTTCTTGAATACTGGCAGGGAGAAGGTACGGCTAAAATCCGCTTGTCTGCAGGAACGTTTAAACGCACAGATTTTGCGGCACTGACCAATCGCCATTCCAACGCCGATGCATTTGTCTTTGTTGGCGGCATCTCGCCGCAGCTGGAAGGCGAAGAAATGAAGGTAGACCTGCCGGGTTTCAGTGGTGGCGACCGTACATCCATTCTATTGCCAGAGGCACAGACGGAACTGATGAAAGCGCTTGAAGCAACAGGTAAGCCGGTGATCTTTGTAATGATGACCGGAAGTGCCATCGCTATCCCATGGGAAGCAGAACATATACCGGCCATTGTGAATGCCTGGTATGGCGGCCAGTCTGCAGGTACAGCAGTGGCAGATCTTCTCTTCGGAGATTACAGTCCATCGGGGCGCCTGCCGGTAACTTTTTATAAAGGTGATGCTGACCTCGCAGATTTCAAAGATTACAATATGGAAAACCGTACTTACAGATATTTTAAGGGAAAACCCCTTTTCGGATTTGGCTATGGCCTCAGCTATACCAGCTTTCTGTACCAGGGCCTCAATGCACCCGCTAAAATCCAGTCGGGCAAAGGAACAGCCTTATCCGTAAAAGTGACCAATAAAGGGAAAATGCAAAGTGATGAGGTAGTGCAGCTGTACGTTGAGCATAGTGATCCTGCCGTAAAAACTGCAAGAAAGGCCCTCAAAGGGTTCAAGCGGATCAGCCTTGCCCCGGGCCAAAGCAAAATAGTCAGTTTCAAACTCCTTCCTGCAGACCTATCCTTTATTGATGTCAATGGCACCAGGAAACCCCTGAAGGGTAAGATACGCCTTTCTGTTGGCGGCAGCCAGCCCGATGAAGCACTGAAAACCAGCGGAAATATTTTGAGCAAGACCATTAGCGTTGAAAAAACGATATGAAGAAGATCACATTCATGATGCTGATGATCATCAGCTTTGCAAAGCTCCTCAGGGCCGAAGACGGACATGAGCTATGGCTTAGAAACCATTCCGGCCTGCCTGTAACAGTGCATGTACCGCACAGCTCCCCTGTGCTGGACATCGCAAAGCGCGAACTTAAGAATAACTGGCTGGGCAGCAAAAATGCAGTGCTGCAGCTGAACATTACACGTGATGCATCCATTAAAGGTGATGGCTATAGGCTGGAGCGCTCGGCCATTACTGCAAAAACGGATCTGGGGCTTTTGTATGGTACCTACGAATTACTGAGAAGACAGTATCTGGGCAAACCCTACGATAAGTTCAGTTCTAACCCTTCCTATTCAAGAAGGATACTGAACCACTGGGACAACCTTACCGGAACCATCGAACGTGGTTACGCGGGCAGGTCAATCTTCTGGCGTCCCGGCGAAACAGCATTGACCGTTACTGCCGACGATATTGCACTCTGGACTGAGTATGCACGGGCAAATGCCTCCATTGGCATTAACGGTACGGTGCTCAATAACGTCAATGCTTCATCAAAGATCCTGACCGCAGCTTACCTGGAAAGGGTGAGAAAAATCGCAGGGGTCATGCGCCCTTACGGATTAAAAGTTTATCTCTCGGTAAACTTCTCCTCCCCGGTAAATATCGGGCAACTGAAAACCTCTGACCCGCTTGATCCTGCCGTAAAAAAATGGTGGGCCGCAAAAGCAAAGGAGATTTATGCCCTGGTGCCTGATTTCGGGGGCTTCTTGGTGAAAGCCAACAGCGAAGGCCAGCCTGGTCCGCAGGATTTTGGCAGGACGCATGCTGATGGTGCCAATATGCTGGCAGACGTATTGTCCGGCTATGGCGGGATTGTGATGTGGCGCGCCTTTGTTTACCAGCCCAGTGAACAGGACCGCACCAAACAGGCCTACTCAGAATTTGTGCCTTTTGACGGGAAGTTCCGTAAAAATGTGATCCTGCAGGTTAAAAATGGCCCATTAGATTTCCAGCCCCGCGAACCCTTCAGTGCACTTTTCGGTGCCATGAACCAGACCCCGGTAATGGCCGAATTTCAAATCACACAGGAATACCTTGGCCAGTCTAACCAGCTGGTGTTCCTCTCTACCCTCTGGGAAGAATGCCTCAAAAGTGATACCTATCAAAAAGGTAAAGGCAGTACCGTAGCCGCAGTTACCGACGGCTCCGTACAGCAGCATACACTAACTGCAATTGCAGGGGTTGCCAATATAGGACTGGACAGAAACTGGAGCGGGCATATCTTTGCGCAGGCCAACTGGTACGCGTTTGGCAGACTGGCATGGAACAATCAACTGGAAAGCCGCGACATTGCCGGCGAATGGATACGCCAGACATTCCTCAATGCCGCCGATCAGTCTAAAGAAAACAACTTTGTGAAACCTGTGCAGGAGATCATGATGCTAAGCCGGGAGGCAGCAGTCAACTACATGATGCCACTGGGCCTGCACCATATTTTTGCTGAAGGACACCACTACGGCCCGGCGCCCTGGTTTGCCAACCCAAAGGTAAGGGTAGACTGGACATCGGTTTACTATCACAAGGCAGATACCAGCGGCATCGGATTTGACCGCAGCAGTACAGGAAGTAATGCCCTTGCACAGTACCATGAGCCCTTGAGTTCCAGGTTTAATGACCTGAAAACCTGCCCCGAAATCTATTTGCTCTGGTTTCATCATGTGCCCTGGACATACCGGCTAAAAAATGGCCGCGAGCTCTGGCCAGAACTGTGCTACCGCTATGATGCTGGCCTGCAGCAGGTGCGCAGCTTTCAGCGCAGCTGGGATCAGATAGAAGGACTGATAGATCAGGAACGTTTTTCTGCGGTGCAGTCAAAACTGCGCACACAATGCCGGGATGCACAGATCTGGAAAGACGGCTGCTTACTTTACTTTCAGCAGTTCAGCAAAAAAGAAATCCCATTTGACATTGAACGCCCGGTGCATGACCTGGAAGCGCTGAAAATCCTGGACAGCAGCAAAACCTACGTGTCACCACCCATAAAACCATAAACTAAATCGAATTTTACATGAAGAAACTATTCTATCTGCTACTTATTTGTGCACAAAGCACCGCTTTTGCCCAGATAAAATTTACAAACCCTATTTTATCCGGATTCTACCCCGACCCCAGTATCACTAAAGTGGGCAAAGACTACTACCTGGTGAACTCCACCTTTGCATATTTCCCCGGCATACCTGTTTTTCATAGCCAGGACCTCAAAAACTGGAAGCAGATCGGCAATGTGATCGACAGGGATTCACAGATGAACTTTATGGGCGATGGCACTTCGAGAGGCCTTTTTGCCCCCTCTATTAATTACCACAAAGGGACCTATTACATGACTTGCACACTGATTGACCGTAAGGGAAACTTTGTGATGACAGCAAAAAACCCTGCCGGCCCCTGGAGCGATCCTGTATGGCTGACAGAGGTAAAAGGTATTGACCCTTCCCTGTTTTTTGATCAGGACAAGGCTTATGTAGTTTATAACAGCGATCCTCCAGATAATAAGTCCTTATATCCCGGTCACCGGACCATCCGTACTTATGAACTCGACCTTCTTAGCCTCAAAGTAATCGGCGAAGAAAAGATCCTGGTCAATGGCGGGGTGGATATCTCCAAAAAACCCGTATGGATTGAAGGGCCGCATATCTTTAAACGTGGTGAATGGTATTATCTCTGTGCAGCTGAAGGCGGCACCAGCGTAAACCACTCCCAGGTGATCCTGCGCAGCAGCACAGCGACAGGCCCCTTTGTTCCCTATGAAAAAAACCCGATCCTTACACAGCGCGACCTTGATCCGAAGCGTCCTTTCCCCATTACCTCTACAGGACATGCTGAGCTGGTTGAGGGTCCGGACGGCCTCACATATGCAATATTCCTCGCTGTACGCCCCTACGAAGGGAACTTTTACAATACAGGCAGGGAAACCTTTATTGCACCAGTGAAATGGACAGAAGGATGGCCAGTGATCAATCCTGATTCAAAAGAAGTACAGTACCAGTATACTGCCGGCTTTAAAGAAGTAAAAGTAGCCAACACCACTCCGCAAAGCGGGAACTTTGCCTACAGGACTACATTCAGCAAAAAGCTTGACCCTTCACTGCTCTTTCTGCGGAGAGATGACAAATCATCATATATGCTTGATGCCGCCAAAGGCCTGACAATGAAGCTGAAGCCAGAAACCTGTATGGAGAAAGGTAATCCCTCGTTTTTGGGCAAACGCCAGCAGCACATGAACTGTTCGGCAGTTACCCCGCTCAGTTTTATTCCCAAAGCAGAAAATGAAAAAGCCGGCTTCATGATTTTTCAGGGAGAGTACAATTTCTATTTCATGTGTAAATCGCTGGACAAGGGCAAGACAGTCATCCAGCTCTATAAAGGAAACAAAGGAACTTCATCGATGGAGCTGGTCAAACAGGAAGAACTTCAAAATCCGGCAGCTAAGCTTGAACTCAAAATAGATGCAAGGGCAGCCTTATACGATTTTAAGTTCCGGGAAGAAGGCAAAGACTGGAAGCTGCTCCAGGATAATGTAGATGGGAAATACCTCAGCACACAGGCAGCCGGTGGCTTCATCGGATCACTCTTTGCCTTATATGCCACTTCTTCGGGCAAACCATCGGTCAACAGCGCAAGTTATCAATGGATAGACTATAACGGCGACGACTCCGGTCACAAACCCAAACTGTAATCTGCTCAAACAAAAAAAGCACCTCTTGAGGTGCTTTTTTTGTTAATGATGGTAGTTAAAAGCTATTATTTATCCCAGAAAATCCGGGTATCAAGATCGTCAGAGCCACCGATACTGGCAACCGCAGCCCGGTAATTATCCAGGTTTACAGAAGCTTCGTTCAGCGGGTAATTGAACCTGTGTATAAAATCACCTTTGATCTGCCTGCCGGGATACCTGTTAGGTGCCAGTGCCGGGAATCCAGATCTTCTGAAATTGGCCCATGATTCAGGCCCGTTATTAAAAGAGTTGATCCAGTACTGTGTATTGATCAGGTTCAGCGCATTCGTCGCATTATAGGCAATTGCAGGACTGTTGATATACGAAGTTTGTGTATTTTCATTGATCACTGCCCCTGCATCATAAGCCACCATCTGGCTCATCGCCGCCCTGATCCCGGCATTATAATACTCCGATGCCGTACCGGACACCCATCCCCTCACAGCAGCTTCTGCCAGCAGGAACTGTGTCTGTGCATGCGTTACAAAAAACTGAGGGGTGGTTACTTTGCCCAGGATGGCATAATTCACCTGTGAATAGTTAAACCCTGCACCTACAGCACCACGGAAACCCGGAGCAGCAGGCAACGTTCCTGCATCATAGCCTAGCGGCAACCCAAACTGATTGGCAGTGGTGGTATCCCCCACCAGTGATGGTGCTTTGCCAGGATCCTCATATTTGGCTGAAATAAATTTCAGGCGCGGATCATTGGTCGACTTTAAACGTGTGATAAAAGGTTCTGCAAGATAGTAGGTATTTGTCAGTACAGATACGCCCGTACTCACTACATTAGGAAACTGCTGTGTGTACTTCAGCATGCAGTTATCGCTGTTAGCCTGCATTACGCCACCGGCAAATGCTGCCTGTACAATAGACTGCGCTTTGGCAGGATCAACCTTGGTATAACGCATACCTGCGCGCAATAACAGGGAATAGCCGAGTTTCTTCCATTGTGCTACATTTCCGCCGTAAAATAAATCTGCAGTGACGATATCTTTTGATGTGTTCAATGCGGCAGATGCTTCAGTCAGCTCTTTCACAATGTCCGTATAAATATCCTGCTGCTTATCATATTTAGGGTTGATGATCCCCTGCAGGTATGCCTGTCCGGCTTCAGTATAAGGCACATCACCGTAGGTATCTACCAGCGTCATAAACTGGTACGCACGCCAGATCCTGGCCTCCTGATAGAGATTAGACCTTTCAGGAGCATCCTTCACCTGCGAAATAATCTGGGCAAGAAGTTTCACAGAGCCGTTGTAGGTATTGGTCCAGCGCGCCTGCGTAAAGCTTTGGTTCAGTACATTGAAATTAAATGCAGAGGTAACACCGCTAAAGGGGTTGATAAACTGCTGTACTACAGTCTGCTCAAATTCAAAAAGTGAATTGTAGTTAGAATACTGGGCATTTGTAAATAACAAAGAGGCATCAAGGCTGGTAGAACTGTTTGGATTGGTATTGAGATCACCAAAACCTTTATCACAGCTTTCTGCCAGCATAAGGATGGACAATGCTATGGTTATAATTGAAATCTTTTTCATGACTGGCTTTTATTAAAATTTGACGTTCAGGTTAAATCCATAAGTACGGATGGTAGGCAGAGAGGCCTGCTCATATCCTGTCAGGTTATCACCGCTGTAAGACATGGCTTCAGGATCAATGTTATCCACATACTTTTTGATGATGAGCACGTTATGGCACACTGCGGACAGTACAAGGCCTTTGATAAACTTACCGTAAACAGCACCGGTAAAATCATAACTTAATGATAGATTTCTCAGTTTAATAAAACTACTGTTGTAGATAAAAGGGTCAAGTATAGACTGTGAACGGTAGTTGGCATAAAAATCTTCAGCGTTCACCGCGGTGGTGTTTGGTGTTCCATCTGCATTTACACCAGGGAAGACAACGCCGCCTTCACGTCCCGGCAGGGAAGCTTTTGAAAGTCCCTGTCTCAGGAAATTCAGGTTTGAGCTGGACAACATCTTGCCGCCCGCTTTATAATCAATATGGGCGGTCAGGTTGACACGTTTGTAGTTAAAGCTGTTGATCCATCCTCCGGTTGCAGTAGGTAAGGCACTGCCAAAAGACACTGGCAATGCGCTGGCTACCGGTTTTCCGCCGGAAACGATGATGTTATTGCTGGCATCACGACGGTACGTAGCTCCCTGTATCTGGTTAAGCGGTAAGCCTACCTGATGTACAATGGTACCAAAAAACTCACCCGCTCCAACCTGGAACTGCTGTTGTCCGTTAGCCAGTGCAATTACTTTAGACTGGTTAAAGGCCGTATTGAATGAGGTCCGCCAGGTGAAGTTTGTCTTCCTGATGGGTACCAGTTCCAGGTTAAACTCTAAACCACGGTTTTGCAGGCTGCCCAGATTGACGGTAGTACTGGTATACCCTGAGGCAGTTGAAGTGGCAATCGGAAGGATCTGGTTGGTAGTTTTTTTAGTGTAGGCAGCAACGTCCAAACTTACACGGTTGTCAAACATCTTCAGTTCCAGTCCTACTTCCGCTTCCTTCACAGAATATGGTTTGAGGTCAGGGTTTGGTGTACCGGTGTTATTGATCAGTCCCAGTGGCAGTCCGTTAAATAAATTCTGCTGGATACCATAAGTCAGTGAATTGGAGTAGGCTGCTATACCGTTCGCACTACCAACATAAGCGTATGATCCGCGGAGTTTACCAAAGTTTAACCACTTGGGTCTCGTTTTCATGAATTCTGAAAAGATAAAACTACCACTTACAGAAGGATAGAAATAGGCATTGCTTTCAGGGCTAAGTACCGAGAACCAGTCATTCCTGCCAGTTACATTCAGGAACAAATAAGACTTATAGCCAAATTCTGCCGTTCCGTACAGGGAATTGATTTTTGATTTTGTCACGTTATAAGTTGAGGTAGCCGTTACCCCGTTACCAATCGTATATAAACCACGGACATACAGGTTAGTGACAGACTCGGTAAAGTTCTGGTAATAAGAAGGGAAGGTATTGCCCCCAAAGGTGGCATCAAATGAGAAATCTCCCCATTTATGTCCGCCACCCACTAAGAAGTCCATATTCAGCTGTCTGTTGGTTGTATTGCTTACCGTATAAAATCCCGCATACTGGCCTGCAGGTGCCGGTGACAGGGAAAGCGAGCCTGTAGGGTCGTTACGCTCAAATGGTGATACCAGGTAATCCATATTTACCCTGCCCTGGGCATATAACCAGTCGAGAAACTGGTAACGTACTGTAGCAGTACCAAGCAGGTGGTCTTTTGTTTGTTTGTTAAACTGTCTGCCCATCAGCCAGTAAGGATTGGTCAGGGTATTGAAACGCGAAGTAGGGGTTTCATTGCCATTTGCATCTACAGCTCCTTCCCTGAGCACATCAAGGCTGATGGAGTTGGCAAAACGGTAGATATAGTTGGGTATTGAGCCTCCCTGAATACCAATCACCGGAGCATTGTTATTTTGCTCATTATCGTAGTTGATATTGATCTGCGCAGTCAGTTTCGGCGTAAAGCTGTAGTTGATGCCCAGGTTAAAAATCTTTTTGTGGTAATCGTTGTTAGGGATGATACCCTGTGCATCCTGGTTGGAATAAGAGAACCGGAAGCCCCCTTTTTCGTTCCCTCCAGACAAGGCCAGGGTATTGTTCCAGGAATTGCCTTTTCTAAAGAACTTACTGATCCTGTTTCTTTCAGGTGCATAAGGTCTTTGCACACCGTCGAACTGGAAGGTAGGCACGTTATCAAACTTCTCTCCAAAGCTCCATCCACCGCTGCTCTGGGCCTGTCCCTGGGTTTTAGGGCGCACGTTGTTTTCTCCCTGTCCGTACTCATATTGAAAATCAGTAAAGTCCAGTGCCTGGTTCTGGGAAAAATTCGATGTAAACTCAACACCGATACCTGTGCTTTTGCTCCCGCTTTTTGTGGTGATGATGATTGCGCCGTTACTTGCACGGGCACCATACAGTGCGGCAGCAGTTGCTCCTTTCAACACAGTCATTGACTCGATATCATCAGGATTGATCTGCTGCAGGTTATCACCGAGATCGGTAATCTGTGTATAGCTGTTTGCGCTGCTGGCATCCTGCGAAAGCGGCAAACCGTTCAATACAATCAGTGGAGAGTTATCGCCTGCAAAAGACGACTGACCACGGAGACGGACCTTGGTACTACCGCCAGGGCCGTTCGCCGGTGGCGTAATATCCAATCCGGCAACCCTGCCCTCAAGTGCATTGGCAAAGTTGGTGGTACGGTTAGTGGTAATTTCAGCTACCTTCACACTTTCCGCGGCGTAGCCCAGTTTCTTTGACTCGCGTTTGATACCCAATGCAGTAACCACCACATCCGTAAGGGCATTTACTTTGCCCGATAGCGTCACATTGATTACTGTCCTTCCGGATAGGTTAACCGTTTTACTTTCAAAACCAATGTAGGTAAATACCAGCGTAGCATTGGCCCTGCTGGCCCGGATCGTATAGTTACCTTTTACATCTGTGACCGTACCTTTTGTACTGCCCTGTTCAGTTACGGATACTCCGGCAAGCGGTTCCCCATTTTCATCTGTAACACGTCCTGACACCGAAACATCTGCGGCAAAAAGGGGCATATCAGGTTTCATGCCCGGATGCATTTTCCCTGCAGAAACGTCGTTATCCTCGGCCACTGCCGACAGGCAGCAACCAAAAATCGCGCATGTAAGCGTTACCCGCCTAAAAGCGTAGTTAGTAGCGTTTTTCTTCATAATTTGGTTTATATTGGTTAATTGATAATGAATGATCAGTACTGATTTTTAAAAAGAATTATCGGGTAAAAATATTTAAGAGCAATACGCCGGTCAGCCCCAGCACAGCAACCATACTTTCCATTGCCGTCCATGTCCTGAAGGTTTCTTTCAGCGTCAGCTGAAAATATTCCTTATACAGCCAGAAGGCAGAATCATTGACGTGGGAGCCAAATAAGCTCCCGGCGCCAATGGAGAGCACAAGCAGGTTCGGATCTACGCTCTGATGCGCTGCAAGTGGATACAATATGCCGGCAGCTGTTAAACCGGCAACCGTTGCTGAACCAAGGCATACCCGCAATACAGCGGTAACTACCCAGGCCAGGATTAGCGGGTTAAAGGCATATCCCTGTAGCATGCTACTCAGTTCGATGCTCAGTTTGCTATCGGTAAAAATCTGTTTTAATGCTCCGGCACTACCAATGATGAGCAATATCATCGCTACATCCTTGATCGCTCCGGTATAGCAATTCATGATGTCCAGCACTTTTTTGTCCTGCGCAATACCCAGTGAAAACACAGTAAATAACAGCGTGAGTAAAATAGCCACTACCGGATCACCGATAAACAGTGCCGCAGACAGGAGAGGATGTCCAGCAGGCACCAATACCGGCAGCAAACTGGCAAGGGCGATCAGGATCACCGGTAACAGTGAGGACAGCACGCTGTTCAACGTTCCCGGCAGCTGCTCATCGGGCATTTGCTGCACCAGCGCGGGTGCAGACTGGTTAAACTGTTTAAAATGCCTGAACCTGGTAGCAAATACCGGCCCGGCAATAATGATGGCAGGAACGGCAATTACAAGACCATACAGGAATGTTTTGTGCAGATCAGCATGAAATACCCCGATCAAAGTCATTGGTGAAGGATGTGGCGGCACAAAACCATGCATGACCGAAAGTGCAGTAAGCATGGGCAGCCCCACATATACTGAAGGCAGCTTGTATTGGTAGGCAATGGAAAAGATTACGGGCACTGCCAGGATAAATCCGACGTTGTAATAGAGCGGTATGCCAATAATCAGGCCCGTCAGTGCCATACCATAGTTCAGGTAAGACCGCCCAAAAAGCTTGCGCATCGTCACACTGATTTGCTGCGCTGCCCCGCTTTCCGCTACGATTTTTCCAAGCATTGCCCCAAAGATGATCACAGCAACCACAGAGCCCAGGCTGTCACCAATCCCTTTGTTCACCGATTTAATGATGTCCGCGGCAGGCATGCCCAATAACAATCCTGCCAGTATCGATACACAGATAAAGCTCAGGAAAGCATTGGCCTTTAACCAGGTGATCATGACTACCAGCATCAGGATACAGCATAACAGGGAAAGTAGAATCATGTATGGTGGGTATTTAATTAATGTGAATCACGTTGTACGTCAGAACCTGAGTTACCTACCAGAAAATCCAGGTCAGCGCCTTTATCTGCCTGCTGTACATGCCTCTGGTACATCGAAACATAGCCTCTGTCAGTATGATAGGCTGGTTTGGTCCATGCTGCGCGGCGCAGTGCCAGTTCTTCATCCGAGACCTCCAGGTGTATCCTGCGGGCAGGTACATCCAGCGTGATCATGTCTCCGTTTTTAACCAGGCCCAGAACGCCGCCCACGGCGGCTTCGGGAGATACATGCAGTACAACTGTACCGTATGCCGTGCCGCTCATTCTTCCGTCTGAGATCCTGACCATATCTGTAATGCCTTTCTCCAGCAGTTTTTGCGGCAACACCATATTGCCCACCTCAGGCATGCCCGGATAGCCCACCGGCCCAACATTCTGCAGCACCATGACGCAGGTTTCGTCGATATCCAGTTCAGGATCATCTACCCGCGCATGATAATCTTCAATTGTTGCAAAAACCACAGCCCTTCCGGTATGTACCATCAGGTCAGGCGAGGCGGCAGAGGGTTTGATGACCGCTCCGTTTAACGCCAGGTTCCCTTTCAGTACAGCAATGCCTGCTTCGAGGATCAATGGCTCCTGGTAAGAGCTGATGACATCGGTATTGTAGCAAACGGAATGGTCCTTTATGTTTTCGGCATGCCCTTTTCCGGTTACCGTGATGGTTTCCATGTCAAGGCGTTTGCTCAGCTGATCGATGATCACAGGCAGCCCGCCTGCATAGTAAAAGTCTTCCATCAGGTATTTACCTGAGGGCATCAGGTTGAGCAGCAATGGAATTTTACTGCCCAGGCGGTCAAAATCATCCAGGTTCAGCTCCACACCAATCCTGCCAGCGATAGCCGTCAGGTGGATCACAAAATTTGAACTGCCCCCTATGGCGGCATTTACCTTGATGGCATTTTCAAAAGCGGCCCTCGTCAGTACCTTTGATATCCGCAGGTCTTCCTTTACCATTTCCACGATTCGCCTGCCCGACATGTGGGCGATTACTTTTTTACGTGAATCCACTGCCGGAGTAGCGGCAGATCCCGGTAAGCACATACCAAGGGCCTCTACCATACAAGCCATTGTCGATGCTGTGCCCATGGTCATACAATGCCCTGCACTGCGTGACATGCAGCTTTCGGCAGACAGGTATTCATCATAGCTGATCTTATTTGTTTTCAGGTCGTCAGTCAGTTTCCATACCGCCGTGCCTGAGCCGATATCAGTTCCCCTGAACTTTCCGTTAAGCATAGGACCTCCCGGTACAACGATCGTAGGCAAATCCACACTGGCAGCGCCCATCATGGTTGATGGTGTTGTTTTATCGCAGCCGGTGAGCAGCACTACACCATCAATAGGATTGCCGCGGATAGACTCTTCGGTATCCATACTGGCCAGATTGCGGAAAAGCATGGCTGTAGGCTTCATTAAGGTCTCGCCGAGCGACATAATTGGAAATTCCACCGGAAAGCCACCGGCTTCAATGACGCCTCGCTTCACTGATTCTGCCAAATCCCTGAAGTGCCCGTTGCAGGGAGTGAGTTCAGACCAGGTGTTACAGATGCCGATTACCGGCCTGCCATCAAACATATGGTCCGGGGTACCCTGATTTTTCATCCAGCTTCGGTAGAGAAAACCCATTTTCCCTTTTTTACCAAACCATTCTGCACTTCTGTATGACATATTTTGTTATTTTAAATTAGATACATGATTGTGTGAGTTGACCATTTACGGAACGCCATATCCCCATGGGATTGGCATCTTTCAGTTCATCAGGAAGTAAAGCCTGGGGCATCCCCTGAAAACATACCGGCCGCGTAAACCTGTAAATAGCGGCTGTACCTACCGATGTGCTCCTGGCATCTGTAGTTGCCGGAAAGGGGCCGCCGTGCACCATAGCAGAACTAACTTCAACCCCGGTGGGGAATCCGTTGATCAGCAGGCGACCTACTTTTCTGACCAGTATATCCAGCAGGTCTTTGTAGTCAATCAGCTCTTCTTCCGTACCATGCACAGTAGCCGTGAGGTGCCCGGACAGGTTTTCTGCCAGCTGCAGCACATCTTCCCTGGTTTCTGCACATACAGCGATCCCTGAGGGCCCAAAAAGTTCTTCCTGCAGGTTTTTCTGCTGCAGCAGCAATTCTGATCCGGCATGAAAAAGAACAGGGGTCTGGTAAAAGGCCTGTTCTTCAGACAGCCCGCTGCTGAGCAACTCCAGGCCAGGCGTCGCGGTTCTTGCGTCAATACCCACCTGGTAAGCCTCCGCAATCCTGTCGGTTAACATGATGCCTCCGGTTGAAGCAGAAAAAGCATCGGACAGTTTGCTCTTAAAAGGCCGTCCGTCCCCTTTGCTGCGATAGATCAGCAGGCCAGGGCTTGTACAAAATTGTCCCACTCCTAATGTCAGGGAAGCAGCAAAACCACTGGCTATGGCCTCGCCCCTTTGCTGCATCGCTTGCGGAAGGACAAAAACAGGATTTGTACTGCCCATTTCTGCATATACCGGGATGGGTTCAGGCCTGCTTGCTGCAGCATTAAATATGGAACTGCCGGCAGTATATGAACCTGTAAAGGCTACAGCTTTAATAGCGGGATGAAGAACAAGCTTTGTTCCCACCGTTGATCCTTCACCGTGCAACATGGAAAATATGCCTGCCGGCATACCGCAGCGCTCTGCTGCTTCAGCTATCGCCTTTCCCACCAGCTCGCAGGTTGCGGGGTGTGCAGGATGGGCCTTAAATACCACAGGGCATCCGGCAGCAAGTGCAGCAATGGTATCTCCTCCGGCTACAGAAAATGCAAAAGGAAAATTGCTTGCTCCAAAAACCGCAACAGGCCCCAGGCCTATCTGCATTGACCGGAGGTCAGGCCTGGGCAAAGGCTGCCTGTCCGGATCAGCCAGCTCTATGCGTGCATCAACCCAGCGTCCTTCGCGCAGCAGCTGGGCAAAGGCCCCGATCTGCCCCAGCGTACGCTGCCGCTCGCCAGTCAAACGTTGTTCTGTAAGTGCTGTTTCCATAGCGGCAAGCTCTATCAGCTCAACACCAAGGCGGGTGATAGCAGCGGCAATTTCATCCAGCAAACGGGCTTTTTCCTCTGCCGTTTTTTTACGGAACACAGGAAAAGCTTCCCTGGCGGCTATAGCCGCAGCATGAACTTCTGTATGCGTAGCCTCGTAAAATTTATAATCCAGCTGATTCCCGGACTTTCTGTCCGTACTGTTGTATGCCTGAAGCCCGGTAGCTACAAATGTTCCGGCTATCAGTTGCTTGCCTTCAATATGTACTGAAATCATGATGTGACGATGTTTTGAAGTGTACCTATATGATCAATGGTGATTGCAATGTGATCACCTTCATGAAGTGTAAAACTATCCGGTGGGATGATGCCCGTACCGGTCATCAGAAAAACGCCGTAAGGAAAAGACATCTCTCTGGTCAGGAAGCCTGCCAGTTCAGTATGTGAGCGCTTCATACGGCTGATTTTAATCTCGTCCTTAAATATGATCTCAGACCCGCGGGCGATCTCCAGGCTAATTCCTGTTTCAGGAGATACAGGGCTCTCGGGCACATAGATACAGGGGCCCAAAGCCGCTGCACCGTCATATGATTTGGCTTGTGGCAGATAAAGCGGGTTTTCACCTTCTATATCCCTGGAGGACATGTCATTACCTATGGTATAGCCTTCGATGGTTCCTTCACTGCATATAAACAGCGTAAGTTCTGGCTCGGGTACATTCCAGTGCGAATCCTTTCTGATCCTTACAGGCTGATTTGTACCTGCTACCCGGTAGGGGGCTGATTTAAAGAATAATTCTGGTCTGTCTGCATTGTAGACTTTGGCATAAAAGTCGCCGCCGCCAGCATCCTGCGATTCATTGATACGGGCCTCGCGGCTGCGTAAATAGGTGACACCCGCAGCCCATACTTCCTGAGACTGTAGGGGTGCAAGTGCTTCGTTCAGCAGATCAGCAAAGTCCGCGTTCGGTTGTGCAGTACTTATATCTTTTAAAACCTCCTGATAAAGGTTGCGCCGGTTAATGAACACATCCCATGACCACTTTGCTGAACTGTAGTAAAGATGATCGTGCTGTACGATAATTTGATACTTTAATCTGTATATGTGCATATGTTTGCGTACTGATGTACGGGTTGATTACAAGGTTTTATTTGGTTACGCAATCATCAGATAACTGCTTTACAAAGAAGAAGAGTACGGAACAGAAAAACTTCCAAAAAAGACCAGCGTTGATTTTTGCACAAAAACACCATTTGAACGGGAACATCCAGCCAGGCAATATGCGGACAGCACCAATTGAAAAATGGCGTTTTGATAGCATAAGGAAGGTTTTATCAATTATTTATCCAGCAGGCAGGGCAGCCAGATCATCAAAGTCATCTCCCAATTTTTTGGTGAGATTCTCAAAAACACGAAAATACTGCTGATAAATTTCATGTGCTTTAGGGTCGGGCAAAAAGGTCTGGTGCATTCTCGTATGTTTGGATGCAACCTCCAGATCAGGATATATCCCCAGGTCGGTGGTGCTCAGCAGATAGGCTCCCACGCCGATACTGTTACCGTGGCTCATGGTATTTACAGGACAGTTGAACATATCCGCAATCATCTGGGTGCAGAATGGTATGGAGGCAAAACTTCCGTTGATAGAAAGGCTGTCGATCTTGCGGTGTTTTTCCATTGTTTTGCCGATGCTGAACATTTCGAATAAAATGCCTTCTATTGTAGCCCTGATCATATGTTTGCGCTCATGCCTGATATGAAGGCCGAAATAACATCCGCGCGCGTTGGCGTTCCAGATGGGTGCCCTTTCGCCCAGCAGATAGGGCAGAAACAACAGGCCATTGGAGCCCGGAGATACGAGCGAGGCTTCCCTGATCAGGTTGGTCATGGCCTGTTCACCATCAAAATCTATCCCCAGCTCTCCAAACTGGTTCGCAAACCATTCAAATACCACCCCTCCATTATTGGTTGGGCCTCCCGAAACTACCAGTTCATCAGTGAGGCGGTAATTAAACAATTGCTGTCCGGGGTCATCGATCACCTTATTGCCAATCACCCTGAAGGCCCCACTGTCTTCAATAGTGATGGTAGCCCGGCCCTGGTCCCACACACCTGCACCAAGAGTCGCCAGACACCCATCACTAGATCCGATCAGTATTTTAACAGCAGGCGAAAGTTTCAGCGATTGCTGATATTCACGTTTGAACTTTATATCAGAAAAAAACACCGGCACCAGTTGAGGCAGCCTCTGCGCCGTGATCCCTGCAAATTCCAATGCCGAAGGTTCCCATTCCATGGAGTGTATATTCATCAAACCTGTAGCAGAAGCGATGCTGTGATCTATGATGCATGAACCGGTAAGCTGCTGAATAATATAACTTTTGATTGGCATAAATTTATGCGCGAGGTTATACCGCTCCGGATCATTATTTTGCATCCAGGCAATTTTCACGAGCGACGACATGGGGTGTATCGGCGTTCCTGTCGCCTTGTAGATGATGTCACCCAGGGGGCTGCCTTTTAAACCGTCCGCTTCATTTTTACCCCGGTTATCTGCCCAGGTAATGGCATAACCTACTGGTATACCATCGGCATCAACCGCCAGCAAACTATGCATAGAAGAACTGAAACAGATAGAGCTCACCTCGAACTTTTTTGGATATACCACCTCATTGAGCAGTTTTTTCAGCACGTATAACATCGTGATAAACATCTGCTCCGGGTCCTGCTCGCTGTGATCAGGCTGTTCATGGAAAGTAGGATAACTACCTTTCTGGAAGCCGATTACTTCTCCTTCCAGATCAAACGCGAAAACCCGGACAGCATTGGTGCCAAGTTCGATGGTGATGATACAATTCATGGTTTTTGATTTTGTTCAACCTGGTTGTTTTTCCGGAAGTCGCTCGGTGTATAACCAGTCAGTTTCTTAAATGTTGTTGAAAAATGCTGTGACGAATAAAAGCCGGTAGCATAGGCAATATCGGTGAGGCTGGCTTCCCTGCGTTTCACCATCTTCATCGCTTCAGATATACGAATATTGATCAGGTAGTTCAGCGGGGAGAACCCGGAGAAAGACCTTACCTTTTCTGTAAAGGCAGTAGTTCCCATTCCCGTTAATACAGCCATTTCCTCTACCGTCCACTGATGTGAGAGGTCTTTTCTCAGGATCTGTTCCAGGTTGAGGAAGGTTTGCGGAAAATCCCGCCGTGAGTTGCTCTGTCTGACCAGTTGCCTGCACACATAAATCAGCAGCTGGTCCAGCATATGGTTAACCAGTGTTTGCGAACCAACTTCCTCATTTTTCAGTTCGGCAATGAGCGATTGAAATAACAACTGCGCTTCCTTAAATTTTACTACCGGGCTAGTCCTGCTGTGTTTTAAAATCTGGCTGAGCGATAATTTCTCTTTGTTATTGAGGAGGCTCCACTTGCCCAGTAAAGATTTACATGGTGTTTGAACGGAAATCCTGAGCACATAAAAACTACCAATATTGAGGATGTTGTTGATCCCGGCAATAGATTGTTCGGGCACGAGTACGGCCATATCTCCCGGATAGACGGAATATGGCTTATCATCGATGAGCCAGTCGAATTTACCTTCTATTACAAAGAACAGGCAAATGCCATTCAACACCTCTTTTTCAAAAGAATTGAGTTGAATGGTACTGCTTTTCACCAGCGAAAGTTCCAGAATATGCGGAAATGAGCTTAACTCAGGTGATATACCCTGTTCAAAATCCAGTTGGTTCATGCCTTTACCCTCTTCCGGTAATTATTTAACTGCTTTTACGCCTTTTGTAGTCTGAACGATTTCCTGTATCGTCCCGTCGGGATTGTAATACATGTAGTCTATACAAATAGACCTGCGGTAACTTCCGCCGGTTGGCAATGCGCCGTTATGGTAAAAGAAGTAAGACTTGCCTTTAAAATCCAGGATTCCCGGATGCGTGGTAAAACTATTGGGCACGTTTTTTTGAATGATCCCCCTGTACTCCCATGGCCCTGCAGGATTTGTCGCGGTACAATATTCTATCATCTCGGGCTTGGTACCGGCACTCGCATAGACCAGGTAATAAAGGTTTTTCCTTTTGTATACCCATGGCCCTTCAATATAATTCTTAGGTTTGAATATGGATATCCCGCCAGCCAGTTCAGTCATATTCTCCTTTAGCTTTACCCATTTACAGCTGCCATTTCCCCAGAACAGGTAGGCCTGCCCATCGTCATCAACGAAGACTGTCGGATCTATATCATCCCATGAATGTTTGTTATCGGTAGTCATTTCATTAACGATCAGCGCTTTTCCTATAGCATCTTTAAAAGGGCCGGTCGGACTATCAGATACCGCTACACCAATAGCAGCCCCGCCTTTACTGTTCTCATCTTTCTTGTGAAAAGTAGATACAAACCAATAGAATTTTCCCTTGCGCTCAATACACTGCGCAGCATAAGCATCCCCTGTAGCCCATGAGAAAGTCTGTGGTGACAATAAGGTGCCGTGGTCTTTCCAGTTCACCATGTCTTTTGAAGAAAACACATGCCAGTCGGGCATTTTATAATTGGTGGCGGTTACTGAAGCGGTATCATGACCCGTATATAAATATACGATGTCCTTGTAAACAATAGGTGCGGGATCTGCTGTAAAAATATGCTTGATGACAGGATTTTGTGCTTTGATTTCCGTCACAGCCGAACAGGCTAAAATGATAGCCAGGACTAATGTTCTCATACTTGAATGTTTATAAATGGTGCTGATAACTGCATCCGGCTTTCAGATGCAGTCAATTTCAGTTGCCTAAATTATATCCCTCAACCATTTTCACATGCTACATTTGTTCAAATGATAGCTACGTATGTGTTGTGGCATCAATTCTATTTAAACAGCAGCGGTGCAAAACTCCGGAGGCTTCTTCTCCAGGTCTGAAACTCATGGCCAGTATTTTCAGAAACATAGGCAACAGCGTTATAACCTGCACCCTTCAATGCAGCTACCGCGTCCTTTACCCCTTCTGGCCGCTCTTTGCTGCCACAGCTGATAAAGATTAACTGGGGTTTAGCTTTGCCTTTCAGCTCTTCAATATGATAAGTCCCTCCGCTCAGCAGTGCATAGTAGCCAAAAGATTCAGGCTTATTGAGCGTGATAGTATGCGTTTCCATGCCACCCATCGAAAGTCCTGCCATAGCACGGTTGTTCCTGTTGGCCAGGGTTAAGAAATTGGCATCAATATATGGGATCAGTTCATCGGTTAGTACAGTTTGAAATCCATCGATTTTAAAGTCCTTCATACCGCCCCATTTGATTTCATTGGTCATACCGTAAGTCATCACGATCAGAAAACCTTTGATTTTACCCTCAGCGATCAGGTTGTCCATGATCAGGTTGGCATGGCCCTGGTTGCTCCATGCGGTTTCATCTTCCCCCCAGCCGTGTTGCAGATAAAGCACAGGGTAACGCGTGTTGCTTTTCCCATAACCCGGTGGCGTATACACATACGCCCGGCGGGAGGTATTGGTGCTTTTTGAAGGAAAGAGAACCTGTTGTACATGACCATGCGGAACGTTTTTGAGCGCATAAAAATCCTGGTCCTTTGCAGGAATTTCAATGCCGCTTTCCCATCGCGTAGAGCCGTAATAGTTCAGGGCACCCGGATCATTGAAAATACCTCCGTCAATTGTCAGATGGTAATAATGGAAACCTTCATCCATAGGCCCGGCAGTGGTACCAGTAAAGAATCCGTCAGCGCCTTTAACCAGCCGTGTTCCTCCCTGCCCACCCAGGCCAAGACTCACCCGGACGCTGTCTGATTGTGGTGCTTTGATCCTGAAACGGGCGTAGCCCTGTGAATTTACCTGGGGAAACTCCTGGCCGGGCTGGTTCATCAATGAGGCCTTAAAATCTTCCTTAATGGCCTCAGCATTAGTCTGGCCCTGACAGATACCCGCTATGAGAGTGGCAGCCAAAGCAATAGTGATACATTTTACGTTCATCATATTTGGTTTTTTTAAAGCTTTAATAATTAAGGGTCTGTTAAAGCTTTTTAAAGATAAAACGCGTCAGGATTTCCGGCAGGTTAAATTGTTCAATTTTATAGCACTAATGTTCATGCTGTATGAATGCGGTTAAAGGAGTCATTCCAACAAAAAAGGGGAGCGGAAATTAAATTTCCGCTCCCCTTTTTTTCCGGCTGAATGCTGACTTAGTTTGAGGTCAGAATCCTCTGATCCACCGGAGGATCAATTAAATTTTAGAAGTTGTATTTAGCGCTTAGCCTAACATTTCTTGGAACCTCATAAATGTATGTGTAATAGGAAACTGATGTTGCTGTTTCAGCGGCAAGTTTGGTATAAGACCCCTGAGTAATCAACCTTCTGTCAAGAATGTTGTTCATCAGTGCTGACAAACTGAATTTACCTTTTGCATAAGATACACCTGCATCAAAACGTACATACAGCGGTAATTTCATTTGCGTCTGGCCAGAACCCGCATAACGGTCAGCCTGCAGCTGATAGCCGCCTGTAAGGCCAAATCCGTTCAGGATAGATTGATCGTCCTCAAACCGGTAAGATAACCATCCATTGGTGATATGCTTCGCTGCGTTTGCCAGGTAGGTACCTTCCAGGTTAGTTGCCGGGTTTTTGTTCTCATCATTGGTTACTTTAGGTACGGTGTAAGCATAGTTTAAGGTCAGGTCTAAACCTTTAGCCACTTCACCCACAAGGTCAAACTCAATACCTTTTGATTTCACTTCACCTAACTGAACCTGGTAATTGTTGATATCTCCAAGCGGGAAAGCCGGATCGGCAGTCAGCATATTTTTCTTGGTGATCTGATAAATAGCGAATGTAGAATTCCATTTTCCATCAAACCAGTCTTTTTTCAGGCCCAGCTCAATATTATTTCCTGTAACCGGTTTAAAAACCTGATTAGTTGCAGACCTCGCAGCCTGAGACTGAGGAATAAAAGCCTGATCATATAAACTGTAAGCAGAGAATGTATTGGTAATAGAATAACTCAAGCCTACTCTTGGGGTAAAGGCATTGTCAGACATTTGAGCCGCATTCGTTTTACCCACTGTTGTGGCATGTGTAAACCTGCCTGCTAAGGTCAAGCGCAGTTTCTCTTCCAAAAAGCGCAGCTCATCCTGTAAATATGCACCAGTATAAGTAGTGTTGGTAGCATAGGTATTGGAACCTGAGCGTACTTTGATACTTCTTGACCTGTCCAGTACAGGAATGTTGGCAAGAGGAATACCGTACGTCGGATTGTAGATATTAAATACTGCATTACCTGCAAGCTGAAGGTCTGCTGTACCTGAAGTTCCAAAATCACCCCAGGTTTTTAAGTTACCCATATCCAGGCCACCTAATATCCTATGCGTTACCGGACCAGTAACTACTTGTCCCTGCAGATAAAACTGTGCATTTTTGTTGATCGCCAGCTCTTCACTGATGTTCATATTTCTTCTCATATTACCATTGGCTGCAAGAGATGTCAGCCATATCGAACTTCCTTTTAAGCCATAATTCAGGTAAGCTACCTGTGCATTAAATGTCCAGTCCTTATTGAGTTTGTGATTCAGATAAAGCGTTACATTATGATCATTCAGGATACTTGGATCTACAGCAGGATCACCCAGGAAGAAACTCGGATCAGTATCACCAAATCCTTTAGGAGAGAAACCATAGTTACCTAATGCCAGGGCTTCAACGTGCTGATGCGTATATTCTGCAGTGAATTTGGTATTGCTGTCAATCTGGTAACTGATTACCGGGGCAATGATATATTTGTCGTTGTAATTGTACTTATTGAAACTGCCTTTAGTTTGTGCAGCCACGTTTAAACGGAACAGCAATTTACCATCTTTAGAAAGTTTGGTATCCAGATCTACTGCCGCACGCGCAAGGTTAAATCCACCTGCGCTCATCGATACAGAGCTTTTATTTGTTCCTGTAGGTTTTTTAGTCACGATATTATAGATACCGCCTGGTTCGCCATTGGCCATCATAAATCCAGATGGGCCTTTTACAAACTCAATACGATCAATCGTAGCAGCATCATCTGCCAATGGCCCCCAGGGAGTCTTTAAGTTCATCCCGTTACGGAAAGCCGGAATAGAAAAACCACGCATAAAAATATTGGCATACTGGGCATCCCAGTGGCCTACCCTTACCGCGCCGCTTACGTTTCTGGTGACCCCGTCAACCACGTCAAACGCCATCTGGTCTGCCATTACCTGACTGGTTACCACCCTGATATTTTGAGGAAGTTCCAGCAGTTTTGTCTGCAAACGCAGTGATGGTGATACATTTTCTACTTTATATTTTTTCTTGTTGGTAGAGATCTGCACATCATTCAGCTGAGAAAGGTTCTCATTGAGTGAAAAATCAGCGATTACAGTACCTTTTTTTACGGTTACCTGTTTTTCTTTAGGATAAAGGCCAACAGCAGAAACCACAATGATATAACTCCCGACAGGCACTTTATTAATGGAATATCCACCATCATCATCAGTTACTGCACCATAGCTTGTACCCTTTAGTTTTACAGTTACGCCATCAGCGATAGTTCCGTCAGAAGTAGTCACACGCCCCCTGATCCTTCCTGAATCCTGGGCAAATAATTGCGTGCTTAAAAGAAGGGTTAAAATAATAGAAAGTAATTGTTTTTGCATTAGCTCATTAAGTTTATTTAGAAATTTTTCGCCGCAAAGTAAAGACTAATTTGATGAGCAAACAAAATTATTTTTAAATAGTCTAAATAAGCAGCTATAAACTAATGACATGCTGATTGTAAGGGTAAAATAAATGGCAGAACCTGATCCGCTGCACTCAGAAATTGTAACGCAGATCGTACTATTCTATTGAGGCGTATTCTTTCATGATCACTTTTTTCGGCCTGTCCTCATACGCTGAGCCCCAGCGTCCGATGGCATTGAGTAAGGGTATTGTAGTGCTGCCAAATTCTGTTAAGTGAGCAGTCAGTGCCTGTTTGCAAGCAAATAAGCAATAAAACACTTTTAAGAGTAAAGTAAAATGTTCTCATTTGAACCGCCACATTTGCTCTTGTTCAGATACCTGGTGATGACTTTAAATTTAGTCATAAGATTAATGTAACGATGGCGAATACTTATTTTCTTATCAGAATTCATTGATCATATATGACTAACCGATCTTATCTGATGTATTTTCTGAAATATCGAGCTAAGGACAGCGGTTACTTCCGGGGGTAAGTATTTTTTTGTAATACTATAGCAATCAGAACCCTCTGAAGAAAACCAGAGGGTTCTGACATTAAAATATCTGTAAATATGATTGCCTATTTTTTGGTAACAACAGCTCCTTCGCCAGATGGTGCATCCAGCCCCTTAACAGCAATGTTCTGTACACCATGATAAACAATCACGGGCAGGGGAACATCTTTTGGAATCACGACCTTTTCCAGCGCTACCCCATTCACATCATCAAAAACCAAAGCTGGACGAAAATCTTCTCCTTTTAAGCTGATCCTGAAATTTTGCAAGGTGATTCCCTTTGCATGTCTTATATAAAGACCCCATGACGGCAGTTCGGCAAACATATTAAATTCCGGGTAGCCCGCAATGTTCTCCGTAACTTTATCCAGGGCATCAAGGTCAACATAAGCCTTGCTTTTACTGGCACCGCCGCCGTAGCTGATTTCAATATCCCTGAGCGTAACATTTTCAACAAGATGTCCGGGAAGCCCGGTGATCGATGATGGTACCAGGTTATGCGCTGCAACCTTAGGCGCAGGTCCTTCCAGCGGATAACCAATATCAGGTTTTCCGGCCGGGACCTCTACAATTACATCCTCAATCAACACGTTTTTAAGCGTACTGTAACGCTCATCCTTATTCCGGTGGCCCAACCTGATAAATATTGCATTTCCCGTGTTCTTTCCACGGATATGGCTCACCTTAATATTTTCAAGAAAGCCACCATCAACAGTTTCAATGGCCAGGGCAGAGCGATAGGTATCGTAAACCGTCAGGTTCTTAGCCGTTATATTTCTGAAGCCGCCCAATGATCCAGTACCAATCTTAAAACCATTGGCACTTGAGCGCATCGTACAGTTTTCTACCCATATATTCTCACAGACACCATCCTTAATCTCCGACTTGAGGCAGATGGCATCATCAGCGGCATTAAAGTAGCTATTGGTTAGCCTTACGTTTTTACAGTCCACAAAGTCAATCCCATCATTATTCCAATAGGCTGTACTTAACACAGTAATGCTATCGATCACTACATCCCTGCATTCCTTGTAATTCTGCACCCAGCTGGCCGCATCTTTCAAAGTTATCCCTGTCACCTTTACGCCCTTGCAGCCCTTAAAGAATACCAGGTTGGGCCTGCCCGACTCCTCCGGACGTTTAAGGAGATACTGGGAATCTTTAAGTTTACCTGACCGCAGCAGTTCAAACATGTTGAACATCAGTTCATGGGCTTGGCCGTTAATGGTGCCCTTACCTGTCACTGCAATATTGTGCTGGCCATATGAATTGAGAATAGCCAGGCTATCCGGTCCATAATCCATTCTTTTAGTGCTTCCAAGCAGTACCGCACCTTGTGCCAGATGCAGTTCTACGTTATTTTTCAGTATCAGTGGACCTGTTACAAAATTTCCGGTTGGTATGGTTACCCTCCCGCCCCCGCTGCCCGAAGCGAGGTCTATAGCTTTCTGAATAGCGCGCGCATTGTTAACAGCATTCAGCTTTGCTCCATACTCAAGGATATTATAATTCTTCTGTGCATCTACAACTATTGCAGAGCAGCAAAGCAAAATAAGGGAGACTAATTTTTTCATATGTTATCGGTATTAAGAATAAATGGGGGATTAATATCCCGGATTTTGTGGAAAAGCAGAGTTTGTATTCAGGTCAATCTGACTTTGCGGGATTGGTCTCAGCAAATGAATGGCCTTCAATGTGCCTGAAGCCATCGCTTCCTCGTTATGCGCAAGAGTCCGCGTTATCAGCTTACCTGTACGCTTCAGCTCATACCATCTGAATTCCTCACCTGCAAGTTCTCGTGCGCGTTCATCCAGAATATCATCCAGTGTTAATGCCGATACCTGCATTTCTGCAGCATAAGTGAGGCCTGATGCCGGGTTGGTTCCTGTTCTGGCCGCGCGGCCCCTGACGGCATTATAATATTGCAGGGCTTTGGATAGATTCCCAGACTGCAGAAAGGCTTCGGCGGCAATCAGGTAAGTTTCGCCTAAGCGGAATAGATAAGTATCCCTTGTCCCTCCGTTGTCCCCAAAAGCGGCAGCCGGGTCCCTGAATTTTTTGAACATGGGAAAAGTACGCGTACTGCCACCAAAAGGCGAGCTGCGGTATTCAGATGGATTAAATACATAATATTTTTTCGCCGCCTTCTGGGCTGTACTAAAAGCTGTGTTTGGATAATATACCACTGTATCGCCCGGCACAAAGCTATTCCCGTTTGCAGAACCTGCAACCTGTGCAACCAGCGCATTCCATACGGTAGCCTGGTACCTGCTGTCACGCACCTTATCAAATAAGCTAAAGAAATACGGATCAGGTACCGATGCGTGACCGGTATTTGGCCTGTTATAGAAAACAGAACGGCCAATAGGCTGTATTACCGAGGGGTCCCACAGAAAGTATTGCTGCAAGGCATTGCCCAGGGCTGCCGTACCTGCGCTGGCCGTACCGCCGGCAACAGCCGGCAGCCCTGCTTTACCCATGAAATAAACCTGGTTGGTGGCTACATTTGCACTGTACTGGACACTGAAAATCACTTCAGAATTGACCTGAAAATTGGCTACCGAAGGGTCAAACAACGTTGAAAAGGTTGGGCGCAAAGCATAAGTGCCTGCAGTAATCAATGTTTCTGCAAGGCCTGCAGCCTGTGTGAAATCAGCACTCCCTGCGCCATAAGATTTATATCCCCGCGTTAAATAAACTTTAGACAATAAATGCTGGGCAAAACCCCGCGTAATACGCCCGAAATCGGATGTAGTGGCAGGCAGAACCGTGATAGATTCATTTAAATCTTTAATGATCTGGCTATAGATGTCGCGCTCAGGAACCCGGGTAAATGACGTGCTTACTTCAACTGTGCGGTCTAAAACCAGCGGCACATCCCCAAAGGTTTCTGCCAGGAGAAAATAGCAGTATGCCCTCAGTGCCTTGGCCTCGCCAATACGTGCATTGAGCGTAGGTGCGTCAATATTTTGCACCTGAGTAGCCCAGTATAAGGTGGTATTTGTGCCTCCTATTGTAAAGTACAGCTGTTTCCAAAAGTTATCTACATCCTGCAGGCTTGAATTCAGCGAAACATTGTACATGTTTAGTGCATTCACATCAGTTGTTTGGAGCGATGTATACGTATCAGTACCCAGATTAAACAGGTTGCTCATACCAGCAATATATCTCAGATTAGGATAGTTGGATCTGGACAGGTCTTCGAAACCCTGCTTGGTAACATAGTAAAGCTGGTCTGTAGCAGCTCCCAGATTTGTTTCTTCTATATATTTCTTGCAGCCTGTGCTGCCTGCTGCCAATGCTAAAAGAAGAAAAGGAAGCAGTTTATTTTTAAAATATTTCATATCAAATGTCTTATGATGCTAAGGAAAATTATAAAGTTACGTTGACCCCAAAGATGAATGTGCGCGTTCTGAAACCCTGCAGTCCAAAAGAGCTGAGATCAGCAGTTTCTGGGTCCCATCCTACAAATTTGGTCCATATAAAAGGGTTATACGCAGTCATATACAGCCTCAGGCTTTTAAGCCCCAGTTTAGCAGAACGTTCTTTGGAGGTTGTATAACCCAGCGTCATGTTACTGATTTTGGTATAGGATGAATTCTGGTACGTAGAGATGGTTCTTCGGGTCACGTCAGTTTCAATCGCATTGTTTGCCCATGTATTGCTGGGATTGGAAGGAGTCCAGTAACTGCGGTCATATGCGCCAAACCTTGCCCTTCCCTGGTCACCGTTCATCGCCTGGTCCAGGAAAGTGCTGGCCTGTTTTGTGCCCTGTCTGGTATATAAAGTAACGCCCAGGTCAAAGTTCCTGTAAGTAATATTACTCGTTATGCCTCCAAACCAGTCAGGGATATCACTTCCCTGGATCACACGGTCATCGGCTGTGATTTTGTTATCCTCATTCAGGTCACGCAATTTGTACTGGCCCGGTTTCTGACCATATACAGCAGCCTGGGCAGCTTCGCTTGTCTGCCACACGCCAATGATTTCGTAATTGTATAAAACACGGGCTTTCTCACCCAGAAAGCGTGCATTACCAATATCATTGGCACCATTGCCAAAGAGGTCTACAATTCTGTTGTTATTTTTAGAGTAGTTAAAACTTGTACTCCAGGTAAAATCCTTTGTTTTGATGTTGGTGGTGTTCAGGCCAACTTCAATTCCGCTGTTCCTGATAGAACCGATGTTTGCTGTCACCGTAGAGTATCCGTTTGCAGCAGGGATTTGTTGTGGCAGCAGTGTGCCCTTCGCTGTTTTATTGTAGTAGTCTAAGGTCAGGGCTATACGGTTACTGAAAACATTCAATTCCATACCCGCATTGTACTCAGTAGTTTTCTCCCATGTCAGATTGTTAGGGGCCAGGTTAACAATTCCTGACCCATTTGCAGCGGCACCGTTAAAGTCATAAAAACTGGTTGAAACCGCAGATTGGGTAACATATGGATAAAAATAGGTACCGTTTACTGCTGCGTTTCCGGATTTACCATAGCTCAGCCTCAGCTTAAGGAAACTGATAAAATCAATGTCCTTTACAAAGCTTTCCTCACTGGCTACCCATCCCAGGGCTGCAGATGGGAAGAAACCCCATTTGTTCCCTTCAGAGAAAATCGAATTTCCATCAGCGCGTCCGGTAACGGTTAACAAATACCTGCCTTTGTAGGTATAGTTTCCTCTGGCAAAATAGGAGTTGACAGTCTGTTTGGTATATGCACTGGATACTGTAGTGGCCGGTGCAACACCATTTACTGTAGTCACATTTCCAACATTGTACCAAAGCGAGCGGTAAGGAAGCCCTGATACCGTGATCAGGTTGTTGTCACTTTGATAATAATTAACAGAATTACCAATGGTAAATTCCAGTTTATGGTCGTTCTTTATATTCTTATTATAGATCAGCAAATTATCCAGGGTATAATTAACCAGATGGCTCGCGGAGTTTGTTGCAGCGTTTGGCCTCGTACCGGCACCGATCTTAGAAAAAGTGTCTGTATAGGTGCCTCCTCTCTGGAAGGTGATATCAGGAGTGAATGATGAACGGAATTTCAGGTCTTTAAAGAATGTAAGTTCAGCAAAAATATTTGGCAGCATCCTGATGTATTGCGTGCGGCGTACTTCATTGTCAAAATCATACAATGGATTGGTAATCTGCGCCTCCCCTTCATAGGCAAAAAAGCGTCTTGAACCATCGGCATTATATGCACTGCCCGTAGGGCGAAGGCGGTATGCACTTCTGAATGCCTCCCCGCTGCCGAGGTTTAAATCTGCAAATGTCCCATATAAAGAAGCCCCAACTTTAATGGTATTGTTGAATTTTTTATCCATTCCCACTTTCAGTGTGTACTTCTTTGTATTCTCAACTTTCACCGTACCTTCATACAACTGGTAACCTGCAGACATGAAATAACTGGTATTGGGATCTCCACCGGTAATAGAAAGATTGTGATTGGTCTGAATCCCGTTCTGTTTGATCAGGTCAACCCAATCCGTGTAATTTCCGCTGGCAATGTTTGATAATTCGGTTGCTGAAAATATCTGGGCATCGGTATAGTTTACATTTGGAGTTACATTGCTTCCCAAAGTGCGGTAAAATTCGCGGGCATAGTCCACAAATGCTGCTCCTTTCATCACCTTCGGCAAATGATATGCGTTGACGAAACCTACATATCCGTCATATGAAATTTTCGTTTGTCCGCTATTGCCTCTTTTGGTGGTCACAATGACTACTCCGTTGGCTCCCCTGGACCCAAAAATCGCAGTGGAAGAAGCATCTTTTAATACGTCCATGCGCTCAATATCAGCCGGATTGATGTCATTGATATTGGCTACGGGGATTCCGTCAACAACATACAGCGGCTGTGTATTTCCATAAATCGAATTGACGCCCCTGATCTCGATGGTCATATCCGATCCTGGTTTGCCCGAACTTCTCTTCACATCAACGCCTGCCATACGGCCCTGCAGCGCTTCCTGTGCATTAGGTGCCCGGGATTTCACGATATCTTCGGCATTCAGAGAGGCCACACTGCCTGTGAGGTCACTTTTTTTCTTGGTTCCGTATCCCACAACGACGACATCATTGAGCGACTGACTTTCCGCTAATAGTTTAATCATCAGCGGGGCGGTTCCATTGACAGGCATCTCCTGTGTGTTGAAACCGATATATCTGAATAAAAGGACAGCATTGTTTCCCGGTACGCTGATCTTAAAGTTCCCATTGGGATCAGTAATTGTGCCCTTCGTTGTCCCCTTGATGGTCACACTTACCCCCGGCAGCGGCTGGTCCTTTTCATCGACTACCTTTCCCGTGACTTCTATCGCAAGAGCCGGTTTGATGGCGGCAGGAACCTCCGGCTGGGCATCGATAAGGATCACCTTGGTTTTAAAAACCTGATAGGAAATATGGTACTGTGATAAAAGTTTATCAAGGACCTGTCTGATCGTTTGGTTATCAAAGGTTGCTGATATTTTCCCATTGGTCTGAACCACATCCTGATTATATATAAATTTAACCTGATGGGTCTTTGCCAATAATTTCAACACATCGTCCAGGCTTTTGTCCTGTACCGAAAAGTTGATTTTTTTATTCAGTACTTCTTGCGCAGAAGTTGTTTTTGAATAGGTAATACCAGTCATGAGTATGATAAATAGAAGCTGACTGAGTGTAATTTTCATGATCTTGCACCAGAGATGCGAATGATGTAAATAAAAATTCATAAATTCGAGATGATTGTATTTTTGAAAAAAAATATAACAGAAGCCCTGCACCAATTTTATTGATGTTCCAGATGGGCTGAAAATTCCGGGTACAAAAGTGTGTCAGCACTTTTGTACCTTCTTAGGAAATATGGTACTGAGATTTAGGTTTGTACAGGATTGCTCATATTTGGTTTTTTGATTTGGTTAGAAAATTATTTATTAGTTTTTGAGTGAGATGTGATCATCGGTAACCTCATAACTGATATTTAAAGACGCTTTTAGTACTTCCAGCACTTCTGGCAGGTTCAGGTCTGTTAAATCTGCCGTCATTGCAATTTTACTCATGGAATCATCATGCAGCTGAATATGTACCATAAATCTGGCATCCAGAACCTTTACAATCTCCGGAAGCTTTGTATTTTCAAAGCTGAGGTTTATCCTTTTCCATCGATTCATATCAGACATGTTTGCATCTCTGTTGGTATAGAATTTATCGTCTTTCTTTTGGTAGACAATTTCTTCCTTTGGCAGCAAGATCACTTCCCCATCGGCAAGCTTCGTCTCTTTTGCAGCCTGTGCGCTCCCACTTTTGCTGACCGATACTTTGCCCGTTACTACAGTCACACTAGCCACCGAGGCCTCCTTCTGATCAGTAATACGGAAACTGGTGCCCCAAACTTTTGTCACTAAATGTGCCGTATGGATAATGAATGGTCTTTGCGGATCTTTTGTGACTTCAAAAAAGCAGTCTCCGCTCATCCGGACTTTTCTGTAAGCGCCATCAAATATTCTGGGAAAAGAAAGCTTTGCACCCGGATTGAGCCAGACGATACTCTGATCCGGAAGCACATGTTTAAGAATGTTCTTCGATTGATTCACTACAGAAATGTCAGTACTCAGCTCATGCGATGTTTGGGAAGGCAGCAGGTACCTGTCCAATAAAGCAAATTTGATCAAACATAACAATACCGCGGCTACAGCAACTTTTGCCCACCACGATTGAAGGATATATGTAGTTGGCGGCACCGATTTTTCAGGCTCCGGGCTTGCCGGATGAGTTCCTTCCAGAATTTTATTAAATAACCGGTCCTTTAAGAACTCACGCTCTTCAGCTGGTAAGGAATTGATAAAATCAGGATCATGCTGGTATTTGCTGTACCATTTATTGATGACTGCAATTTCTTCCTCTGTACAGGTACCATTGACATATGCAGTTAACAATTGTGCAAATTGAGACTCGTTCATACTTATATTCGGCTTATTGATAGAGAAGTCGAATAACTGTATGATATCCCTTGCTGTAAAATGAGTTTTTTTTTATTTAATCAGCAGCATACTAACGATGACCATCATAAATTCGCTGAGGCTTAAGCGTAATTGTGCCAATGCTTTCGTTAAATGGCCTTCAACAGTTTTTTCAGATATATTCAGGAGCAAGGCAATTTCCTTATTTGTTTTGTGTTGATGCCTGCTCAATTCATAAACCGACCTGCATTTTGCCGGTAGATGATTGAGTTCATTTTCTACAAATGCCTTCAGGTCCCTCACAAAAATATTTTCTTCTGTGATATTGGTATAATCAGGTTTAGCCTGCTGCATAGATTTGTGGTAATTTGTTTTCAGCAGCTGCCTCCTGTAAGTATCAATAACATTGTATCTTATTGCAGTAAAAAGGTAATTGCTTAATCCTGCTGTAAAGGCAAGGCCATCACGCTTAATCCAAAGTTTGGTAAATACATCCTGAACAATTTCTTCACAGAGTTCTGCATTGTTCAGCCGCTTAAAAGCGGAATTGAAAAGTCTGTCCCAATACCTGTTGTAGATTTCTTTGAATGCCGCGCTATCACCTTCCTGCAATAGCAGAATCAGTTCATCGTCGGTACTCTCTGAAAAATTATTCATTGCAGGCTTATATACTCAATTCAAAAATGGCGGATATTCGGTTGTTGCATATAAAGTACGATAAATTCCATTGTAATAACAAGTATTTGATCAAAGCCGCTCCGCACCCTGAATCCCTGTAATCTGCGAGCGCGGATCACATCCCTTAGTCGTTAAAAGTTTATCCTTAGGTTGGCAGCATTGCTTAGCCACACTAATTATCTATATGCTACCTTTGCTTCAAAGTCGGTATGTTCAGCAAATTAGATACAGAATTTAAAGTTTCAATATCGGTTCTGCTTGCATCATCAATTTTTATAAAATATTTTGTTTGCCAGATTTGAGTTTTCTCCGCTTCTTTATTGGTCACATGGTCCCATGGCGGGTAGATTCTAATTCCACGTTTTCCCTCTTTATTATTCCCTGAAATGATTCCCTTTTCTGCCAAAATAGATTTTGGAAAAATAAATTGACCAAAGTCATTTTCTCTTTTAGCTGCAATTATCATGAAATCCACATCATCCGATATATCAAATGGTTGAGTTATTCCGTCTTTATTTCTCTTCCATATGGCCACAAACTGACCAGTTTTTTTTGGTGTTATTTTAGATAACCGATATTGGATTTTCTTCTTATTGAGTTCAAATGAACAAGCCTGGTAAGCTAAACTTTCAGTATTGAACAGGAGGCTTGTGAATTCGAAACCGCAATTGTCATATATTAACGCTTTAGCTTTTTTTAGTTCAGCTGGAAGTATGCCTGCACTTATCAATGAATCTTCTCCTATCATATACAATCACTAATGTTCGTTCTTTTCAAATATACATACTTTGCTGACTTGAGCATGGGTACAATCAGCTGCCGGGCAATCTTTAGATTCATCTTCTACAAATACTGTTACTGCATTAATGGGTATTCTGCAATCAGAAGAAGATGAGGTCGTGAAACTCTATATTGATCAACATATCTTACATCCTGGCCATTAAGGGAGATTGACTTTAGGATGAAAATACGATACATTTGATATGATATAAAACATGATCAAAAAAACAATCAGAATGATTCTGATATAGCTTATAGTATAATTTACTCTAAGCTTTTAAGCCAACTACATGATGATCGACAGCTTACTTAACAATATACAAAGTCTCGTCACGCTGAACCAGCAAGAGAAAGATATGATCAGCTCACTTTTTAAAGAGAAGACTTACAAAAAGGGTGATTTCTTTTTAGCTGATGGACAAATTTGCAAACAGGTTGGATTTCTTACCAAGGGTTTAATGAGATACTACATCAATCACGATGGCGAAGAAAAGACATATGCCTTCTCTCAGGAAAATCAGTATGTAAGCAATTATGAAAGTTTCCTTCCTCAAATCCCGTCTTCAAAAATCATTCAGGCCCTGGAAGACAGCACTGTTTTTGCGATATCATACCATGACCTGCAAATACTCTATGCGAACGTTCGTGAGGGAGAACGCTATGGAAGAATTGCAGTTGAAGCTGTTTTTCTGCAAATGCTGATAGACATTAATTCCTTTTATACAGAAAGCCCCGAAGTCCGCTATGAAAGGTTCTTAATTAACCATCCTGATCTGCAACAAAGGATATCCCAATATCACATCGCCTCATTTGTTGGTGTAAAGCCGCAATCGCTGAGCCGCATCCGTAAAAGAATTTTTAGTCGAATTTGATTTGTTAACCCAGGTGCATTAATGCCGGCTATTGGCCTGATAATTTTGTGTTGTTATTTAATTAAACAAATTATCATGAAAACAAAAATTTCTTATGCGTCAGCATTTTTATTGGGCCTGGGAATGATCTTTCTTGGGGCGCGCTTTTTTACCTCTCCTGAACTTGCAACAGCCGGGTTTGGCATCCATTTTAATGCACAGGGTGATTACTCCTTTGATTATATTAAAGGGATCAGGGACATATTTTCCGGGCTGATCATCTGTGCATTTGTTTTGTTAAAGGAGCAGCGGGCATTGGGCCTTACCTTGTTGGCGGGAACAATGATTCCGCTTAGCGATATGCTGATCGTCCTTGGTAAAAGTTATAACGGTGTTCAGCAGGCCCTTCCCCATCTCATTGCCATTATCATTTGCTTTGTTTTTGGAATAGTTTTATTAGCCACCAAACCTCAATTGAAAGCACTATGAAAACACCCGGTTATGTAAAGCTGGTCAGTTCGGTTGACCATGAAAACATCAGCATTGTGGAACTAAACATTCTTCCGGGAGAAAAAACTCCCTGGCATTACCATGTTTTATTCTCAGAAACTTTTAAGGTTTTAAAAGGAAGTTTGGAAGTAGGCAAAGGTAAAGAGGTGATCCATTTGAAAGAGGGGGATGTGGCAACAATAAACCCAAATGAAAGGCATTACTATCATAATATTACCAAACAGGAGTGTATCGTTACCACCACCATTGATCCCGGGAACAAAAACTTCGAAAATGCCCTCCTGATTTTAAAAGGCCTGGCAGATGATGGTTTGTCTACCAAAGCGGGAACGCCAAAGAAATTCTCAGATCTGGTTTTATTTGTATACTTGAGCAATTCCAGGATGGTAGGCCTTCAGAAAATAGCTGAGCCGGTATTTAACTTTTTTGCCAGAGCAGCGATCAGGAAAGGTGATCTGGACAAATTGATCCAAAAATATTGCAGACAGGCAACATGAAAAATCACATCATGAGTACTGATAACAAAGGCGTTAATTTTTTTACAACATCAAAAAACAAAAATCATATGGAAAACTCAAAACTAAACCCGATTACAGTAGATCCTGCAGCTGGAAAAACTTTATCAGTAGCAGGCGGTAATTACCGGATACTTGTTTCAGGAAAACAAACCAAGGGCGCATTCTCAACTATTGAAATGTTGGTACCTCCTCTAAATGGTCCGGGACCGCATTCCCATGCCAATTTTTACGAGTCTTTTTACATTGTCGATGGCGAAGTGGAAGTTCATTCCGAAGCCGGTACTTATACAGCTAAGAAGGGCTCTTTTGTAGTTGTTCCCGAAGGAGGTATTGTACATTATTTTAAAAATGTTAGCGATAAGATGGCTCAGTTGCTTTGTATAGTTGTCCCTGCCGGGCTGGAAGAATTTTTTGAAGAAATTGGGGAACCCGCAGCTGCAGGAGAATTTCTACCGCCGCTTCCAATGGGCCCTGAATCACTTCAAAACTTACAGGACATTGCGCAGAAACATGGACAAATATTGTATCCGCCAAACTTCCTCGGTTAGCCATACTCGACGTCAATAAACTTACATGGTATGTCACAAAGAAAAGTAATACTGATCACCGGTGCGTTATCCGGTATTGGAATGGCAAGTGCTATATATGATGATTATGCGAATAAAGTCCAGGGTAATATGATAGCAAGTTACCGGAACGCGCCTGCTGCCGATATCGTAGTAAAGCTAATGAACATTTTTATTGTTAAAATTCTGAATTGTGTTGTAAAGGAATAAGATGTTCTCAGATAAATTGCCTGCCTGGCGCATCTGACCATTGATGTCATAATCAATTCGTGCATCTCCTATCTGACGAACCCGGTTGTTAAGGTCATAATCAATCCGTGTATCTCCTATCTGGCGAACCCGGCCATTTAAATCGTAATCAACCCGGTCATCACCTATTTGTCGAACCCGGTTATTAAGATCATAGTCTATTCGTTTGTCCCCAATCTGGCGGACACGATTATTGAGATCATAATCCACCCGATCATCTCCTACCTGGCGCACCCGGTTGCTAAGATCATAATCTATCCTTTTGTCCCCAATCTGACGGACACGATTATTGAGATCATAATCTACCCGGTCATCTCCTATTTGGCGAACCCGGTTATTAAGATCATAATCTATTCGTTTGTTCCCAATCTGACGAATACGGCCCTGGAGATCATAATCAATTACTAAACCGTCAATATCAGTCAGTCGGCCACTCATGTCATATTTCATGGGTTTATCGCCAACGCTGTTAAAAGTAGAAACATTTCTGTTTTGCAGCCTTCCTTTTGAATCTAACTCCACATTCAATCCTTCCTTCTGAACGATAAAACTATATGTTTTATCGTTCCCGGACAGGTCAAGTTTAATGGTTTGTGCATAAACAGCACCTGAAAAAATAAAAAAATAAAATAAAAAGAGGACGGTTTTCATACGCATAAAAAAAGTGATTCATTGCTGGCCAATGATCATGAAAGATAATAAAATATTTTTGAGCTCTGCAGAGAAAAAATCATATCTCAAATGCATAAAAAACCTGTAGAAAAATGTTGATGTCCGGCTATTACCATGTCAGATAATTGACCTCTATTGATGGTTTTTGAGCCATTCCAGACGGCGTTGATCCGGCAGGTGCTTAACGGAGAAGTGTTCAAACTTTGCTTCAAAGCCGTTGCCATCCGGACATGCTGCCATCAGACCTACCTGGACAGGGGCATTATCCTTTAATGGTGCATTGCGGGTCATCACATAAGTTTTATCATCCAGGGAGTAAAATATTTCCAGGGCGTCGAGCCTGCGCACTACTTTAATCCAGATAAAGGGCGGAACTTTATCCAGGGTTGTAACGCTCCAGTCGCTTTTAGTGTGTGTTACCACCGTACTGATGTTGAATTTCCCATCTACAAACTCTACCCCGGTTTTAATGTAGTTTTCATGGTCAGTGCGGATCATCAGGCCCATCTGATCAAAACGGGCTTTGTATTCACCTGTAAGTTTAACCTTTGCCTCAAACTCACCTCCATAATTACCATAATAAAATGGCGCGTCATCAACTGTGAAACCGTAATGTGAAATTCGCCAGTAGTCACTTTTGGGCGTGACCTGCATGATCAGGCTGTTGTTTTTAATTTCCCAATGTTCAGGTTCGTTAAACCATATCATTTTTTCAAGGCTTTGAGCTTTCATTTGGTTAATACTGAAAAGAAGAATGAGTGTGTAAAATATTTTTTTCATGTGCTTGTAATGGTGTGTAATGGTTGATTAGCCATTCAGGTTTAATATATTTGCAAAGCTAATTATCATTTGAGCGGCGTTCAATGGTTATTAATAGCCATACCTTTATATGGAAAATATCCGGGAAATACTTGATATCAAACTCTTATCACAATCTTTTAACTTATCACCCAAAGCAGCCCTACCGCTTGAAATTGCCCGGATGATTGCCCAATTGTATACAAATCTGGAAAGTGGCATCAGTGTTTTGAGTGACATGAAAGCAAGAAAAAGCTATCTGTATTATGGTAGCATGGCCGATAAATTAGGGCTAAAGCAAAGACAGGCTGAGATCAATTCCATTTGGGAAGATGAGTTACTGAATCTTGTCCACGCAGATGATCTGCGAAAGAAGTACAAACTTGAACTTCGTTTCTTTCAGCACCTCAATTCAATAGATGTAGCAGAGCGCTCAGATTACGAAGTGATCACTAAGCTAAGGATCTGCACCAGTGAAGGCAAAATCTTTCTGCTGAAACATCGCCTGTTGTACATTAGCAGTTCCGAAGATGGCAGTATCTGGTTAGCACTCTGTCTGTATAATCTATTATACGATTATTCGGGATTTGACGCGCCTGACGGTCTGATTATTAATACACGGACAGGAGATATCATTGATGGGCGCCATGATCATCTATCAGAAGTATTGTCTGCACGCGAAAAGGAAATTATTATGTTCATCAGCCAAGGAAAGAGAACAAAGGAAATCGCTGACAAATTAATGCTCAGTATTCATACGATAAACAGACACAGGCAAAATATCTTCAAAAAGCTCAACGTAAACAATGCTATTGAAGCTTGCAGGGTTGCAGAGGTAACGGGATTACTCTAACCCGGACAAATATGATTAAAGGGCCGATCCTAACAAGTCTTATCAAAGGTCAAAACATTAACCATATATCATCCGCACATTTATAACCAAATTGGAAGTATTTGGAATAGAATCATATTAGAGAATTCAGAAATACGTTATTCTATCTGTATTTAATAATTTTAGCATGCAAATTGAACATATAGACCACCTCGTGTTGACAGTAAAAGATCCCGATGTCACCATAAAATTCTACACAGAAATTATGGGTATGCGGTCTGTAACCTTTCAGGAAAACAGAAAGGCATTAATTTTTGGAAATCAAAAAATCAATTTGCACCAGCTGGGTAATGAAATAGAACCTAAAGCGCAGCACCCAACTGCTGGCTCAGCCGATTTATGCTTTATCTCTTCTACTTCCGTATTGGAAATCGAGCGCGAACTCAAAAAGAAAAAAATAGCAATAATAGAAAGTAATGTGCTGCGCAGTGGGGCCATGGGGAAGATCAGATCAGTGTATTTCAGAGATCCAGATATGAATTTGATTGAAGTTAGCAATTATATATAAACAGGATATCAAAGCTAAACGCATTAAAAGAGGTATTTGGTCTCCTTTATTTCCCAGGTTACCTTATAAAATGAGACGAAAATGCGCCTGTCTGGAATGCTTGCTTTCATTTTACCAAATGACCTCAATAGGAACACTTAAGATATGGCTTCGATTACGATACGATGTGATTGAACGACTATCTTGTTCTCGTTGTTCAGAACAATTAACTACCTTTGATAAATCATCTAAACCAGAATTTATTAATGATCGTCCAATGAACAAATTTGTAGTAATCGCTGTGCTGATCTTATCCGGCCTTTTTATTTTCCTAAGGTTCCGGTTGACAGGGATCGGATATTATTCCTGGATTGTTTCCGGCGTGATGACAGGACTCTTGCTGCTCTACCCATTAGTTTGGTATGATATACTTCCAGATCCTTTGAATAAGCTTACCAGGGCTATTACGCATTTTGATATGGGATTGCTTAGCCTGATGATGGCTTTCATCATCGTTCGTGATATCATCTTTGTACCTGTGTCATTTATTAAGCCCGGCTTATCGGATCAGGTTTTTTCCGGCACGGCCACGGGCTGTCTGTTTGGAATTTCTCTTTTGCTGCTAAGCTGGGGATATGCCCATGCGAAAGCAGGCCCCGAGGTTAAATATGTTGATATACCAATAGCGCATTTAGCAGCCCCACTGGAAGAATATACCATTCTACAGATCAGCGACCTGCATGCCGGTCCGGCGATAGATCGCGCTTATGTAGAAAATGTGCTTAGAAAAGTTAAGGATATTAAGGTTGACATGATCGCCCTGACCGGAGACATTGCGGACGGGAAATTTTCGAAATATCATGATCGCGTCGCACCTATTGCTGAACTCTATAGAAAAGCTCCTGTCCTATATATTCCCGGTAACCACGAGTATCTGTGTGATAGTAGTCTATGGCGTGACTACTTTGAGAAAATGGGCTTTCATACCTTGTTTAATGCCCATACTGTCATTACTCACAATGGGGCTTCTATACTTTTCGCAGGGATAACAGATCCTGAGATAAAAGAGGTAGACCCGAGACAACAGCCAGATATCCTGCTTGCAATGAAAGATTCGCAACGTGCTGAGTTGAAAATACTGCTTTCTCACCGCCCCGATGTAGCAAAGGAGGCAGCTCCGATCTTTGACCTGCAGCTCTCCGGGCATACTCATGCAGGGCAATTTCTTCCCTGGAGCCTGCTTATGAAGTTGTTTAAGCAATTTGCAGTGGGGCTTAACAAATGTGGTAATATGTGGATTTATACAAATCCGGGCACCGGTTTTTGGGGTCCACCTATCCGGCTGGGAACTACATCCGAGATAACGGTCTTACGGCTAATTAAAAGTTGATTCTCGAAAAAATGGATTAATTATATTATTATTGAAGCATGAAAAAGAAAGAAGATATACTGCAGATGGTGGAGAAAATGGGTGTAAGAGCTGAAAAAGACGGTTACCCACCTGCGGCCGCCCGCATTCTATCTTTGCTCCTGATCGCTGATCCACCACACCAAACCTTTGAGGAATTACAGCAAACGCTTAATATGAGCAAAAGCGCTGTAAGTAATGGTCTGGCTTTGTTACAATCCAGGTGCCTGGTGGAATACTTCACGGTAAATGGGAACAGGAAGCGTTATTTTCGAATCCAGCGAACTGCCTGGTATGAATTTATGAAGACCATCGTACGTACGCAGCGCCCCTTTACCATTCAGGTCATACCTGAAGCTTTAGCCTTCCGCTCTGATGATTATCCCGAGACCAATCAGTTACTGATTCAGGCAAAAGAGTTTACCGATTACATGTTTGGTAAGATGGAAGAGGCGCTGAGCGAATGGGAAAAATCACAAATAAAATAATAAATT
>Ga0163161_10000228_pt1 | contig 51605 bp, 39 predicted proteins | sample S45metaG_FD_129847 | JGI IMG/M metagenome (GOLD analysis project Ga0163161, IMG submission 129847) | Switchgrass rhizosphere microbial communities from Kellogg Biological Station, Michigan, USA - S4-5 metaG | ecosystem: Host-associated > Plants > Roots > Rhizosphere > Soil | place: USA... | reverse complement strand
CGTGCGTAAATTAACTGCGTCTCAGACATATCTCGTGCGTAAATTAACTGCGTCTCAGACATATCTCGTGCGTAAATTAACTGCGTCTCAGACATATCTCGTGCGTAAATTAACTGCGTCTCAAACATACTTGGGACCGGGTCAAACCTAAGCACCAGTTCCCACAGACAAGACAACAATCACAACTCCAAGTACGAAACAAACACCTACCATCTACCATGTCCATCGATCGCAACATCGCCTCTGCGCAGCAGAGCGACAACAGAGGACAGATCGTTGTCCAGGCAACCCCCTCGGAAGATGGGCTCGTCATCGACGTGTCTTCTCCTACTCCACAGCAGTTCGATGCATGGGCACGTAATGCGAACGATGATGCTCACCAGTTGGAATCCCGCGCCACGTCTCTCGAACACCAAGCTACCCAACTTCTCGCTCGCGCTAAAGAGGCCCGAGATGCTGCTCAGGTACTGCGCTCTTGCATCACAGACAAGACGATCCTTCCCACGGATCGCATGTGTCGAGTGTGTGTTGCCAAGACTGCTGAGTCTGGGTGGGGAAACCTCATGACCAACTGTGGAGACTGCAACATCAGACCGATTCACAAAGATCCGAATGCACCATTCCAGCACCGCTCGACAGAACACATCCGGAAACTTCTCGCATGAGCTCCTCACCACTTCCACCTCCAACAATCTTCTTGTTTCGCTGTGCTGTTATTGTTGTTGATTATGACACATACATTATGCACACCAAGCTCTGATTCAAAAAACTCGTTCCTTTATTTGTCCATTAGATATTGAAATCGTCTGAGAGATGAAACTGCACGAAGAGCGGATTGTACGATAGTCTGACCAAAGTGTGCGAAAATGGTGTTCACGCGTGCTAAACCACACACACACACACACACACACACACACACCCAGGCGAAGGAGAGCGTTTTATCTCGAAAGCGCAAATGAACGCATCAAGATCCGTTTAGGGATACGTGCATATCTGCATCTGCATGGAAATTTGCCTGGCTGAACAATCAGAAGGCTATCATGCAAACACATGATATGACATGTTGTCTATTCATGATCAATATACATATATCCCATAGGTTTGTCTAACTTAATTACTTACTTTATGCTGCTTCATATGATACAAGGTTTAAAGTTTTTGAAAATTCTTTTCATATGTATACAAAATCATAAATCATAATCACATTCTCTCAAGTGTACCACATTTTTTGACTGCTCAATTTAATTTATTTAGATTAAACTCTCATGGATTCGACTTCGACTTCGACCACATCACTGGGACCAGCTCGTTTTGCTCCATGGGATAATTCTGTTCATCTCTCATTTCATCATTGTGTCGATAATAAACTACCAGATTTTGTCAAAGAAGAATTAATTAGCTGTGCATTTGTCTTTGTGTTTGATCAAAAACGTCGCATGTTAATGGGCAAACATGCAAAGAGAGGTTATGATATCCCTGGTGGACACGTCGAGGAAAAGGAGAAATCGGTCGATGCAGCAACTCGAGAATTAGAAGAAGAGGTTGGAGTAAAAATCCAGTCGAGTCAATTGCGTCTTTTTGGATACGAGAGATTATTTCATTTTGACAAAAGCCGCCCAGTATCCCTTAAAGATAACCATCCATGGCCCAAAAGCTATTTTACTTATTATATGATCAACAATATTGACAGTGATGATAATAATAATGGAAATACTTTTAAACCACGCCCCAACACCGAAGAATCGCACGAAGATATGCAAGAAATTAAATGGTTCACGGTGGAAGAGCTACATCAACACAAATGGTTTATTGAGCGCCCACATGTCTTGCCAGATCTTTTGAAATCGATTGGTTGATTGGTAAGAATAATCTGTTGTTGTTGTTGTTGTACTTTAGTTACATTTTTTTTTGAATACAAATTTTTAAAACAAAGCAAATAAAAAGTTTATATATTTTGTGCAAATTTCTTTAATAAATGAATAAAAAATACAAAACAATAATAGTTGGTTTGTTGATTGTCAGTTTAATTTAAATCGTTGTTGCATTGTAGTCGACGGATTCCAAAGTATTGACCACTTGACGTCCAATCATGGGCCTCACGGTGACATTGATGCGATGTTCGGGACAAGACATGATAGATCTTTTAGGAACTGCGTGTTTGTAATGTATTTGCATATCACCACCCATACGCATGGCAGAGTTATGATGCATTCGAATAACTTTACGAAATTTGGATTTAGGATTCGTCACAACAAAGTCTCTATCATTTCCATATGAAAACGACCAAATTGGTAGATCTTTAACCATATCACTTTCTTTGTCTCGATGAGGTCCAATATAGTCTGATCCATCTCGCATCCAATTGAGTAGGATACCCCGATAACTGTTTGCGTTTTCTGGTTGTTGCTCTTTTACCCACTCTAGAACATTCTTTAGGTATGGATCAACCAATGGCGCGGGTGCTCGATCTATTCCTGCAAATGCATAAGCCGAGTCACCAAAGAGTTGATCCCATCGTGGGAAATCGATTAGTTTTGATCCATAGACACGACCGCAAGCTCTTTTATCTGGATGTAGTGACCAAATGCGTGCAAATGTGCCATCATTCGGCATAGCTACTTCTTTTGGAAGCGTTGGAAATATATCGATCCATGAATTAAGTCCGGGTTCTAGATCTACGCGATAAGGCTTGGCGGAGTGTATAGAAGAAGAAGAAGAAGATGATGGTATTGATGATGATGATGATGATGACATTGTTGAAAAATAAAAGTTGTTTATATATTTTTGTTTTTTGTTTGTTTGTTGTGTGTGTGTGTGTGTGTTATATGTGTTATATGTTATACGTCAACGTGCTGCTAGAATCTGGCAAAAAGTGAAATATTTTTGTGGTCTTTATCATTCTCTGAATAAAATTAGATATTTTTATGTTGAAAGACGTTTTTATATTTTTATATTTAAAGACGTTCTTGGTTGACTCTCCCTCATATTTGTCTGCAACATACGTACAAAACAAAAAACGATCAAGCAAAGCAAGGCAAAACCCATAGCTTACAAAAAGTGTGATACCGTGATAAAAAATCAACTATGTAAAAGGCATGTCTAGTAATTTTATTAATTCCATCATCGCCAATAGCGACATGGAGTATTTTAGAGAATTAGGACGAAGTGAACAAAAAAATCAAATTTTACTTTACTTCAACAACCGCAAGTCTCTACAATATATGAAATGGGCATTTCAAGGAGCAGCATGTCTGAAAGGATCGGTTCATATGGCCAATTGGATTTGCCGTGAAACACCACTCAAACTATACATCAATACAGACGTATCGGGCGAAGAGTTTATGAAGGATTGTTTTTTTATGGCTGCAGAAAATAAACACATTTCTATTTTGCAGTGGATGACTCACACCGAATTAGTGGATAGATTTAACTTGGATGTTGCATATCGTGCATTTCATGCAAAAAAACCATTTATTCTATATTCTTGTTTGTTGGCTGGACAAAATCGCATTTATATCCCATGGTCGGAATCGCCATCATCATTAAATACGGAATCACATTTAATGCTTATGAATGTTCTATTAGATCTCGTTGATCAGCTACCCTTTGGATTATCGGATTTGCAGCAATATTTACCTACCACGGATATTGCAAGCTACTTTCTGTACAAACAATATAGGACATGTGTCCAAGAAATTCATAGGTTGTTAGACATTTTTATCAACATTGACCCCATCAACGATGAAGAAAAAAATGACCAAGAAATGATTACACAAACTATTGAAAAAGACTGCCCACTAGATCATTTTACAGAAGTAGTCACAAATAAACGCCTCAAAGATATGGAATTTTTAAGAGATCAATTACATGGATATATTATAGATCTGTCTGAACATGAAATCTAGTGAAATAAAAAACAAACAAGTAATAATAATAATAATAATAATTGATGCCCATAACGGATGATTTTCTAGTCATCGCCATCATAATCATCATAATCACTGTCTTCATAGGTTCTAATACAAACCTTAGTTTGATTTTCTCTTCTTTTAGCTTCTTGGTGTTCTTTTTCTTTGATAATAAATTCTGATAGTCTTTTATTAAACGAAACAGCAGCCAAACAATTGTCTTGTACCCATTTACACGTATCGACTTGATCTTTACACATTGCAACACTCGTATCATTAGAGTCGAATTTTATATATTCTTTTATCCAACGAGACAATTCTTCTTGTTCATAAAACAAAGATATTTTATGTTCAAAAGTTGTAAAAACCCATTCAAGGGTCTGTCGATGATTTTCAATCATGTCTGGATGCAAGGATTCATCACATTTTTTTAAATTTCTGCATTCAATGACCGGGTGAAATAATGTATGAAAGACTTTTTTCATATCTTGTTCCATAAGAGTTAATTTGTGCTCTTTGTGTAGATATCGAAGCATTTCAACATTCCTAAGACTTATTGCATAAAAAATAAAATCGACTTGGCGACTCTGTCTAGACAGACAATGAGGCCAATACATTAAAAATTCTTTAAGTAATTCCACGGATTGTTGATATGGAGTATGTCGGAATATAATTCTCAAATCCGGAGGGCCAAAATAATTGTTAGCAAACCACTTGATATACTTATTTCCGTGTACAGAAAGCTTACAAGTTGAAGCATTTGTATTCTTCGGAAAACGTCTTGTGATACTCCATTCAAGCCAAAAAGGAATCTCTGTAGAAGGATTTACTGTCATAATTTTATCATACCAAAACTCATTGGAGCTTTGTTGAAAATGCATCCGCAATACTTGAATCATAGCCCATCTCTCCTCAAATTCCATTGGATAAAATCTGAAATAATTACAAGTGGGAATTCTTGTTCCATCAATAAAAGGAAAACATCCAAGTTTTTCACCATTACTGTCGTGCATACCTTCTGAAATCATGGTTAAATATAAAAGAGAAGATGCTTGCCATTGGGCTTGGTTATAACCAGGGCATAAATCACCTTGAATATAACTTAATACTTCGGGATGATCATACAGCATTTCCAGAGCAAAATCTTCAACTTCGATAGAAGTACTGTATGCAACAATGTCGAAAATTCGTCTGTAAAAAGACAATGATTTGTTCGGGATAGATGACATTATAATTTTGGCCTCTTCAAAACGGTCTTGGGCGATGAGCCATTTAACATGCTTTTCAGTTCCAAGCATTAGCATTTCTGACGTAATAATACTTGAATAATCTTTGAGAAGTTGATCCAGATTTTCTTGACAAGGTATCAATGGGAGCCAAGAATGCACATTGGACAAATAAAATCTGGCATTATTGTCATAATTATCGCATTGGGGTCGATAAATTTTGTTGCCGAGAGCCCAGCGAATGCGTTTAATATTTTGAGAATCGTCATCAAAATTTTGCAAATCACTTGGCAATTCTTGAAGGTTGTCATCAAAACCCCACACGGGTCGAGAGGCCAAATGATTTTTATCATTGCATTTTTTATGTTCTTCTATAGAAAGTTTAGCTTCTTCCGGGTCACAACCTCTTTCAATATCCCTTTGGTATTCTAGATCATAAACATCAAAATTTCTATCAATTCTTTCATTCTCTTTTTTATCTTCTTCTTTTGTTACTTTGATAGGACGAGAAACAGAATTTCTTTCGACGCGTTTTTTATCACATTCATCGAGATCCATGCGCCAAGCAAAAATAATATCTTTTTTTTCTTGTGTAATGTTTATATCAGGCATTGACATCCATCTAACCCAACTTTTACCATCTCCAACAGGAATTTGTGGAAATGCAACATGAAAAATATTGAACCATGCTCTCATTGCTTTGGGCCGAATATCAGTTCGACTTGCAATAGATTCAAAAATTTTGGAATCAAATTTAAATGTTTGATTCATTTCTTCGTCAATTCTAGATAGAATAGTTAGAGGAATTAAAATATCGCAATTTTTAGTGGAAGCAAGTTTACATGCTTGTACATAAATGCGATCAATATCCTGTACATTAAAATCTAAATGCATAACAATGCATAATATAAGATTCTTTTCTTTTGGATACAAGTTTGATGCCATTTCAAGAGTTGAAATATCTGGCTTGATTGCTGTTTGGTCCCAAGGAATTACAGATGTACGTTTATGTAACATGTTCCGGACATTTTCGATGCTCCCTTGACGGAGATATTCCTCTAAAGCAGAAGACGATTGCATTGTAAATTTGCGAATATACTATTTTTTTTGTTTCACCTTGTTTCTTTTTTGTTTCTCGTTTCAAGAAAGTGATAATTGTTTGTTGTTTTATCAGATCAATTGATTTTGATTTAAGTAAGAATTAAGAATTTTCCAAATTATACAATTGCTAGACGCTTTTACTTGTCATCATTCATTCATTCAATCAAGCAAAATACAATAACCTATCCTGTTCCTTTAATTTCAATTTCTCTGTCACATCATACATCATACGCCATGTCATTTCTTAAAAAGACACACAAGTATATTGCATGTTCCAAAAATGAATTATCTCTTGTTGTTCAATCTCTAAAAAATCTTTATGATCCTTCGCAAAAAAATGTATGGTGCAAGTCTACAATAGACGGGGCGACATTGTCGTACAAATTCAACAATATTGAAATTCTTGTGGACGATCATCATATGTCGATGGTTTCGTCCTCTTCCGACTCCTCTCTACCTCCTGTGTACACTTTATCCAATCATGTTATTTTTGTGACATGGGACATCAATGAATTGACCAAGTCCGTTCCGTCGTTGTGCAAACCAGACACTCCACTTTTCGTCGTTCTCCCCTTGCAAGTGAAGTTATACGAAAAAACTGTCAATTCATACTCGTTTCTTTCACGTCTCCTCTTTGGTCATTAGACCACGACAAAATGAAAAGTAATGATTGTTGTTGTTTTATTAGATTAATTGATTTTGATTTGAGAATAAAATTTATGTAAGAATTTTCCAAATTATAATTATAATTATACAATTGCTCAACGTTTTTACTTTTTATCATTCATTCGTTCATTCAATCACAATATCCTGATCTGTTCCTTTAACCTTCTATTTGTTTGTTATATAAGATATCATGTCATTTCTCAACAAAACACACAAGTATATTACTTGTTCCGAAAATGAACTATCTTTTGTTCTTCAATCCCTAAAAAATCTTTACGATCCTTCACAGAAAGATGTATGGAACAAGTCTACGATTGATGGAGCGACACTGTCGTACGAATATAACAATATAAGAATTCTTGTAGACGATCATCATATGTCGAGGGTCTCGTCTGTTTCCGGTACTCTACCCCCTGCATACACTATATCTAATCATGTTATTTTTGTGACACAGGACATCAATGAATTGCTTTCATCTGTTCCATCGTTGTGCAATCCAGACACTCCACTTTTCGTCGTTCTCCCTTTGCAAGTGAAGCCATACGAAAAGCTTTAAAAATTCTTATTTTAGTATAATTTTGGTAATTCATCATCATCCTTTGTTCTTTATTTTTCCAATTCATACTTGTTTTCTTTCACGTCTTTTGAAAAAAACTAAATAAATAAATCAATTAAATTAATTTCAAAAACCACGTCATCAGTTTGTACAAATTCTACGACTGCAATCCTCAATCCTCAAACTCGTTACTATGATTGTTCAAAATGCAACAATTTACAACTTACAAGTTTTAGAGATCAAAGTGGAATTTATCATTTAAAACTAAAAAAATTAATATTTATAAACTTTGTTTTTTTTTTGATTTGCCTCATTTCTCCAAGACTCAAAATTAATTTGCCCAATTTCTCCAAGACTCAAAATTAATTTGAATAATTTTTATTTTAATCAACATCAATTTTTATTTGACATCTTGATAAATTTGTTGAGTTTAATCAAAAATAAATTTGTTTCCAACATTTTTATGAATTCAACAAACTTTAATTTGCCCAGCCATCAACAATGAAATTACGGTCAACGGATAATTCAGCACTGTTGTAAATTTTCAAACATTCAATTCTACGTATTAATTTAATTTATGAAATGTGTTGTACTTATGAATGTAATTTTGTATTATGAAAGCAATGTCACATTATGACTGATTTTTTTATAAATTTGATTGACCAAACGTCTGGCTAACAAAGCTGGTCCCATTTTTATTATAAATTTCATTGGGCATCTTAAAATGTATTTGTATCGAGATTCCCGTTGCGTGATTTTTCTTTGAGCTCAGTATTATTGTTTCTGAAAATTTCAAATTTGCTTTGAAGATTTTCCAAATCAATTTGCAGTTGTTTGTTTCTAAACTCTAGACTTTTGATTTCTAGAATACGACAATCGCGTTCCTGCTTCATTCTCCTCTTATTTAAATCATTGGTGGTATTTAATGCCCACTCAAGTCCATCTGGACTGAGACCGTATTCTTTAAATATCTGTGCTCTTTTTTCGTCTTCACTCATATCATAAATAGTATCATACTTTGTTCTAAGCTGTTCGACATATTCAACCTGATCTTCCATATGTTCAAACGCATTGATATTATTATTGTACGAATAATTACTTTGATTATCTGCTTCGCAACCATTGTCGGTCTCTGTCTCGTTTTGTTTATTATTGGACACTTCTGATTCTAACTCTCGAATTTTAATTTTATAATCATTTTGTTCTTTCTCCAACAAATTACATTTTATTTTACAAGATTCCATTGCAGCAATATCACCTTCTAGTTGTGCAATTTTACTGTTTGCTCGTGTGAGTGCAGTGTTCAATTCATCTTTGCAATTATTCATATCTTGAGTGATTTTATTACGTTCCTGTGTAATTTGGTCAACCGAATGTTTGAGTTCAGCATTTTCAAGGTCAAGGGCTTTGATTTTAAGATCAGCTTCACTGAATTTTTGGGTCAACTCATATTTCTCTTTTTTGACAATATCAAGACTATACATAAGATTAATAAAATGAGCTCTGTTGCTTGCTTCTGATGAGCGCAAAGGCACGGACTTTGATGGCATGGACGATGACAAAGAAGATGCTGATGATGATGCCGATACTGATACTGACGAAGAAGCCAAAGAAGAGAAAGAGGACATCATGATCTTTTTTGTTTGACTCTTTTGTGTTGGTGATAATTCTAAACTTGTCTTGTTTGAAAAGTGATTAGAACAATTTTTTGTTAAACAAATTAAAACTCTATGTATTTGGAAATTTTAAAACTAAATTGCAAATTATTAGTAAAGCCATTATATGTACAATCATAAAAACAAAAACAACAAAAGTTTGTATAGCTTAGCTTTCTTTGGCATGTTTTATCAAGCATTTGTATCATAAAGTTTGAGCTCGTTTAGTTCTTTTTCGAGTTATGACTCTTGTTTATCTCATCGCTTTTGTTGGCGACATTGACATCATCGTTTTCATCAATACAATTATATTTACTTATTGCATTCTTAAGGTCATTAAGAAATTTTACTTCAAATTTACATTCCTGTGCTTTGGCATGAATTTCATCCTTTAGTTTTTTGTTCTCTAGTTTTGCAATCTCAAACTCGTTGGCAAGCTTGGTATATGCAATTTTGATTTCTTGGATTTCACTTTCACAAAATGCTAATTTGCTTGTTTGATTATCAAGTTTTTGAACAAACTCGGCCTTGTCTCTTTTCAAGTGCATGCATCTTAAATTAAATACATTTCGATCAGAATCAGCCTCCTCGTATTCTTCGCAAAGTTTTTCATGTTTTATTTTAAGCTGTTCAAGCTCAATCTCGTGTTTACATTTTGTCGCGTCATTAACATCGTCTTTGGAATCGACATCGATGTCTTTACACGTGCGATTTTTATTTTTCAATTCATCCAACTCTTTTTTTATTGATTCATATGCAGTATTGGATTCTTCAAGTTCGGTCTCCAGTTCCTGAACGCGAAGAATATTTAGTCTTTCTTCCACGTCAAGTCTATCTTTATCACTGAGTCTCCACATTTTGTTTTGTGTTTCTTTAGCGTGTGTATTTTGGTAAAATTGTCAAGCGTGAGTGTGTTAAATAATGAGTTAAAATAACTCGAATGATAATTGATATATCACATATTATTTCCTTCCTGTGGTTGTTTGAAAATTCTATTAATTATTTAGTTTGATTGCATCGTGTGAAACAAAACTACTAATTTATGGAACTTTTAAGATTGTTTATTTCATTTTGAAGTTTTGTGCACGTTTCCTTGTAGACCGAACTATCAAACGTAGCTTCCTCGAATTTTGTGTTCATAAAATCATTCATTTCCATAAGAGCATTATTCTCGGCTTTCAAACATTCGAGTTCTTTTTTGAGAGTCAAGATCACGTCATTTGAATTCCTCAGTTCCGTCTTGAGATGACCAACAATGGAATCTGAAGTACAAGTATGTTTATCAAGTTGGTCATATATGTTTTGAAGTTCGCAATATTTATTTTTAAATGAATTCAAATCTTCACCAAGAGAATCGATACCTTCTTTCATTTTACGACGAAGAAATTCAATGTCTGAACCTGGAGAGATGAAGGATGATGATGATAATGGATACACCAACCCAATTGACGCATTAGTGGTGGCGGTCATTCTTATTCGCCGTTCAAGTAATATTAAATCAACAAGCGATTTGCAACGCGACAATGCCAATATGACCAACTAGTAATAAAAAGTCAAATAACACACATATTGTATGGTTGGAAAATTCGTAGAAACAAAAGCTAGTTTTTTTTTGATATTAACTTAACACACGACGCAACAAACAGAACTGGTTTTAGAACAAGGAATTACTCGCGTATCGCCATCCCATTTAATCCAATAATTAGAATCCGACAATTTTGCATATCCACGTAAATCGGGTAAATTAAAAGTATTTCTTTCCTTAACCAATTCGTCCAAAAGTTCTAAATCTCGATAATTGTCAAGATATATAATGTTTTGTCGAATGTCTGATAATTGGCATTTTTGAAGTTTGTCTGCTAGCTCTGATTTGGCAGCGAAACGCACCGCTAAGATGGCAGAAGCAAGAGAATATTTGTGATAATTGGAACAAGTATCAACTTCTGGATAGTCTGGAATGTATTCAATTATAATAAACCATTGACCAGTTACCCCGGCCTCCCATCTAACTTTTGTTCCTTTCATAAGCTCATTTTCAAATTTGCTCCACATTGATGGAATCTGCAAAACAAATATTTCAACGGGAGTGGGGCTGTAACGAACTCGCAATGTTGAAAGATCATATTCACTGACATTTTCTGGTTTAATGTCAGGTTCGTCTAATGTCAAATCGTTAGCTTCGTAGTAAATTTTTTGCCATAAAATGTTCCATGAATTAGACGCGACTTGTTGAAGAACGATTAAGTTATCGCTGTCTGAATAGACAGAAGAAGACATCTTTTTAACTTTGAATTACTTTAAATATATTTACAGTTTTTTTTTTATAATGACTATATTACGATTACAAATAAACTTGAACAATTTGATATTTGTATCAAATTTTTATTATCATTTTCTAAAACATAAGTAATTTGTCCATTTAGTATTTTTGCTACAACTCATTTAATATGTATGTATGTATGTGAGAAATGACAAACTAGAACAAGTAATCATGAATCAAATTCATAACGTCCTCAGACAAGATTGTATCTTGGACATTATCAAAGCCTTGAACAAGAGATTCTACCCTTCTCCATAGGGTTGGGCCCCACTGATCAAATTCGTGTCTTCGTCCATAGCTGTAGATTGCAAATAAATGGTCGTCCGAAAATTGATCATAAGGATGGTAGGGCGCAAATGGAATACCAAGGCCATAGAGCGCCAAAGTAGAACCGGTTAATTGCTTTGGTTGATCTGATAATAGTGAATTGAGAAATACCTGAGAAAGAATAAACTTGGCCATAATACGCATTACATTTGCGCAATGTTTATTTTTCAAAAACGTTTTGATTTTTGTACGTTTCATCGATTCGTGTCCCCCAAGCTCGAAAATGGCAATTTTGAGAATTTCGGCCATATTGCATACTCCACATTCTGGATGATCAGGATGCGATATTTTCGCACATTCGTCTAAAATTCTTTGGGCTTGTTTTTGACAGTGTTTTGCGCTTTCATTTCCATCTTTGTAACCGTCCTTGATCATTTCAAATGCCAATTTTACAGGGCCAATAAATCTAAGAGTTTTAATTTTACCATCGCATTGGAGATAGTCTTTTAAAGCGACGATGGTCTTTTCTAGCAGTCTTTCAGGGGAATAGTTCAAAGGTAGTAGTTGTTTCACGACTTCATAACTTGCACCTTGAGAAATGATGCATGTGTAAAATTTAGTATCATCAAAATCTTTGACATTTTCAATAAGATATTGAATGGATTTGATTGAGTTGCCTTCTTCATCATCGCCATGTACGGAAGCCGCAAGAAGATGCTCGATTGACCAGTCTCCACCAATCCCATTGATAAAAATACAAGTTTGAGGTCTGATATAATCGAATCGAGGAAAATCAAGTAGCTTTGGTAAATATTGACGAAGAATATCCTCGCGATTTTGATATGACGCAACACGTAAAATGTACCACCATGCGCTGAATTGATTATCTTCTCTTGATTCTATCTCCCAGGATGCCTCGTTTATTATTACATCTGCTTGACAAAGCTTGAATGCGTTATCAAAATCTCCTCCATGTGCAGCAGCAACGGCGATAGAATGATCACATGAACCAAATCTTGAAAACGCAGTAGCCATTGCTATTTGTCCAGAAAAGGCAGCATAAGAACCAACTGTGTTAGCAGTTCTGGAAAAGTAATCGAGTTGTACCACGGGAGGCAAATAAAATAATACAAATCGAACCGCGTTAAAGTCTCCCATAGATGCTGCTACCAACAAAGGTAATACAAGATCGAAGCCTTTATGTGAATGTTGATTTGATCCCTCGTCATCGTATGTTTCGACTGGCTTTTCCCAGCCATATGACAGCATCTCGCACATGGCTCCAAATGTAATTTCATCTCTTTGATACACCACGACACTCATTGCTTTCAGATAAATCCAACAAGGCGTAGAACATATCAAAATATCTTCTCCCTTTTCTAGTAGATCTGTTGGAAAATTTTTGACAAGTCTGGTTGGATGTGAATTTACACATGCTTGTTCACACAAGGCGCATGGCTTATCTCCATTTCCGAAAATATGTGTCCGAAGCGCTTCAATTGCATCTTGACATTTCTCATTGTTATTTCGACTACATTGAGATTCATTGTCGTTGTTGCGAACGCTTTCAATACACGCGATAACAAGTGGGTCGTTAGACCACTCTTTTATAGTATATGTGATATTCTCTTGGACGATGCCATCTCGAGGCGATCTATATTGCAGTAATTCATCCTCTCCCAATGCAAGAATCCATGCCATCATCATGCCCTGAGTTGTGAATCCTTTATTTTCAAATATTACGTAAGATTTGTGCAAATTATTCGAGTGGATCTCATTCAACGAAGAACGGATGAAAATATCCCAGCGATTGAATCCAGATTTTATCAACAAACGTATGGCGTTTAAATTGCCTTCCGAAACAGCTGCGCGAACAGAATCGTTATAGACGGAGAATTCTGATAAAATTTTCAACATATGGTCTGCTTCTATTTCTCGAAATGATTCGTATGAGCAATAATATGATAGTGCCTGAGCATTGAATTTTTCTCGATCCATAAATGTCGCGGGATCGGCCAGTAATCGTTCTCCCTCGGAGATAAACCATTCAACTAATTTGCTATCTTCAGTGATGTATGGAACGACACGAGACAATTCTTGCAATATTACAGGCTTTTCTTCATCTTTTTCGCAGTTTGTACATTTTAGAGCAGTACGAATTTCTTGCGCTGTATGAGGAATGTCAATATTTTTATTTTGTTTGATTTCTTGATACAACAAACTCAGGTTGTCGATAGCAATTTCAGACGAAGGCTCTGCTTTTAAGTCACTGTATTTGATTTCTACTGAAAAGTCTAATTTTTCTTGGTCCATGACGTTTCAAGTATTGTTGCTTGTTGCTTTTAGTTTTGTTGTTGTGGTTTAGAAGAGTGTAGTATGGGAGGACTTTGGTCAGTTGTGATTGTTTGTTTGTTTGTTTGTCTGTCTGTCTATTTGTTTGTTTGTTTGTGACGTGACGTGATGCGATGTGATCTGATCTGACGCGTTTGTTGCTTTTGGGTTTAGCGCGATACACGACGACCTTTGGATGATTTGACGGTCGTGTGTGTGATGAATGAATGAACACACACACACAGCTGTCAAAGCCGTAAAAAACGTCTTTATATTCCAGGATTCTTTTGAGATAAATAAGACAAAACTTTAAATCGTCCAAGACTTTAATTTTGAAATACGAAACATACGAAACATGAAAAAAAGTGCCACAATGCCGCACTACCACAGATCCAGTAATTTGTCTTTTTCTCCCAAGCAAGTGCATCAACAAGTCAATAAGCAAATAAGCAATTATGTCCGATCCTTTAAAAGTACACAGTTCATTGTCACTACCGTCATCATCATCGTCATCTCCATCGTCATCATCATCACTACGACTACTATCATTACAAAAAAGTTGCTCCATTTATTCTTCACCTTCGATTATTTCCCCAAGTATGGACAGCAACAATAATAGTAATAATAATTGCACATCACTTTTCAGATTGAAATACGAAGCATCAAAACATCAAATTCTGAATCATGTTCAAACACAAAAATGGATAGCTTTTGTTTCCGCAGTCAACCGAACAGAAAGAGATTTTAAAAGAACATATGATATCAAATATAATGGTCAAAGTTCTGTGAAATTTTGCATATCGGTTTCATTGATAGAAAATTGGTCATCGCCAAGCAATTTAAGTGGATATATACAATGGACTTCTAGCGCTAGTAGTTCTAATTCTAAAGTGACAGAGAATGATAATGATCACATCGATTACATTGAACAAGAAGACCACGAGATGTTCGATTCCATAGATTCTTTTAAACAAAACTTAGAATCTATACGGAAAATTATTTTTGTTAAATTGCTTCGAGGCGAAAAAGATTTTGCTTTGGCATGCAGACAAAAAGCACAAAAAGAGTTGGATAAAATTTTCTATTACAACGGTGATGGTGAAGAGAAAGAGAACGAGAACGAGAACGAGAACGAGAATGATAAAGAAGAAGAAGAAGCTACAGTCGTCCGTGTCCCACCGCATCAAGATTTGATCAATGCTATCAAAATTGGTAAATATTACGAAGTTATCGGAGCACTCGTTCAATATCCACAGTGCAGATACTTTGGCCAACATGTTTTTTATAAAGAAAAGGAAAATATTCCTTCATTGCTTGATCTAACTATCAAGAATTGTTTTTCTGATCATCCTGTCATTCAAAACGAGGATGCCGGCAAGTGTGACAAAGTCGAAAATTTGATTGTTACGGAATTTACTCAAAAAGAAAGACATGCCCTCAAGATTCTTGTTTTGCTTATCAAGATAAATAAAGATACCCTTCCTTCTTCCATTTTGGATATATTTGGATCTGTACCAGTGGAAGATATTAATGTTGAATCTAGTACTGACTACATTACAGTGTTTGAAAGGGGGATAATGAATATTGATTTTGTTAAAGCTCTGGGTCAAGATCTTTTCTCTTTTGAAATCCTGCAAGTGCTGTTTGGACTTTTGCTTTCAGCAGAGAAATTTTGGATTGTACAGCACAACAAAAGGCTAGGCCCACAGATTTCACAAGCTCTACTAAAGTCACTCAAGTATATATATAATCGCAACCATCATTTGCTTCAACTTCAACAAGAAAAGAATAAAAAACAAAACAATCTTGGTGTTCAACAACTTGATAAAAGTAATCATCATCGTCCAAGTTCATTTGAAATTCAACCAACCATTGAATATAAAAGCGCTGACCTTATTTGGACTTATTGTGATGACATATTGGATTTACATGGAAACGATCGGTCGTCCAGAAAATGTTCTTTTAAAAAAGGAGCACTCATTCCTGTAAATCGGTTGTTCATTTATGAAGCTGTCTTTGAACATATTTTTAGATGGAAAAATATTCGTGAGGGAAGCTTTAAAGACAGAAAAATTTCACATTTGCGTGACTTAGATTTCAAAAACGCAATTAAAACAAAAGAACATAAAGGCCAAATGTATTATATATGCTTTCCTGTTTCTTCATCTGTTTTGCCGAAGCAACTAAAATCGTTTTATAAAATGGAAACGCTTGAAGAACATGAAAACGAGCAAGAGTAATTAATTCTCCCAAATTATTTTTTTTTGTTGATATGATGTACTATTAACAATTTATTTTAAATTATTTTTTGTATGTAGTATTTCATTGTGTTTGAGTACAAGGCATAATACAGTGTATTGTATATCTATATCATTAATATAATTAAGAATTGATAATTAATACCTGTCGTTATACGTCTGATGTGTTTAATATGATTTTTTGGGAAAGACGGCATTTTGAGACGTCAATACATTTTGAGACGTCCTCACTTTGAAATATTTTGTTTTTTTTTATTATTGATCGAATGAGACAAGAGTCGTGTCGTGCGTTATCACATTTTACCACAAATTTGGCCTATCTTTACATTCTTGATTTGTTTATTTTTTCCCAACAATAAACACAATAATACAGCAACAACACATCAACACAATATGAGTAAACCCATTACGGATTCTCAAGATCTATCTAAATTATGTATATCATCACCATCATCACCGTCGTCACAATCATCATCACCCCCATCACCATCAACACCAAAGCTTTTCCCACCTCAGACCGTTTCCTCATCTACTGAAAATAAAAGTGGTGGTACATCCCTTTCTACACAAGAATATGAATCTTCTAAAGACAAAATCCTCACTCACATTCAACTAGAGACATGGTTGATTTTCGTTTCCGACAAAAGTGAGCTAGATGCAGATTTTCACAAGGGCGCAGATTTTCACAAGAAATATGACATAGATTATAACGGTTGCGGATCTATAAGGTTTTCAATTGCAATTTCCCTATTAAATATAAATAATAATTTGAATGGGTATATTGATTGGACCTCCCGACCTAAATCAGACGATAGCTGTACCGAGAGTGACTTGATGTCTGGAGACGATGAATTTTTCGATTCTGTTGATATGTTTAGAAGCAAATTAGAGCTTCTTCGCATGAAAATTTTTGTTCAACTTCTCAAGAGTGAAAGGGAGTTTGCTTTTAAATGCAGACAGAATTGTCAAGATGATTTGGACAAAATGTTTCATCTCGCTTCAAGCTATGAAAATACGAATATTCATGAAAATATCAATAACGTTGTTCGAATTCCACCTCATCAAAATTTGATTGATGCTGTCGTCATTGGCAAGTATTATGACGTCGTCGACGCACTTGTTCAATTTCCTTATTGCAGATACTTTGCAGGTCATCATTATCGCGGTGATAAAACTGATACGCCTTCACTTATTGATCTTACCATCAAAAATTGCTTCAGGGACCATCCCGTGGTCCAAACAGAAAACATCAATAATTGTTCCCAAAGTGATAACTTGATTGTTACCAATTTCACTTCAAGAGAAAAACAAGCTCTTAAAATTCTTACCCTTTTGATCCAACTTAATCAAGATTCTCTACCACTTTCCCTATATGAAGTTTATGGTTCCGTCCCAGTTGATGACGACGACGAAGATGATTTTGCGGGGTACATTACGGTTTTGCAAAGAGGTTTTATGAATGTCGATTTTATATCTGCGGCATTTAATTTCACCCATGACCTATTTCTTTTTGAAGTTTTGCAAGTTATAATTGCATGCTTGATGAACACGGAAAAGTTTTGGATTGTTCAGTACGACAAAAGTTTAGGTCCTCTAATTACGCAATCTCTTCTAAAATCACTCAAGATTATTTTTAACCGCCAAAATTTTTTACTGAGTCGCCAAAATAAGTTGAATAACGATAACGATAATCCTCGTAATTCAGATAATAATACTTCAAACAAAACTAAAAAAGACACAAATACACTTGTTCGAGAAACTCTTGAATACGACACAACTGGACTTATATGGACTTTATGTTCGGACATATTAGATATTCATGGAATTGATAGGGCGTTTAACGATTGCTCTTTCAGAAATGGAGTTCTCGTTCCTGTTGATCGCTTATATATTTATGAAGCCATTTTCGGTCATATCCTCAAGTGGAAAAATATTCGAAGCAGACGTTTCGGGGAGAAAAGATTGTCTCGATTGCGTGATATGGATTTTAAGAATGCAACAAAAATCAAGGAAATTGGAGGAAAGAAGTATTATGTGTGCTTGCCATCTTCTTCGAAATCAAAACCACTCAACAAAATGGAAAAGCTTGTAGAAGACGAAGAAGAAAAAGACGAAAAAGAAAAAGAAAGGGAGATGATGTAACTAGCTTATTCATCATTTATTGATCATAAAAAATTATTTATTTTTTTTTAACACTCAATTTATTGTTCGTTTGCATTGCACTATTTTAAATTATCAATCATCAATCGCGAAGATAAAATGGAATTGAATGTATGTGGTATGATAATGCAAATGAACGTTGAACAAGGGAGAAGAATAAGAAGGAAAATGTAATGCTTAGCGAAAACACTAAAACGCCAGTTTAGTTTGGTTAATTGAGGATGTCAATGGGCGCTTTCTTTTGTTTTTTGTTTCCGTTTTGTTTTTTCTCCTTGGTCTTCTCCTTGGTCTTCTTCTTTTCTTCTGGCTTCTTGTTTTCCGAGAAGCACTTTTTGCACAGTTCGACTTTGAGCCAAGGAGTGCGAAAGGTTGCCGTCTTGTGACCGTCGTCGTCGCTATTGTCGTCGTCGTCCGTCTCGTCTCCGTCGAGATCAACAAAGACTCCACATCCACGACACGTGTACTCATGGTCCTCATTCTTCATACCCCCGCACTCCAATCTCCCACACTGCTTCTCCGCCATGGCGAATGCACCAACCTGTGATGGAGAGTTCACATAGTTAGAGCATGTTCTGCACGTGTAGGACTTGAACTCGTCGGTCGTTTGGATTTCTCCACCCTTGATCTTCTGGTACTTGCTGTGAGCGTCGTCAAGCGCCTCCGCCAGCCAAGCAGGCGCATTTGGATTGTTGTTGTTCTTTGCGTTGGCGATGCTGGTGTTGGAATTCGAAGCGATACGATTCTCACGCTTCGGAATCATTGAAGTCTGTTCCTCTTCCATTTCCGCGGCGGCAGCGATCTTACGTTTGGAAACGTAAGTCTTGGCGTAGTTGGCGGCCCTGATGTGGGCGGCTAAGCCAGGTTTGCTGGCATTGTCGTACGCATGGGCGTATGCGACTGCATATCCGTGTTTGGACATGTTGCGCGAGTGCTCCTCGTCCCCGTGAATGTTTCCAGACACAGAGGTGGTGATGGTTACTCTGTTTATTTTGTCTGCAGGTGCGACGGGTACGTCGCTGGATTTGCGGACAGGTGCCGCGGGCGTCGTGTAAACATCTTCGTGTCTGCGCTTCATCGTCGTACTGACCATGTCAATGTACTGAAGAGCGTCGGTGGGCGCTGACTTTCCGAACGCTTTCGCAAGAGTTAAAGACATCTCTAAGCGAGACTATCTGTGGATGGATGGAATGATAGAGAGAGAGAGAGAGAGAGAGAGAGAGAGAGAGGTAAAAAGAAAAAAGTTGATGTGGAAAAGAAAAGAGGATGCAGAAAAAGAAAGAGCGGAGTGGCTGGCGTGTTTGATGTTTGCGCTTGCAAATGTGTGTGTGATTGAGGTGTGTGTGCGATCTTGGCAGTGATTGAGGATCGCAATTGTCGTGCGTGCGTGTCGTCTGGGGGTTGGCTGGCTTTTTGAATGTGTGGTTTGCTGGACTTGGATAATGGGACAGTAATAAGTCCGGTAAATATTGTTTATGTGCGACGTTCGGATGAAAGACGTTTTAGAAGTTCTGGAAATTCATCATGGCGCCTGAAAAAAATCTGAACCACGGAGTTTCAATCTGTTTTTCTGGCCGCTCTGCTCCGTGCCCACCCTCACTCTTCCAAACCCATTTCGGATTTGAAACTCGCCCGCCCGCCCGCCCACCACCCCACTGCACCCACCACCGCACCGCACCCACACCACCACCCCACTGCACCCACTACTCTCACTCCATCACCACCCACCACCACCGACCACCGACCACCGCACTGCACCCACTCTTCACTCCATCGCCACCCACCACCGCACTGCACCCACTCTCACTCCATCTCCATCGCTACCCACCACCGCACTGCATTCACTCTCACTCATCTCATTCCATCGTCACCACCGCACTCTAATCCAATCACCAACTCTTCCTCTTCCTCCTCCTTATCTCCGCGTCCTTTTTCTTTTTTCTTTTAACGTCATGTCCTTCTTTGACGAACCTTCCCCTTTCCTTCACAGCTGCCCCGAGATCAAAAACGAGTCTGATCAGCTTCAACAGCAAATCAACGCTCTCCTCGCCCAGGTGACCAGCCCGTCCAACAGCAGCTCCTCCCCCTCCAACAACAACAACCCTTCAGCGCTTCTCGCCGACGTGCCTTTTTCGCGTGCTCTCTACGCCGACGACGCAAGTTTCGACGATCTTCTTCAAGCAGACGACGGCCCTTCCATCAAGAAGGGCAAGATTCAGCATGACCACCACAACGACGCACAGATCGAGGTGAATCGTCGACGAGCCGAATCCTCCAAGCTGCTGGCCAAAATGTGCCAAGAGCGCGGCCATTCTTTGCTCAGATCGCACATCAAGGCTTCCGCGACTATCAGCGAATCCTACACGGGCATGAACATCAAGTCTGTCCTTTCGGGTAAAATCTTGGCCACTTTCAACGAGTGTCCCAAGGTTCCCGTGGATGCTGCAGCCTTCTACCTGCGCGACTGCGCCGTCCATTCGTCCCTGGACGACATTCCGTCTCGCCCTCTCTACCGCGGCTCAAGTCCCACCGACCACGTCAACTGCCCGAGCTTCTACATGGACAATGTGTACACCTTCTGCGACACCATCAAGAATCTCGAACTGTCTCGCCTGAGCCGCACGCCCGATTCGGGCATTTGGTGTCTTCGCAGACACGGCAGCGACATCGCCTACATCATGGACACCCCCGCCAACATTTTCCAGTCTGCTGACGTGACTGGTGAGTGGCCGTCTTCTTCGGCGTTTTCCGTGGTCGTCTCTTCTTTCTACGCTCTTCAGTTTGTCAAGGCTTTCCTCAAGAGCGACGAGCTGTGGAGGTCGGTGTTCAGCATCGTCATCTTGCGCGAGAACGGGCTCAGCGAAAACGACGTGGCGTTGGACAATACCTACTTTCTTCCTCGGTCGTTCCCTCCCTACATCAAGAAACTGGCGATCGTGGGCAGCTTCAACACTCCTTTCCATCGAGACCAGCTTCCCTGCACTCTGACCGAACTCGTGCTGGGGCATTCGTACAACCTTCCTCTTCGCGTGGACAACCTGCCGCATGGCCTGACCGCGCTGAAGGTTGGTCATTCCTACAACCACCCTCTTCCCGTCGGATTCGGACCCAGTCTCACGACGATGTCCATCGGCAATTCCTTCAACCATTCCTTCAACCAGCTCAATCTGTCGCGCAAGATGGAGACTCTGGCCGTCGGAGACGCGTGGTCAAAGAATTTCGATCACGACGTTCTGGGCCCCTACGTCACCACGCTGTTCTTGGGAAATGCTTTCACAGGCCCCCTTCTGCGAGGATCGCTCCCTCGTTCTCTTCGAATTCTCGGAGTCGGCGCTTCGATGGCGTGTCCCGTCAAGAGCGAAGTCCTTCCTCATGGCCTTCGTTACCTTTCCGTCAAGTGCGCGGCCTTCCAGCCTGCATATCTGTCGTCGGTCGCTCCTCTTACCCTGACCTACCTGCACATTGGAGGAACGTGCCTTTCTCGCGCGTGGCAAGTGGACAAGGAGGCTCGATTCCGCAAGTACTACACGAACAAATTCCTGAAGCAGGAACTGAATGATAACGGTCAAAATCACGAAGTCTCAATTACGGCCACCACCTCTCCGAGTCACACTTTTGACCCGTTCTCGTTCTTGGTTGAGGCCGATACTCTCGCGCCTCCCTCTCTACCCCTCTCTCCTCTCCCCGGTCTTTCTTCGGACTCGCCTCCTTCTTCTCCGCACAACAGAGTCGGTGAAGTTGCCTTCCCAATGTCTCCGGTGTCTTCCCTGTCGCCCATCTGCACCAAGCGCAAGTTCGACGACATCTAAGTGTCCATCTCTCTCTCTCTCTCTTTCTTTCTTTCTCTCTCTCTCTCTCTTTCTTTCTTTCTTTCTTTCTCTTTCTCTCTCTCTCTCTCTCTCTCTCTCTCTCTCTCTCTCTCTCTTGTTGGAAATCGTTCTTTTTCTTTTGATTTGATCATGGGGCACTCTTCCCCATCTTCGTGTACATAGCAATAACACGCATACAACTCTCATTCTCTAATTTATTAAAATCAAATATCATGATTTGTTTTGAGAAATAAATTTAAAAATAAAATAATAATTGGATGAAATAAAAAACAAAGAGAGAGAGAGAGAGAGAGATATTGTATACTTTTGAATTATTTCGCTAAGGATTGATTGCCGCAGACAATGAAAACGCAATGGATGATGCACTTGGTCGTCTCAAGGGGTGAGAATAAAATATACCTTTAAGAATTGAAATAATACAAGTTGGAATTTTAAGAGCGCATTTATTCAACAACTTTTCGAATTTAGAATCTTGATAACTTTCAAAAAGAGTTTCAGTTGTTTCTGGTTTAGAAGAGTCGCATGTTTTTTGATTTTTGATAAATTCTGTCCATGGAAAATCTGTCTCGACAATATTGTTGGGACTTGGTAATTTTGGATTAATCTTGGTATAATATGGACTAAACCAACTGTTGATAAGAATCATTTGATCTTGATCATGATGGAATGCAGACACGCTTTGATCATATCTAGCATTTTGAAATCCATCCATTCCAAACATATCCATGATAATACATCCAAATGCCCAAATATCAATCCCTTCGTTAAAATATATACGAGCATTAAGATTTTGTTCTCTTTCTTTTATAGATCTGCAAAGTTCAGGAGCTCTGTATGGGGCTGTCACAAGTGCCGTGTCACAAGCAATACTTGAGCATTGGGTATTTGGATCGATAAATCGACAGGCTCCAAAGTCGGTTACTTTGACACGATTGTCGTGAAATAATAAAATATTACTTGGAGAAAAATCACCATGTATAACCTTTTTGCTGTGAATATATGCCAGACCAGTGGCTATATCTCGTAAAATATTAAGTTTTGTAACTAGTTGAAAAGTGCGTTCTCTTTTTATATGGTCGTATAAAATATATGCCAAGTTTGAAGAAGCCATTTCAAATTCCAAATAAGAATGTGTTCGAACACTTCCACACGCAACTTTATTATTTCGGCGAGAAGAATAAAGTTTGACAATATTAGGATGATATTGAAGAAGATTATATGCCTTGTGTTCATTGGAAGCAGTATTGTTCCAAGGCTGAATTTTAAGAGCCGAAAATCTATTATTATGATGATCAAAACATTTATATACTTTACCATAAGAACCCTTTCCAATCGTTTCCATAATTTGAAGATCTTGTATAAATTTTGTTCCAGGTGGGTATGTCGATGAATTATTATTATTATTATTATTGTCAATAGCAGAAACTTTGGATATAGAGGAAGATGAAGATAGTGGTAATTTTGGACGAATGTGAGCTGACACTGGAGGAGGTTTCAAGGAGTCGGATATAGAAGTCAGCAATGCAGAAATTGAAGTAGGATCAAACGATGATCCAAGTGCAGGTGGATGTGTTGACGATAACATAGATGCTTTGGCAATATGAGATGATATTGTCGTATTCGCTTTATGAGGTTGTACAATTTCCGCGTGCGTGGTAATATTGTTATTATTATTATTATTATTATTATTATTATTATTTGGAGATGGTTTCTTTCTGGATTCGCTTCTTTCGTCAGGCGATGGTCTGCGCTTTAAAGTATTCGACTGGGATTCAGTTTGGGATGGTGCAGATGCAGATTGCAAAATTAACGAATTTACTTTTACCATATTGGACCAGTTTTTATAAACATCTTCATTACTTTTATAAACAGCGTCATTAATGGATATCGATTTAGAAGAAGTATCAATAGCAGACTCAGGAATCAAACCACGGTAGCTGGATACCATTTCGCTATTTGATTCTAATACCACAGAGTTACTCCCGTGATCTTTATTCATTCTTATTGGTACGTTGATTATTGGTTGTGTTACTGCTGATTGTTTGCTTAAACAAAGAAGAGAAAAAAAGTGGCAGTACTATTTGGCCTTGGCTTGGTAATATTGTTATCAAGAGTTTGAAAAAAATATGGAAATTTCATTTTATTAAAATAACAATCAATCAATATAAGCGAGCAAAGAACCAAACGATAAACAAGTCACAATTTCAATTTAATAATATTTACAAAAGCTCAAACTCAAACTAAGTAAATCTCTTTCTGTATTAATCTCATTCATTATGTATACTGATCGAAACAAAGAAGGTCTTACCTTGAAAGGTGTGAAAATTTTGGATACTCATAGCTGGGAAAAGGGTCCCACAAACCAAGAAGCTCGTCTACCCACGACAAAATATACTTTGTATTCATGTTCGCAATGTAGAGAGCAATTTTACCACTTTTATGATCTTCATAAAAAAGGTCGCATGGAAAGTGCTTGGATCTTTAATGTCAACATGATTTGTGGTGGAGCAACAATGGAAAAAAGAGATGCTGCATCTGCAGAACTTGAAGAGTATGAAAAGGAATTAAAAGATAGAGATTCCACTGCTTCTACTGCTTTGAAAACCATTGATAATGATAACGATCAAAGTACTGAAAATCATCATTGGTCTGCTACCAAGACGTACAAGAAAGGAGATGCAGTTTATCTTGCGGGAGGAGGTGTCGCTACCGCTATCGCCTGTGATGACGTTTCTTTTACACCACAAAAGAGTAAAAATATAGATGACGAAGACGGCGATACCAAAGACGATACCAAAAATAACAACGATGATACCAACAATAACAACGATGATACCAACAATAGCAACGACAACGACGCTAATCCAAGGAAAAAGCAAAAGATGTCTTGCGTAGATGATGATTTATTTACTTTACCCAATCCATCTGAACTGAAAAAGTTTTCTAAATATTCTTTCAAGGAGCAAGCTAAATTTATCATTTTATATATCAAGAAATGTATGGCAGATGGAAATTTTTATGTAAACCATGAAGATAGTTATGAAATTATTATAGATCCTAATGATAAAATTTTTCAATCAATGTACAATGGCGTTTTGAATTCCAATGCTCTTAATTACGCACTTGCAAAAAGAAATCCAATTGTTCATAACAGAATCCTTTACAAAAAAGAAGAAGAAGAACAAGAAGTCGCAGACGATGATGAGCGTAAATTATTCAATTCTTTGGATACTTCCTTGGCGCAAAATTTTTCTCTGTGGGATATCAAATGGCATATTTTACTCAGATCGGATAAAATAAATAGAAGTAGCGAAATGTATAATGGATATTGGGACACCGAATCGGCTATTCCTTTGCCTGTGTTGGTTACTTTAACTGCCAAGTAAATTTATTTTTTTTTTCACTCATTTTTATTTCTATATCATGCATCTTATCTACTTGTATTTTATAAAAAAAAAACTATACAATTGTTTATTTATCTACTTTATATAATTTGTGTAAAATTTTATTTTTATTTTGTCAAACATGTCCACAAATACCAGAGTAACTCGGTCATCTGCTCGCCGCGCTTCTGTTAAAGCCCCTTCAAAGCCTAGAGCAGATGAAAGTGGAGATGATAATACAAACAAACCCACGAAAAAAGCATCTACAGAAAACAAGGAGATTTCTATAGAATTTGAGCGCAAGCGACTTGGCATTTTGGAAAAGCTGTTGGATTTGTGTGAATTTTTTCATATTTCTGACAATTATTGGAAGCCTGTTCTTTGGTACACTAAATTTATGAGAACATCCACAGCAACTACAAAGTCTTTTACACAAGCAATTATGAGAGAATGCATTGAGCGCAATTTAAAGCAATTTAAAGTTTCTGAAGAAGAATCTATACAAGCTTTACTTGATTGGTCACGATATATGAATGACAATTATGGAGATATACTTGTTTGTACTTGGACTGAAGGCACTGATGTTCTTTTCTTCAAGCCAAAAGCCGAAGACTTTATAAGACAAGCCAAAACTAGGCATGTCGTAGGAAATAATAAGTATAATCGTGTATCTGTATCTGTACCTTCTTCTTCGCCTTCGTCTGCAACAACGACATCATCCTCATCCTCATCTGCATCGAAATCGAAAACACAAGTGCATAAAGGTGTTTCAAAAGGAACATTTAAACGTGAGTTAAGCAGAGCTAAAAGTAGAAGTAGAAGCAGAAGTAGATCAATTTCTCCTTCGCGTTCCAGACCAGGATCTCGTTCGCGTTCACGTTCCGGACCAAGAACAAGCGCACAATCCAGATCTAGATCTAGACCACATTCGGAACCTACATCGCGTTCTAATTCGCGATCAAGGTCTACCTCACGGTCGAGATCAAGATCGCGCTCTAGATCTGCGTCTCCAGAAGAAATGTATCGGTCAAAACCGAATACCAAATCTCGTTCGCAATCCAGACCAGCATCATCATCATCCACAGAGAATCGTTCCAATAATACTAATGTTCAGATAATGGCAGATGAAATTCCCGAATTAAATCATTCTTCGATGTCTCGAAAGGATATTTTGCAAATTGTAAATAAAAGTCAAAATAACCGGAGAAGTGTAGCCAAAAGATGATTTGTTTTATTGTTTTAAAAAGCCACAATTAGATTTATACATACATAACCATACAAATAAACCATACAATGACACTTTTTGAATCTTGCAATTGTTCCTTATTTTGCTTTTTCTTGACAATTGTCACATTTTTTGCTGATGGTTATTGTGAAATTTCAAAATGTTTATTTATTTTTATTCTTTGCCCGCAAAAGACGACAATTCTTTTTTTTTTCTGACAAATAGTCAAACTTCATAAACGCAAACAATTAATTAATTAATTAATCAATCAATCAAATTCAAATCAAAGCGGTATAGTTCCCTTTTTCTACACGATATACACGATATGAATTTTGTTACTTTGATTCCAAAAGGAGGATTTGAAGATGATCACTGGAGACGTATATTTCTAAATAACCAAACACATGAATTTTTGCGATATCGTGACCGTTCGAAAAAGAATCTAAACATTGATGTCATCTCGTTTCATGCACCCAAATCTTTACCATCTCTATCCGTACCTTTGTCAAAATTGAAAAACATTCTTTCATATATTAACGAGCAATGGTCGGATGTTTTATTGGATAATATCTATAGAAGCGAAGGAACTGACGATAACCGAAACGATTATGATATACCGCTTTGGGCTATGAAATATTCATTTCCACTTCGCAATAATGAATATAATTCGAAATTACCATTTGATTTGAAAACAGACGAGACTAATGATTGGACTTTTCTACGATCTTCTTGTCGCCAATCTTTTAAAAATCCTTCAATACTTCAACATGTTTTTTTGAGACTTCAAATTACTCAATATGCTTTATCGTATATTATTAATAATAATGAGAATAACGAGAATAATTATACAAATATGAAGCGTGCAATATTTGAAGCACCTGCAGCTGGATGGGTTCATATTATTTTTGCTTTTATTTTGGATGCAAGTTTAATGCCAAACAAAAACATGGATTTTCTTATCGTCATGCTAAATTATGCTACTACAACTTTTTACATAGAAATTGTTTTACAAATAATTTTGTATTTGGCTCAAGATTTGTCTTTTTATCGCAAGGATGACATGTCTGTCAAGATTTGCCAAGAAATATTGTCTTGGGTTATATTGAAATGTGCATCTTCTTCTTCTTCTTCTTCTTCATTGCCATCTTCTTCGTTGGCATCTGATAATCAAATCAATTTTTGCCAGGCAGGAGGAATCGAGTTTATCAAAGTGCCTTTTGCTTCTTCTACACCATTTACAAGACCGCAACTGGTAAAAATACAAAAAGCCTATGATAAAGTTGAAAATGGAGACATCAGCGAAGAAGAGGAAGAAGAAGAGGAGGAGGAGGAACAGGAAGAAGAAGAAGAAGAAGAAGAAGAAGAAGAAAATAAAAAAGACACTGAAACAAACAAGAAAGATATGGACACTGATAATGATAATGATAAACAAAGCGATCATGATATTGAATTTAAAGACGACAACAAAGCCACTGATATCAACAATTGTACTGAACCAATAAAAAGCTGTACAGAGTCCCCATGCGATGATGGCAATGATGATAAAAATACTAATAACGATAGAGAAAAAATTGACATGTGTACAGATACAGATATTAAAGCCGCGTCTGTAGATAATATCGATATTGACATAGACAATACCGATGTAGACGAAGACGAACCCTTGTGCAAACGTTCTCGATATAATTAATGAAATTTCTATATTTTTTCATCATCATTATTAAATTTTTTTTCTTTTTTTTTTTGAGATAGATATAATTTACAGAGTACCATTAATTGGCTTCATAATACTTTTGATAAAAATACAGCTATGTCGTATAAACCTCCTCCACCCAATGTCACTTTGGAAGAAGATTTTATTACCGAACAAGAAGAATATGATCTCATTGAATTGCTTGAAAGTGATAAGATCACATGGAATTTACCATTTTCGGACACGAGAAAGTCAAATTGTATTATGGGGGATACTGGCTTAATTTATCAAACTGGGTACACTAAATATGTATCTCAGAGACTTGTCGTACCATGGATAAAAATTGTGGAAGATATAAAAGAACGTATATCTAAAAAATATAATCAAAAATTTAAAGTTTGTATTATGCAACGGTATCCTAACGGTAAAGTTGGAATCAGTCCACACAGAGACAAGGAAATGATTCATAATACTTTGATAGCTGGTTTATCTCTTAAAACTACTCGAACCCTTTCGATAAATGAATGGGGGAAATTGCCGTGTGCTCAATATGTATTACCACCCAGGAGTTGTTATTGTATGCATCCTCCAACAAACGATATGTATTATCATTCTATTGATATAGACGAATCTATCAGTGGGGTCAGGTATGGCCTTACTTTCAGAACATATGAACAGCCAACATCTTTAATTACTTTACCACCTCCTAAAAAGTCGACAAATACAAAGACTACAAAAAGAAAAAGAGAAATATCTCAAAACACAATTTCAACTTCTACGTCTCAATCTCATTCCATACAGTCTACTTTGAATATGTTTAAAAAAATAAAAACTTGAATATAAATACATTTGTTTACTTGGCCATTTAGTAAAAAAAAAAAAGACAAATAACTTATTTTGTATTTACTATTTACCTTGTATTCTTTGTTTTGCCGTATTAAAAAACAAAAAAAAAATAGGACTCATGTCTTGGTTTAAGAAACTCAATGTTTGCGACAATGTCTGCTCATCATCGCCTTCGTCAAATGACAGCAATGATAATAATTTTAAGAATCCTTTTTACGTTTCAAATTATGTTTTTGTAAATCATGCAAATTACAAAACTCCAATTAATGAGATACTTAGGACCAACCAGGTATCTTTTTCTTCCGATGATGCATCTACTTATTGTTTAGGAGATTCATATTATAATACAGTTTATATTTATAATGTCGATGAATATAAAGATGAAGTCACACCTGTAAATAAACAAGTTCAGCCATTAATATTCCCTGGAAATATTGCATCGGAATATGGATCTTCTGTGTCATTGAGCGCAGATGGTAAAGTATTGGCAGTTTTGGCATCTAGATTTATATGTTCGGAAAACCCAAAGATATCCCACCTTTTCCCGAAAAATGCTACAAATAATAATCCTGTCTCTTGTGTTTTTATTTACAAACGAACAAATAAGACGCAAGCATTTCAAAAGATTACTCATACAATATTGATGCCTCTATTTAACTCAAGCAGTTCAAGTATTAATATATTTAAAAACAACCAAATGATTATGATTACAACATCAAATGGAAGTGCAACGTTGTATGATATATCAATAGATTCTAAATATGAATTGGACAAGTTTACGAATACTATTGATGGGGGAATTTTAAAGCACGTCGGTCCAGTTGCTAATAGTGATAAATTATATTGGGTGGTATTACACGCTCCTAAATCACCAGATCCATGGAATGCGCCTGTATCAGAAGATACACTGTTAGATTATATGAATCCATATTTTCTTGTTTTACAATTTGATAAAAATCTGAAATACGATTCTTATAAAGACATGATATATAAATTTGATTTACAATATGATCTTTCTCTTGAAGGAGTAATGGAAAGTTTTATGGTTGCCTCAAAAGACTCTAAACTGATCGTTCGATTTTCACCACAAGAGAAAAAGATTGATAAAGAAACAAGAATTATATTATATGACATGTCATCATCCTCATCATCCTCAACTTTTAAAAAGATTACAGAATTAAGTTTTGAAAATGATTTTAATAGGCTTTTATCAGTTCAAATTTACGGATCTTGGGAATCAACTTACTATATTTTGGCGAATGTCATAAATTCTGACACATATCAACGAAGATTTATGTTGTACGAGTCATCTGACAAAGATCATAAAGTTTGGAAACTTTGTCAAGATATATATCCTCCCAATAACAATTCTAGAACTGATGCAGATGTTATGTCTCTATCAGACGATGGTCAAACAATGGCACTTCATCAAAACCATACGGTGTCTTGGTATAGGTCGATAGAGAAAATAACATAATCCTGGTTGTTTTTGTTTTTGTTGTCTTTATTACTTTATTTGTGATAATAAATTGAAATTTCAATCATAAATTGTTTTAGTAACAAATATATTTTGATCATCATTTGCATCCACCACATTTTCACTTAAACGCTCACACGACACACGGCACTAGTACTCAAATTTCATTTACATCTTATTCGCCAAGTGTTTGTTAAACCACGATGAGTGTATATGGTCAAGATAACGATAATGTCGCTGTCGATATCACTTCTCCCCAAGGTTCCGCTAATAAAAGTGAAGTTAATGATCCTATGACCGACGAGGAACAAAAGATATACGATAAACTCAATCCTCGTCAGCAATATCAATATGTTCACCAGTGGTACCTTCCTGGTCAAATCAAAAAGTGTCGCCAAGAAAGAAAAGAATTGAAAAATAATAATCACCACAAACAATTTGCAAATGATCCTATTGTCAGGGCTATTAGAAAAGCTCGGGTCAAAAAATTTTGGGGTTTGTATGGCGAGAAACTTATGAAGATGTGTGATCCAATTTGTCAAAGGGTTAGATCTTTGAAAAAACTAGCGCTGTCCATGGAGTCATCTCTGAATAACGTTAATACAAGTTCTGATATTTATATCAAAACAATGAGAACGTCTACTGGCGTTTTCAAATCTTTTTCCGATTATGTTCATTCGAATTATTACTTTAAACAGAATCATCATGTTCCCTGGGAAATTATTGAGCGCGATTTTGTTGAAACATTTGTTTATCGACGAAAAATTTATTTGGATTATCTCAAGAAGGATATCAAAAATAAACGAGACAGATGCATCAAGATGTGGAAGGATAGCGCAATGATTGTTTTATTCAATCTGAACCATATTATTCAAAAAATACACACTGTCCTTTCTCGAGATGATGATATCGAAAATTTCTTGTCCAATGGGATCATTTGTAAAATTGGATACTTGTCATCTTTCTTCAAAATGATCGATGAACTTATGGATTATGATAAAAATTCCGAATCAAAACGATCAGATATTATTGTAAACTGTCCCACTCTTTTCAATGATTCTGATGAGGACCGTGTCAAAAATTCGATCATTTTGATTAATGAACTTTATGAATCGCTAAAGAGAAAGGTTCTCAAAATCGACAAAAATATTATGAATCAGCTTGTCGATTTTGTGTATGGGCGTTGTGAGTTTCTCCAAATGTCTCTTTTTTCGGATGCCCATCTCGCAACAGCTACCAATCGCGATCGCGATTCTGATATTATCAACGAGAACATTAATATTGATAATGATAGCATTTCTCTTCCTTATCCATATAGAGGGGGAAACAAATGCAAAGTTATTCGTATTCCCACTGTTTGGTCTACTCTATATTCACATTATACTCTCTATCTAGAAGACAAGCTATCTCTTGGCACAGTCGTCCGACGACTTGCGCCTACTTATTGCCCTAACCAAAACAACAACACAAAGGTATATTTGCAATACGTCGATGAAAATGGACAAGATAAAAAGCACGAGGCGTGTGCATACTTTAAAGAACATTTGCCTCTTCTCATCCGAGCTTGCTTGATTTGGAAGCAATAAAAAATAAATACATTTGTACAATGTCAAAACTATGTTAATTTTTTTTATATATAAATTGTAAATTACTATCTAACATTTTTCAAACAACTCTGCGTTTCTTTTGTTTTGTGCAAAATGATGCCGAGGAAGCAGGGGAAGAAGAAGATGATTGTGTTTTGGCGGCTGCTACGACCGAATCAAAGCATAGTTTTATATCATCCATTACAACTTGGTCTTTACCTTTTTTCTTTTTCTTTTTGACTTGTTTGGAAGTTGTCTTTATTGTTGATTTTTTCTTTGTTTTCTGAACGTCTCCGTATCCATCACCATCGTCTTCGTCGTTATTTTCATCTTCGTTGTCTTTGTCATCATCACTTTCGTCGTCATCATTCAAATCAACCTCTTCAGTTGGTTTTGCTTGAACAAGACACACTTTTGCATCAACACCAGCCTCTGGAAATAAGTGTAGATGATTACGAGATGGTGTGTAATATGCAAATGAATGTCTATCATCTGACCATACAGCATTGCCAATTAAAAATCTAGGTGGGGTCACACGCAAACAAGATGCTTTTCCGTGCCTTTTATTCCAATCATCCAATGGTATGACACGAACCATTTCGATAAAACCATTGTAATACTGATAAGGAACCCAATGTTTACCTAAATATTGCCATGTAGTTTTATATTTTTTTGATATGGTTCCAAATAATTCATTAAGATGAAGACCTTGTTCATCCGTAAATTCTTTAACAACTAACCAAGGACGATGTCTATCATTATCACATACCAGTTTATTTGAATAATCTATCATTTTTAACATTTCATATTGATCCTTGGTATTTATAAAAGAAGATTGTCTTTTTCGTTTCTTTTTTGTATTATTATAATTTTTCAAATCAACGATATTATTATTATCATCATCATCATCATTTGTTCCAATACAAATATTTTCATCTGGATTGTTATTGTTTATATTATTTGATTTTTCATCAGTATTATTTATATTGTTTAATTTTTCATCCTTCAAAAACTCGTCTGGTACTGATGACAGAGTTTTATCCCACAATTTCGCAATATTCTCATCTGATTCGACTCGTTTATTGATAACTTTAAAAATATTTTTTTTGATAATTTTTTTATATTGAGTTGATTTATTTTTGATGTCCACCTTATCATGATCAATATGAGATTTACGAGAAGCTGCTGGGTTTATATCAATATTTTCCAACCATGCTTTAATCCATACATCTCTAGATTGACATTTTTTCATAGTCATAATTTTATCTCTAAATGAAAGTTCATGCTCGTTCCAATATTCGTCCATTAAATGACATGCTAAGTTGACTTTAATTCTTTGTATAAAAGGGCTATACTCTGGAATTGTGTATGGATCTTCATTTATAGCATTGACCATGTCATTGTACCTTTGTTTATTAATATAAACAATTTGTCCATTTTGCATAAAATATCCATATTTTATTTGAACACATGAGAATTCTCTATTTGGATCACATTCCTCAATACTTGGACCACGCATGACAGAACTTGTATCTGATATCGTTTCATTATTATTGTTATCGTCAATATTATTATTATCATCCATTAAAAACGACATTTGTTTATTTATCAACTCTTTTTTGTCTCAAAAGAAGCAAAAAAAAAAAAGAACAGCAAAAAATAAATTTTAATATATACACCAAAAAATGCAAGTGCAATCAAATAAGTGACAAATCTAATAACTAATATAATCAAAATCAAAAATAATATTGGTCGACATTTAATATATGTAATAATTATAAAATTTATTATTGTTATTATAATTATTGTAATTATTATAATTTTATTATTATTATTGTTATTACACGTTGAAAAAATGAATGATTCTAATTTACCCTTGTCTCGGGTCTCATCACGCATATCTACCCCTCTGCCACGCGATGCATCATTAAATTTAGTTTCTATTGCTGTAGACAATAATAATAGTAATAATAATAATAATAATGTAAATCGACAAAATCAAAAACAAAATCACATACATTCAATTAGCAAAGAAATTATGAGCAAAAAGATTGATTTTACATCATCAACAATTGTAGCTACAGATGTCATTCATAACATTGAAGAAAAAATGGCTGAAAATGAACATTCTGGTTTATCTGATGTAACTCTGGGTACTCCGTTTCTAATATTTTTCAAAAGAATTAGTCCCGAAGTTGGATTCTTTTTTTACTTTTCAATCGCCAGTGCAATATTCAACGGTGTCTTTTTGAATGTCCTTAATTTTATTGTATTAGGATCTTCTAAAACCATTTATACATCAGAATTATCTAGATCCAAATATTATAATATTTGGAAAGATACAAGTATTGCCACATCAATAGGAATATTTATTTTCCCTTTACTTTATGCATGGTTTATACGGCGTAAAATTAACGAAAGAACAAAACATGGAAAGTCAACTGTATTTGAGAATCCTCAAGAAGGACAGTTAGGAGAGATAGTATCAAGTCCAAATTCAAAAGATGCCATTACAGGTCATCAAGAAAGTTTTTGCAGAACATTGATATCAATATCTTTATTCATTATAGGATTGGGCGTATATATTGGAGTTAACGTCGTCTTTTATATCTCGAGACCAAATTTAAATCAATTTGTTGTGAGTACAATCCTGTCCATCTTGTTGATGGTTTTCAATTTTTTATGGGAAATTGTTTGCAAGATGATGAGTGATTTACAATATTACGAATCTAAAAGTTTGAAAGCAAAATGGGAATTTGTCAAGACATTTACTTTTAAATTGTTGACTTCGCTAACTATTTTATGTTTTCAAGGTTTTGATGAAGCGTCAACTTCACAAAAATGTCCTCTTGATGGAATTCGAACACAGTTATTAATGTTGCTTTTGACAGAAAGTTTACTTCATAGTATACTTGATATTTTTGGAATGTCAATCAAAAAAAAAATTCATGATAGAGTAACCAGATGTTTGGGACTTGAGTATAAAGAGTGGCTTCCTGTATTTTCTCCATCAGAAGAATATGTGAAACTCATTTACAGACAATCATTGATATTATTGTTGTCTTGGCACTTTTTATTTGGGGGCCTTTTGGGAACTTTGGTAAATTTTGCCCAATATTGGATGGACAAGTATAGAGTTCTTCAAGTTTCAAAAATGCACGTGTTAGAAAGAGAAACAAAAACTTCTAATTCATACGCTTACATTATAGCTGGTTGTTGGGGATGCATGGTTATAGGTTGTGTATTCATGTATCCCTTTGGATTGTATTGGATACTCAAAGGAGACATGCCCCACGCTGATCAATGTCGTATCTATAATAAATAAATAAATAATAAAATTAATTAATTAACAATTCTTTCTTTTTTTTTTAATTGAAAAAATTTTACTATTCAAACAATTGGACAACTAGAGCGGAATCAGAATTAGAAATATTGCGACATGATTTCGTAATGGATCTTGGCAAAGAGTGATCTTTGCGAAATGCAAGATCTGTCTCGATCCATTTGCGCATTTCTGAAAGGATAATCTTGACAAAATCTACAATCGAATGAGAAGGCGACCAGAGGCTGCCGAGAACTGTCGGGCAAAGGGTACCACAATGATGTTCGTCGACAAAGCATGCAAGTAGGTCTGACACTTGACAAATGGGAGCTCGAAGAGGGTGTGCGAATTTATTAATATACATATCGATATCGAAAGTCTTAAGATTGGGAGTCGACGTAATTGGTTCAGATTTATCAGGCCAGACTTTACTTATTTTGAATTTGAAAGTGACTTGCATAGATTGAGAATCCTGAGTGATCTGGATGATATTCAAGTTGTTTTCTTTTGCTTCCGCGATAGTATTTTGCTTCAATATAGAGAGGTCAAGGTCAACATCATTTTTATTGAATGTTGTAGAAGAAGACGACGAAGATGATGATGATGATGATGATGATGACGAGAAAGAAGAAGAAGAAGAAGAAGAAGAAGGAGTAGAAGAAAATGATGTCATTTTACGATTGTCTTCTGTTTTGTACATTTCCCATAAAAGTTTCATGATATTTATGTACCAATATTGCAAGTCTTTTTGTTCTTTTGTCGTCATTTTGTATGTGAGTGACGCTTCATTAACTTGATGTGCGTTTATAGCAGCACGACTTGGATGGGACCACTCCGAATATCCTATAGTGCGACAAGTTGCGTAAAGAAGGACGTGTTTCATAATAAGGGGCAGCCAATGAATAGCTTGTTTTTTGTTCCAACCATTTGAATTGCAAAAATCAGTATATCGTGCTCGAATTCTTGCAATAGGTTTAGGATTGATATCTTCAAAAATGTCTTCGCTAGACAATGTCATCATATTAATTCTTTGATCCAATATCATTATGTCGCTTCCTTCGTCTATTGACAGTATAGCATCAATTTCGTATTCTGAAGGTGGGATCATCAAAGATTTTTCACCCATATATTTCCTGTTCATCATGCCTCCATAAATGCCGACTCCTTTACATTGGCACCAGTATTTAATTTTGATATCTACGCTATGCAGAACGTCTCCGCAATTTGCACACTTGATGATATGAATTGGAAGGTTAGCAAGAATGTTTACGATGGCTTTCCATTGTTGTTGTGATTGGGATAGACATGATGAAGACGAAGATGATGACGAAGAGGAAGACATTTGTCCTCGGTGTCCGTATTTTTGTCTGTTTAATCAAAGTTCAAAATCAATCGTTTGGCGTTCTGTTGAGATTGATATACACGGAGAAAAAAAAATCAATTCTTGAATATTTCGAAAAATTTATGTCTAAGACATTTTTCATCTTAATTATATGATGCAAAACCCAGCAGAAAATCCAATACAAATCAAGAAGAAACAAAAAAGATAAAACCTATTGGCGATGATGGCAATGACATCTCTATTTTGTAATCAAATTGGGCGCTTGTCAGTGACAGAAAAAATACGATTCCGTCCATGTTCTGTCGAAGAAAAAGATAAATTTGTGATTTCAGACTGGAAAGAAGAATATGATCTGATGGACCAATATAACAAATTACACCCAGACGAAATTAGATTGGATCAACCATTCAACTTTTATGGATATAGGAAAGCTTTTGAATTACAAGTAGAACAAGGCCAAGCATTTATTATCGAACTTTCGACTCGAGCATCATCATCAACATCATCAACAACAGGAATTAATTACCAACCTATTGGGGTAATTTGTTTGGATTTAAAAAAGATTGCTACCAGTCAAACAACAAACATTAATTTGTTTTGGATACACCGCTCATATAGAAAAATGGGATATGGAAAATACTTGATCTGTGCTATTTTAGAACCATTCTTTCGAAAACAAAAAGTAAAAACTATAACAATAGAGGCAGTTGATAATAATATGCACTTTTGGAAAGATGCGTGCAATTTTCAATTAGAACATAACACAGATACATTTTTTAGCTTTCTCATGTTTAAAAAATTGTAACATTATAACATTGTTGCTCTTTTGAAGTGATATAAAAATATTTATGGTTTCATATTTCTTTGATTATTCAACAATTTTGTGAGTTGTGCATCTTTGTGAACACGGTTATCATATGATTTTGCATTTTTTATATGGATTTCAGCTTCTTTAACAAGCGCAGGATCTATTTTATTGTGTTTGAAATTTTTAGCGTTAGATTTGGCTTCTCGCTTTAGCTGCTTTTTGGATTTAATTGGCGCGCAATCGTCGAAAATGAGGAAAAATTTAGGTTGAGAAGGAGAAGAATAAGAAGTTAAAGAGGTGGCTGTAGCTTTCGAATCCATGTTGTTTAATTTTTTTAAAATTAATTGCGAGTTGTATGATTATGATTGTAATTAATTATAACATGTGTGCAAACAAGGAAACAATAAATTGTTCGAAACAATTAAGAAAAAAATTCTTTTGATAAAAAAAATTAGCTCGAAAGATTATCTTCTATATCAGAGTAATTAGCCCAACCATCACATCTTGCTCTTGCGCGTTCCCATTTCTCAATTCTATGCTTTCTATAGATTTTTTGCAAATTTTTTTCATGATTTGCAATTTCTGGATCAATTTGCGCACACCGTTTTTGATTGAACGCGGTTGAAGGTATCAGAGAAGAAGAGGAGGAAGCAGAAGCTTTGGCTTCCCTCTCTCTTTGTTTTTTAGACTTTTTACGGCGTTTGGATTTCGATTTATCATTATCCAACGAAGGTGCTTGGGTTGCGGTAGATGATTGAAGTTCATTCATATTCTGATGGAAAGTATCCATAGAGTTGGACATTGAATGTTTCGTGCGTGCGTGGTGTGTGTGTGTGTATGCGTAGTGTGTGTGTAATTATCGTGAATGAGATAATGAACGAGTGAGTGACCGTACTGATGTTACGATTTAGAATTTTTGAAATTTCCAACTCATTTTTTTCCAAAAATATCTTCGAGTGATGGGTTGGAATAAAGTCGCCGTCTTTATGCCGTCGCCCTGAAATAAATTTCCGCCGTTTTATTTCCGGACCGATCAAAATATGCCAATAGCTCCCAAAACAACAGCCATCGTCAATCACACTTCCAAAACCTCTCCCCGCTCTCTCGTTCACTCTTCTCTCTCCCACCGCCCATCCCACCCACCCACCACCTCAACCACCACCAAGTCTCCCATCTCCCAAGTCTCTACCACCCCAACCACCACCCAACACCAACTACTCGCCATGTCGTCCACCACTTTCTTCGCTTCCTCGTCCATCGCCGCCGTCACCGCCGCTCCTCTTCCTAAGAAGAACTTCAACGCTCTGCCCGCCGACGTGCTCCTCAAGGCGATCCGAGGTAACAAGAAGTCGAGCATTGCTCAGCTGGCCATGTTCTCCAAGCTGAGCGAGTCCGTCATCAAGAAGGAGCTCCCCGCTCTCGAGAAGAAGAACCTCGTCTTCCGCGAGCCCGGTGCCAACCCCATTCGCTACAGTGCGCGCGTCGTGGAGGATCCGGAGGCTGGCACCGCAGACGTCTCTCGTTCGTCGGGCTCGTTCGGACAGGAGCCCTCCTTCTCCGCATGGGGCAACAAGGGCAAGAACTTTGACCGTGGCGCCCCCAAGACCCAGGAGGAGCTCGCGCTGGAGTACGAGGTCAAGATTCGCGCTGACAGGGTTCGCGACAACATCGCTCACTTCCCCATGATCAAGTTCAAGACTGCCGAGGTCGCCAAGGACCTGGACATGTCGTTTGACGACGTCAAGCAGTCGCTTCGTCTGATCACGGGAGACGACGATAAGGTCTGGGGAACGTTCTACCTCACTTCGTTCACCATGACCACTCGTGGCATGTTCTGGATCCTGGTCGACTCGGTCATCGAGGCCAAGGTGAACAAGGCTCTGGGCGAGGGGGCGTTCATGAAGATGCTGGAGCAGGGACACGCTGTCTCGTACATCACCCGAGAGGCGGGAATCAAGACTTCCTCTGACGATGCACCGTCTGCCGCCAAGGACGTTCAGAAGAAGAAGGTGATGGCTCCCAAGGAGTCGAACAACAACAAGCAGTAAGCGGAATCTCGATTCCCATTCCATAAGTGTTGTTGCTCCTTTCACAACCTTTACAAACCCCCACCCTCGTCTTGTCACGCCATCTGTTGCGTTCTCTTAAAAAATTATCTCTTCTCTTGTCCCTTTAGCGAGCGGTTGCTCTTGTTCAAACAAACAAGTTTCAAAATAAAATAAATAATAATCATTTTTTTTTAAATTAATTAATTCAATCAATTCAAAACAGTAATAAAAATAAATTTGCTAGCTTGCAGAAGGGCGCTATAAATATATTGTTGAGAAAAAATGGCGTTACCTATAATCAGTCGTCATTCAATCACTCAACAACTTTTATTTTCAACAAATATTGTTTAATGAAATTTAATTTGAACTCATCTCATCAACAAATTATTGTTTGATAAATTTATTCTTTGTGTTTTGAACAAGTCTTATTTTTTTTTTGAATTTATTAATTTTACGATAACAAAGTTTATAATTCTACAATACAATGATGTTTAGTTTTGTTCGTTTGAATTGAATTAAATGTCGTCTGGAATGAAGTCGAGTTCTTTTATTATGTGTAGTGTCATATGGTCCCGATGGTTCACAGAAATTTTATAATGATCGCCTTCACATCTTCCAACTGTCATAGAGTCATAGTCGCCTTCATACGTAGATTCTTGTCTCATCTCCACAAGTGCATAAGGGGAAACCAAGTGAAATTCAAGATTAAAATCCAATCCCGATTTTCTGTAGATATCTTGAAGCTGAGGAATAAAAGGCTCGAGTTCATCAAAAAGCTCGTGAGTGCGCAACATAGGCAACCCCACAAATTGCCACAGAAGGTCGAGCATGTGTTTATCCAGCGAGAGGATGGAAATAAGGTCAGGTTTCAGAGAATCGATGTATCTTTTTGCTAGAACGCGCAAATCCTCCAACGAGTATGATGGTAGAATATTGAGTAATTCCTTATCTGGAATGTTGTCTCCGATAACTGTAACCCACTTCAAAATTGAATCGGTAATGATACATATGTTTTGCGATGGCTTCAAAAAATTGTAATTGGAAATATAATATCCTTGTTCTGTCTTTACTATCAAAGTAATGATTGAACTGAGTGCTTTGTGATCACCCACTTCCAAAATCTTGTTCATTTGGTCAATTCTCGACGACTTTGGGCTGTACATTCCTCCATTCTGACTTGTATGTATTTTCCATTGATCTGGGAATGAGCGCGCTGTATCGCAGTATTTAGCATGCAGGTCTGACAACAACTTCTGTCGCTCTTGACGAAAAGCTTCGAAAGAAGGATTCATGGGAATATGCTGTGTGTGTGTGTGTGTGTGTGCGTTAGAGAGAAACGGGATAAAGAGAGAAGTTGTACGATTAGAGATCAAAAAGCACAAGTTTGAAGCAGTGTCAAAAAAAATGGGAGGCGCAATTTTGCACAGTACGAATATCTTGCGCTTAGATTTTGTCTTGGATTTTGATTTCAAATTGTTGAATTTTTCAACTGATTAAAGAAATTTCCAATATTGAAAAAGTTAATTAATTCTTGTTACAATCTTGTACTAGTTCAACTCCGCGCTACATCCAAAACAATATTTGCATTACTGTTTTTTATTGTCAAGTTTTTTCCAGTAACAATATCAATATAATCATTATAATGTTGGGGATGGCTTATTCTGATTTCTTCTTTTGTTTTTTCTTCGCGATTATACTCGCTATAATTATAATTTACATCAAGTGTTCTCCCCAGTATAAATCTTGTTCGAAACGGGACCCCGAGCCTTATTTATGGTATCATTTAATTTGTGGACCAGCAAGACACGGAAAGGATACTTGGACAAGTACAATCACTGATACAAGTGGAAAATATGAAATAATTCCTATTGAAAACATCACAACCACCGCACCCGCCAACTTTCAATCTTGTATGTTTTACTGTTTTGTTCGTGGAAATGACGAGGGTCAGTCACTGGATGCTCTTATCGACGCAAAGAAACGCTCTCCCAGAAGAGTAGCTTTTGCTGATAATCTCAAGCACTACGTATGGAGAAAATGTCTTAATCTGACGGATGACTTTATCACACTTGACAGTGAAAAGGATACTCGAATGGTTACTTATCGAGGCGAAACCAAAACTTTGAGAAATTGGCTTATTCAGATTGGAGCAGAATTGAAGGAGAAAGATATTTATGTCTGGGTTAAAAAAGCACTGGAATCGAGAAAACATATTCAACATAAAACTCCTGTAATTATTTCTGATTGGCGTTGTCCTGAAGAATACGAGTACATTACTCGCATATCCTCTGGAGAAATTGTATTTTTTTCTTCAATTATCGAAATTTTTGCAAAAATTGTGTATTGTTTCGCTGCTTATCGTTTCTTTTCGATTTTGGGCGTAATTATTTATTTCCTTACTCTGGTTATGATACGTGGGTATGATTTTATCACTGGCACGCCAGATTACTTTGTAGCTAAAGATAGTCTCCCATTGACTACTCGTGTATTCGACGCAGATAAAGAGGTTGCGCCACATTCTTCTTCTATTGAACATGGAATCGATTTCGTAGCTACCAACTTTCTATGCCTTCGTGACCAAAATCATTTCGACCACGTCGTTAAACACTATCCTCAATACAAAAGCTACAAGCTGGAAGCGATTGTTATAATGAAAGATAACAATAACAAAGGTGAACAAGAACAAGATGTTATTCTCAATTCGGAGAATAACAATAAAGATGACATCTCCAACGACAGCGATCATGGCGATCATGCCATCAGCGACAAAATGGATTAATTAACAAAAACATGTCTATTTTTTTTGTTTGTTTGTTTATTATTCATGTATTTATAAAATTTGTACACATTCAACATATGTATGTATACGTATCACATAGCCATAAAAATATTAGTTGTTGTATGAAAATTCTAATGAAAAGAGAAACTTTGTTTTGAATAAACAATTTAGCTTATGCAGAAAGCAAATCACTTTTATTCCGTATTGCATTTTGTACCTTGTATTTTTATTTTTATTTTCAAGAGATAAGAAACAAAAATGATGATGTCCATGATGTTTGATAGTGATAATGAAGAAGGTGATGGGGTATATAATTATAATAATAATAATAATATTTCAGATATAGCACATGTCTACAACAGTAATTATCAAGACAACAAAAATACAAATGAAAATCCAAATCCAATTGATTTTGAAGTAAATTGTGCTGACGAGCAACGACAAAGAGATGATGAAGATGAACAAATGTACCATCAACACGAACACAGAGAAAATGAAAAAATAGACGAGTCATATCAAAGCCAATTACAACATTCACATTATTTGCCATTGGATCAGAATCAGAATGAGCAGCAACATCAACCCCAACAACAACAACAACAACAACAACAACAACAACAACCAAAACTTTTGAAAGTTAGAAAACCAAGAACGCGTAAAAACAAAAGTATTAAAAAACAAAAATTACAAGAGTCCGAAAGTATTATTATCAAAGATTACGACACGAACACGAATGTCACTTATGATTGTTTGACAGAAATCGAAGAACAAAAAATACAAGACCCGCAACAAAAAGATATTGAAATATTAGATTTAGATCAACAATATAATGTTGTCGAAGGCGTAACTCAAGTCCTTACTAAATTTGATCAAACTCCGTATCAAGTCCACGATGCAAACATTTTTCCCGATCCTTTACTTTCTTTGTTTCCTCTTGGATATTGCACATGTACAAATTGTACTGGTATGAAGCGTAAAAGAAAAAATCAACAATCAAAACCTGTTCCCATCACATCATTTTCCGGAAGAGTTTATTGTTCAGTATGTGATTACATGTCAAATCCACTGAGAAGGCCAAAAGATGATAATAATAATAATAAAGATACAAACAATAAAGAAAAAGATATTGACGACGATGACGATGACGATAATAGAGACGAACAAGATTCAAACGAACATCGCAGTAATGGAATGGTTTTAGACCTTAGTGTGATAAGTGATCAATCGTCGTCCTCTTCGGATGTAAATTGTGAAAATAAAACTTTACCAAACCAGCCAATACAAAAATTTCAAATCAATCAAAGTGAAAATAAAAATGATGTTCATGTTGATTCTCATGCCCAACTTATATCATCATCATCATGTACACCATCATCATCATCAACATCATCTCTTGAAGAAATAAATACACAAAAATGGGATCCTTCTGAATATAACGATTTTGTGAGACAACTTAACGGTATATATTCTGACGATATTTATACATTCATTAAAATCAAATCGGGAACTTTGACTATTGTAAATATTCTTCGATGCGACACGCGTCTCCACTGCGACCAGTGCTCTTCTCTCATCCCGGTCGACCTGGATACTCGCAAAAGTATCGTAGAAATATTTTTGGCGAAAAGAAATAAGTTGGATAAACAACCATCACTCCTCATTCCTAAAACATCCGCTTTACTGAGCAATGGTGATAATGATTATGATTATTAATTAATTTGGAATAAAAAAAGTAGTTTGTTGTCTTGGTATAATTATTATTATTACATTTATTTATTTATATTTCAATTAATTATTGTTTGTTATTTAAATACTCGTTTCTATTCTTTTTCCATTTTTGTGTTTGTGCCATCATTATCCACTATTATATTATTTTGAAATAAAAATTTTAATAATAAAAAAAAAGTTGAGATGTCTTCTTCCTCTGCTTCTTCTTCTTCAAAATCAGTGCGAATTCATGCTAGTCCTGAGATGACATTAGAGTGGTTAAAAAGATGTTCTCATATTGCTAATCTAAATTATAATAATAATTATAATAATAATAATAATATAATTGATAAATATCAGTCTGATGATGAAAAAGAATATAACGATAATATGGAATCAAAATCGGTTTCCAACACATTTGAAGTATTTCCAGACGGAGAAGTCCTTTTTGCTACAGAAACAGAAACAGATATAGATACAGAAATTGCAATTGCGATTGACAATATCGATCCTGTCGTGCCTACGTTAATATCTACTAACGAAACCACTTTTATCGGCGATTTCAATAATAATAATGGTAACGTCATTACTGATGCCATGAATGACGGACTTGTAAGAACCAAAACAAATCCTGTTTTTGCATATCATCAAAAAAATGCCCTTGACAGAGCATCTACTGTCTTAGAAACTTACTTTCCTTATAATAAGAATACGTATAATAAATTATGGTGGTCTCAAGTATTTGTTATATTTTTTATATTGTTACAATTTTCATTGTGTGTAGCAGCATCACTGTTGATGTCTAGTTTAGGTGTTATACTTCTTCCGTGTGTAACTGTTTTATCGTTTATCTCAATTATAGTATTAATATTAAAATGGTATGGAGCGTCTTGTATTAAGTACTCTTCGGTATCTCAAAATCAAATTAGTGTCATGTCAGCTGATAAATATTTATATAATTCTATCTGGACATTTGTTATTACAAGTTTATGTATTTGTCCTGTTGGCATCATAGCGTCATTATACGTTGTTATTGGTTTACGCAAAGATTCAGACTCTACAATTTGTTTTGCACACCAACAAGTTTTTATGGATGAAGGAATGCAATCTTTGTTAAATGATACTGGATTACCAATATTTGCATTATTGGTTGCAAGTACTGGAATCGCTATATTAATATCTATATACGTGTTTGTGATACAAATATCATTTCTTGTTTATCATCATAAACTGTCTTGTCTTCAAATGTATCAGGATGAAATAATAGCATACTTGCCAATTTCAACTCCTCCATTGAGTGTGTTGTTGCCCGAGTCGTCATCATTGTCGTCAAATAAACAGAAAAATCATCATCATCAAAATATCACAGAAAAAATAGATACTAGAAAGGAAGAACACGAAACAAAAACAAAACAGCAAAAAAAAGAAGAATTACAAAATAATAAAAATAATAAACCTACAACTATCCAAACACCACAAAAACAGAATGTAAATTCAAAACTCTGTATGAATATTGATGATAACATCAATAATTCTATACAAAATGTCAATAAAGACAACAAAGACTATACGACAACTTCTGCATCGGTTGCCGTATCTTCTTCTTCTTCTCGAATTCCCTTGAAAATGCCACCACCTATAAATCAAATTTCATCAACAATAATTACTACAAAAGAACCAACAGTGTCAAAAACATTATCAGTAGTGGAAACAGTGCCTTCATTGTCAAATAACCCAAAAACTGTTTTAACGAATGGTGAAGCTTTAAGAAATGATCCTGAATCTGAAATTCATCATTCAAATAATAATAATAATAATATCAGGGTTAAATCTCCGACAAAACATTCTTCTTCTTCTTCTTATATTTTACGATATGCTCCTCGCAACTCCAAGGCTTTGAATTAATGACTCTTTCCTGGGGTTTTAAGTCTTCCGTATTTACCTGTCGGATCATATACATACTTGGCTTCTGCTGGGTGTTTTCTTGCAATATCTTCAATCTCTACAAGACGCACGTTATCTGGGTTTTTGATTGCTCGTTTCTTCCACCATAACTTGTCCTCATCAGGAAGATCAGTCCATTCGTGACCAATTTCATGTATTCTGTCTTTTCGAACGACACCTTTAAAATCCTCTAAATTGTAATGATGTCTAAAAAATAGTTGATAACCTGTTATAGGACGATCTGTATATAATTCTCCACTTAATCTTTTAGAAGTAGAACGCCTTTCTCTCAGAGTTTTCCTATTCTTTGTACCTTTTGTAACCTCTTCTGCTTCTGCTTCTTCTTCCTCATCCTCCTCTGAACCCCATGGTTCGAATCCTTCATGTACTTCCATTGGATGTTTGTGGAATAAACTTTCAAAATGTTCAATAGGCGCCGTAGGGTTATTTTTTGCCGCGTGATTCCATTTGTTTTTATCATGCCCACTGAGATGTCTCCACTCCCTTCCAATAACATCATATCTTTCCGCGCTCGTGCGTCCAATATGTTCCCTCAGATCAAAGTGACGCGATACAAACATATTAAATCCAGATCGATAAGTTTGTTCTCCCATTTTATTATATTGTGGACCTCTTGATCTTGATCTAGACCTCGAAGTAGATCGTGATGTAGACTTAGGCCTGGAGGCGGATTGTGATCTAGATCTAGACCTTGACCTTGAAGCAGATTGTGATCTAGATCTAGACCTTGATCGTGAAGCAGATTGAGATCTAGACCTTGATTGCGAAGCAGATTGCGATCTGGACCTTGAGGGCGAACGTTCAGCTTTTGATTTAAGTTTCAAATTCGAATCGGGACGGACATTAGACGTGGATGTCCTTGTTACTGATTCTTTTACAAAAGATGGTCTACCTCGTCGTCGTCGTGGCATTTTGGATTTTTTTTTTTTGGATGCGGTAAGTGATAAACTTTTTATTAAAAGGTAAAAAAATGCAGCAGAGAACAAGTTTGTTTTTTTTTTGACTTTCTTCAACTCAAGACAATTTTTTCTCAATATTTTTTTTTTCTCTTTAAAACAATTTGTGATGAGTGTGCAAATTTAAAATTAAATATTATGCACATCTTGTGTAATCATATATTATCACATATTACATTTTTAAACATTTTGATTTGACTATGACTATGACGACAACAATAATTCATCCTACACCGCCTTTAAATTGGAAATGTCCTATTACTTTAGTCACCGGGCTAGTAGATCTTCAACAAAGAGAAGGATCAACTCGCAGAGATTCTCGTGAATATTTAAAGTTGGCCGGTATATTGCTTGTTGATTTTATACCATTATACGTCAATTTGGTTGTTTGGATTGAACCTCATTTATATTCCATATTGGATGAGATATTATTTAATGGAAAGAATTGTAGAAAACGTTCAAATACAATTATCATTTGCTTCACGCTAGAGTCTTTATCTTGGCATAAAAAGTATTACAACAAAGATATTCCGTGCAATTACAAATTATATGGAGGTAGTTTTAACAACCCTTCTGTCAAGTTTACTTCTTTATATCGTTCAGTAACAATATGCAAATATAAAATGGTACAAGACACTATTTTGATGAATCCATTTGACACATCCCATTATGCCTGGATTGATATTGGAGTTTTACATATTGCGAAACAGCCAAATCCTGATATTTCATCAAACAGCAATAATAATAATAATAATAATATACAAGATTGTTGGTGGCACCCACATGTTAAATTGATAAAAAATTCTGATTCATCGCAATCATTGTTATCGTCATCATCATCATCATCATCTACGGACTTAAAAAGTAAATTTGAAGATAAAGTAAGATTGTGTCGTATGCGTCCAATTTTTAACAAAACTGATTTCATATATACAACAGCTGGAGGTTTTGTGTCTGGATCATCTTTGGGATGGCACAAATTTTTATCCATATTTGAAAATTTGGTCCAAAAATATCCCGATTATTTAGAAGAACCTATAATGGGTATGATATGCGAATATAATCCAGAATTGGTAGATACATATTGGGGAGATTATAAAGATATAATACGCAATTGCAGATATCCTGAAAATTTGGATGCATGTCTGATTTATTCAAAATCTATTCGGGCTCAAACGTCATATGATATTTCTTATAATTATTCGCTTACTTCTTTTGTTGTTCCTTATATACGGTATCATGCATACAATTGGAAATCTATAATTTGTGAAGAATGGTATTTCGAGCATTTCAAAAATTGTTTCGAATCCAAACGATTTATGGAATGTATATATGTACTTCAATTGTATTTGCAAACATCATCATCTTGGAGTTTTCAAAACTTATTAAATAAACAATGGGTTATTCAGTCATGTAATCAAATTATTGAACATAATAATACTAATAATTCTGTAGCTCCAGTACTGTTGAGTAATCTTAACAATAGCAATGTTGCACAAGAAATTGAAAGAGACGATGAACTGTTACATTTGTTATTAAAAAGTAAAGTATGTTGTGCCGAGTAAAAAAAAAGAATCATGTGTCCCTTGTTAAATTATTTTTCGCTTCTTGTCCATCCAATCACAAACTGATGATTATTTTGATTAAATATATGTTTCTATGTACATTTACTATAATATAATACATACATTAATTTGTCCATTAATTAATTAATTATAAAACATGCTTGAAGGGGAAATCGAATTTTTGATTTTGGATTGTTGCAAAAAAAAAGAAACAGAAACAATTTAATATCATTACATTATAGCGTGTCTTAATATATTCATTATTCATTAATTAAAAACATATTTTTAAATACTTGAATAATAATAGTATCATATTAAAAAAAAAATTGAAATTGAAATGTCTGTAGTTCCTGCCATACCAATGTCTGGTACATTCAGTACGACAACAAGATCGACCCCTTATTTTTTCCCTGATCTTGAATCTTGTGGTTTTTGGAACACGTCAGTAACTTATTCTGTTGGTAATATAGTATATTTGACTTTGCCGTACCGTTATTACATTTGTTTAGTGGAAAATGTAAACGTAATTCCCACTACAGCGTCCAATTCTTCTTGGTTATCCTTGCCTTTGCCTCTGGATTCTGCAAATGTTGATTTAACTTTTAAAGGCAAATGGGATATTAATCAACAATATACACCTGGTCAAATAGTTTTAAATAGTTTAGGATCTAAATTATATATTTCCAGATCATCCAACAAAGGCTTTAATCCTGAAACAAGTACAACTCATTGGTATTATATGTCATTGAAATCGGTTCCGTCATCTGATGGATATATTGATGTCTCCAATAATCGATGGAGTTTACTTTTTAGGAGTTCTTATTCTTCATCCATAGAATATAATTTAGGTAACATTGTTACAACTTCTGAAGGTACTTGGATGTGTTTGAGCTATACTTTATTGAATAAATCTCCCTCTATATCTGATACAGTTAATTGGTTATATGTTTCTAATTATTATGGCGTTAGTGGTACAGATCCGTCATGGAATCCAATGCAAACATATATGACACAAACATTGGTAATTTATAATGGTATTCTTTATCGAGCATTACAACAATCTAGAGGAAGAATACCAGGAACTGAAGATACTGTATTTTTTTGGAAATATGTTTTTTCAATTGATGAATGGGCAGGACTTCCGCAAAATGGGGGAAATGGTAATACCGGAGGAGGTGAAGGTATAACTGGAGTAACTGGCATCGTTGGTGGAGATACAGGTCTATATACAGGTATTCAAGGTCCGAGAGGACCTCCTGGTTTTACAGGTCCGAAAGGACCAGATGGCAATACAGGAGCACAGGGTATGCCTGGTATCACTGGTAAACAAGGACCACAAGGACCACAAGGCATTACCGGGTTTCAAGGAGATCAGGGAAATATGGGATTAGAAGGAATGACTGGAATTACAGGTGTCGATGGGCCTCAAGGTTCTACTGGAATTGAAGGCTCTACTGGAATCGATGGACCTCAAGGTTCTACTGGCATTCAAGGTTTTACTGGAATTGATGGACCTCAGGGCTCCACTGGTATTCAAGGTTTCACTGGAGTTGATGGTCTTCGAGGATCTACTGGTGTTCAAGGCTTCACTGGGGCCATTGGTCCTCGAGGGTCTACTGGTGTTCAAGGTTTCACCGGATTTACAGGACCTCAAGGTTCTACTGGAATCAGAGGTTTCACCGGGTTTACTGGACCTCAGGGTTCCACTGGAATGACGGGTTTCGTTGGATTTACTGGACCTCAGGGTTCCACTGGAATGACGGGTTTCACCGGATTTACTGGACCTCAGGGTTCCACTGGAATGACGGGTTTCACCGGATTTACTGGACCTCAGGGTTCCACTGGAATGACGGGGTTCGCCGGATTTACTGGACCTCAGGGTTCCACTGGAATGACGGGGTTCGCCGGATTTACTGGACCTCAGGGTTCCACTGGAATGACGGGTTTCACTGGATTTACTGGACCTCAAGGATCTACAGGTATTACAGGTTTCACTGGAATTGATGGACCTCAGGGTTCCACTGGAATGACGGGTTTCACTGGATTTACTGGACCTCAGGGTTCCACTGGAATGACGGGTTTCACTGGAATTGATGGACCTCAAGGATCTACAGGTATTACAGGTTTCACTGGAATTGATGGACCTCAAGGATTTACAGGTATTACAGGTTTCACTGGAATTGATGGACCTCAAGGATCTACAGGTATCGCAGGTTTCACTGGAATTACTGGACCTCCGGGTTCTACTGGAATCACAGGTTTCGCCGGATTTACTGGACCTCAGGGTTCCACTGGAATTGACGGGCTTCAAGGGTCCACCGGAATTCAAGGATCTAGCGGTATCGATGGTCCTCAAGGATCAACTGGAATTGACGGGTTCACTGGAATTGATGGTCCTCAAGGATCAACTGGAATTCAAGGTTTCACTGGAATTGATGGTCCTCAAGGATCTACCGGTATTGATGGTTTCACTGGAATTGATGGTCCTCAAGGATCTACCGGTATTGATGGTTTCACTGGAATTGATGGTCCTCAAGGATCTACCGGTATTGATGGTTTCACCGGAATCGATGGCCCTCAAGGATCTACCGGTATTGATGGTTTCACCGGAATCGATGGACCTCAAGG
>Ga0163161_10000226_pt1 | contig 51649 bp, 51 predicted proteins | sample S45metaG_FD_129847 | JGI IMG/M metagenome (GOLD analysis project Ga0163161, IMG submission 129847) | Switchgrass rhizosphere microbial communities from Kellogg Biological Station, Michigan, USA - S4-5 metaG | ecosystem: Host-associated > Plants > Roots > Rhizosphere > Soil | place: USA... | reverse complement strand
CAGGCAAAGGGATATCCAAAACTTGATAAATCTACACCGCCCGAAGTTGGCTCTTTATTCAATTATCCTTTTAGCCTGCTTTTCAATTATTCTACAGAATTATACGGTTCGGAGGGGATTATCTATAACGAATCGAAAGAAGGAAGTATCCTATTTGATCCGAAAGATTTATTGCTTCCGGATACTACCGAGATTGCCCAGATCGATTTTGGCAGAGAAGGGATGGAAACCCGGAACTTTCTAAAATCAAAACCCATATTGCTATTGGTGGCCGAAACCAAGGGCCAACTGAACAGCTACGTTTATTTTACCCTCCCGTTAACACCATTGGCTCTAAATGTTTTTGGTGCTACGCTTGACGCATTGGTGGGTATTTCGGAATCATCTAACGTAAAATCGAGGATTACCGCTATTTACGACCCAGCAGATAAAGACGGCGAACGTTTAATCGTTCAGTTAAAACTATATACCGAAACCGGAAAAGAGATTGTTAAAGAGGTAATTTATAAGGTAACCTCCGAATCGATCAGTGGAAAAGACATTTTAATGTGGCCTAATTTTATATCCAAACAATGGAACCGATATTTTCTTTACTCAGAAATACCGCATAACGACGCTAAGTTTCAGGCTACGCCATTTATCGGAAATGTTGATGATGATTTTTTCAGGATAGTTTTAGATGAGATGGGTGTCCCTTTATACCTCGCCCGTAACGGAAAGGCAGCAGTAATTCCGGAAAAATACGGTAACATCAAAGCGCAACTTCATATTGCCTCGAACAATGCAGTGGCCGACAATAAATACAAATACGAAATATACGAAAGCAATAAACCTTTTAAAGGGATAAAATTTGCACAAGCTGGGGTTGATTGTGGTTTTGGGATTATCCGTTACGACGGATCTGGCAATACACAATCTTTACCCATAAACATGTTAAACGCTCCGAGGGCATTATCCCCGGCCTTTTTGGGTGTCGACTTTGGCAGTACAAATTCATCGATTGCTTACTTTTCCGATCAACGGAATGAGGTTTGCGAAAATTTAAAACTGACCAATAAGAGGGTGTCATTGCTGGCCAGCGATAGCAAAAACAATGACGAGAGGCCAGCAGTAGAAGATGAGATTTTCTTCTTTCAGAACGACGAAATCCTGACCAATTCCATTAAATCTGTATTAACCATACACGATTCGAGAAGGGTTGTGAACGACGGCAACATCCAAATTAATTCATTAATGGGACAGGCGGTAAAAGGTGGTTTTCCATGTTTTGAAAAAAACCTGCCCATTGAAAATGCAGAAAACAACAGGTACATTTTAGGTTATAACCGGATTGGCAGGGCCGAACTGGTGTACAATATGAAATGGTCTACACAACAGATTGATAAAAGCTATAAAACGGCCTACCTCAGCACCTTGCTCCTTCATGTATACGCACAGTTGTTTATTGAAGGACACGAACCGCATACTTTAAAATGGTCTTATCCATCATCAATGGGCAAGGAATTGCTGAGCGAGTACAGGGGAATATGGGACTCGCTCAAAGAAATATCACCAATTGAAAGCAACGTCAAATTAAAAACCTTCCCTCCTTCTGATCTTTCAGATATTGGCGACACATCGGGCAGTAATAGCTGGGGATCTTCAGTAGCTGCATCTGGATGGGGCAGTCAGGCTTCAGCCCCTACAGCCACAACCTCAGCCTGGGGTTCAGCAGAAACGGTGAATGCTGGATGGGGTGAACAACCTAAAGCAGATACCACTGCAGGTTGGGGCAATGAGGCCCAAAAAATAGTTACAGCTGTAGATATTAAAACCGAAACCGGCCCGGTAAGGTTCGATTTCAAAAAGTTAAGCAATGAAGAATCGTTATCCGAAGCTTGTGCCGTAGCAAATTACCTGGTTCGCCCAAATGGGGGTTATTCCATTAACCCCGGAGAGTTAGTACTCTGTTTCGATATCGGTGGTAGTACAACGGATATTACCGCATTGTGCCAAATGGAAGGTGGAAAGGCAATGATCAAACAGAACTCAATACGTTTCGCTGCCGAACGTGTGGCACAGGCAACCAAGTTTTCTCCAAATTTTAAAAATGTGCTGCTCAGGATATGCGAAAAGAAGAAAATATCAATCCAGGGACTAAATTCCGGCACACCTAAATTTAACGAAAATACAGCTCCATATTATTTTGAGCAGGTTGTTGATCGCTTAGAGGCATCAGACTTTGAAACTTTTTACCTTTTAATTGCTGCCGAGTGTAAAGAAATGATGAGCATCAACCTGTATGTTACAGGCCTGATCATGTTTTATGCAGGTCAGCTTGCCTATAAATTAAGGAATGAAATTGTAAAATCTGAAGATGCCCCTCCAGCGGTTAAAGCCATCCCGCCTAAAATAAAAATTGCTTTTGCAGGAAAGGGCGCCAGGATATTCGACTGGTTTACGGCAGTAAATCCCGCCGCAGCCGATGATTATTATACGCAGATGTTTATCAGGGGAATGGGTGGAGAAGCAGTGGCTAAACAAACCATTAGTCCGATCACAACCAGTCCGTTAAAGATAATCGATATCAATTCGCAGCGCGGAACAGACAATGCAGATGTTAAATACGAAGTATCGAAAGGTTTGGCAATCCCAACCAATATCACCAGTATTCTGGTGCCTACCAATAAACAGGCCATTGAGATATTAGGTGAAGATAATTTCTGTGTAGTTACTCCAAATGGTGAATTTAAGTACTTGGAATCGACCAATTCCATTACTCCTGAAATGCTGGAGCATATCGGGAACCACTTTATCTGTCTGCCACAGGAGGGCAAGCCGCATTGCCCAAGGTTTATGGACTTTGCAGACCTGTTTTATAAGGTCTCATCGAGCATGTTCGGTTTGAAAATGAATGCAACAGATTTTATGGCCGGTTTTCAGGATATGAACATCGAAAACTATATTAAAGGAGAGCCGGATTTTATCAAAGCGCAAAAGCGGAAACACGACGATCAGAAAGATTTCGATTATGTGGCTCCAATCATCATTCTGGAAGGAATGAAATTCTTCGAAAAACACTTGCTTAAGGGTATTCAAAAACAATAGTGGTGATGAAATTCTGTGTATTGGCAAAAATATCGAAGCGGACAGTTTCTTTCTGGTATCAATCAGACAGTAACCCTTATGCTCCATTAAAAATGAAGGAATCGAATGAAATTCCTTTATACTTTTATGTAAATGGCAACGATTTTATTTTTGGGGCCGCAGCGAGGGAACGTTTCTATAAGAATGATCCACATGCTTATGGCAATTACTTTGAAATTGCAAAGGATCCCAGTAAACACTTTATTATTTACGGCAACAAAAAGCCTGTTAAACAGCTGTTTTATTACGGTATTGAACAATACCTATCGCACTTTTTAAATACGGTATTATACAAAGCCGATTCTATCGAATCGTACAGACAGCAGTTCCCTTTACGCTTTTTATTTGATGACGATATTGAAGACAACGAAAAATCCCTTATCGAAACCCTGTTCCAGGAAGCCGGTTACTTTAATTTAGACCGCGTCGGATATAACCATACACTTTTTAACATTCTGGCTCAAAAACAGGTACTGCCAAATAATAAGGCTATCCTGCTAATGAATGGTATTGATGATGTACTTTATCTAAAACTTTATAAAAATAATAAGTCCGATGTGCTGGGCTCAGCCAAACTGGTAGGTCAGGGTGCAGATCCAAGGGTAAAAATATTGGCCGATATGATTGTAGAATACATTATTCTCCAAAACTCTTATCTGTCGATTAATAAAGAGAACGAAATTTCTTTTCTGCTGCCGTTCTGTGCAGGTTTACTTCAAAATATCAATCCGATTATTAATGGTGAGGCAGAACTCTCCGACGGAAACCGGTACTGGTTTAATATAAAGGGGAAAAACCTGAACGACAGGCTTCATTATTATGGCAATGATGGAATGATTTTCAAGGCAATAGACGACCTGTTGAAGGTAAATAACTTATCGGTTGATAATGTGATGATCTTGCTTGGATCAGAAGAAATCAACACACTTTATTTTTCCGAAAAACTGCTTAAAAAATATCACCATGTTGCCGCATTACAACCACTTGATGTTAAAGATACTATGCAGTCTATTTTTCAGGAAATTGCCAGTACCAATTACAGTGTTAAAATAAAAGCACCTACTGCAGCACCGGTAATAACAAGGCCTCCGCTACCAACCCCTAAACCACCACCACCTTTGCCACCAAAAAAGGAAAGTGGCGCTCCAAAATCGGTGAATATCCCCAAGCTACCCGAATTAAAAGTACCGCAAAGCACAAAAAATAATTCAGTAAAACCACCACCGCTGCCTCCTAAAAAAAGTTAGGTGCATCAATTAAAACATAATAAAATGGCTATACAAATAGAAAAAAGAAAACCTGTATCCCTAACCAGGGAAGAACCAGGTTTAAATAACATTATTGCCGGTTTAGGTTGGGATCCAGCCCTTGTAAACGGGCATCCTGTAGATCTCGACCTATCGTTATTTATGCTCGGCGAAAATGGTAAACTCATTGCCGATGAATACTTTGTTTTTTATAACAATAATATCAGCCCAGATGGTTCTGTTCATTACCCTGGCGATAGCAGAGGTGGCGAAGGTGATGGCGATGATGAAGTAATCCATATCGATTTATCCAAAATAGACCCAAGAGTTGAGTTCCTTTATTTTGCGGTAACCATCGATCAAAGCGAAGAAAGAGGCCATCATTTTGGCCACGTTCAAAACTCCTACATCAATATCAGAAACAATGCCGATAAATCGGTTCTGTGCCAATATATGCTTAAGGAAGAATTTACAAATGAAGATTCCCTCATGATTGCCTCTTTATCTAGAAATGGCGGTGAGTGGAATGTCGAGGCCCTTGGCCAGGCTTTTTCTGGTGGCCTTAATACATTAATAGAATTATATCAATAAAAGATGAGCAGTTTTAACTTAAATAAGGGAGATCGGTTCTCCCTTTCAAAGGCAGCGCCCGGACTAACCGTTGTAAAAATTGGAATGGGCTGGAATCCTAACGACCAACAGGGAGGACCAGAATTCGACCTCGATGTTTCGGCGTTTTCGATAGGCAGTGATTTTAAAATCCCTTCTGATTCTTACTTTACCTTTTACGGGCAGATAAGGATGGGCAATAAAATTGAGGATAAAATAGAAAAAGGCCTATTTAGGCCGTTTACTGAAGATGGAGCAATTATCGGCGCTATAGATGATCCGGATGGAACCAGAAGTGATGGCGACGATGATGAAGATATGTTTATTGATTTATCCAAAGTCAGCGATAAAATCGAACAGATTATCATTTGCTGTACGATCTGTAAATACCCTCATGACAATAAAAAAGACCGGAGAACATTAGACCTGGACTTTGGAAAAGTAAACGATTGTTACATCAGAATCGTTGACGAAAGTAATGGTTCGGAAATATTGCGTTACGACCTGAAAGACCAGTATACCAATGAAGATGCTGTAGAATTTGGACGTTTATTCCGTGTTGGCGATAGCTGGGAATTTGAAGCAATGGGCAGGCCGCACACTGGTAGTTTACAAACTTTAGTTGATATGTACACCTAAACAATATAAAATTATGGCATTTGATTTAAATAAAAACGATGATTCTAAAAAGGAAACATCTAAATTTGATCTTTCTAAAGGAGAGGTTGAGATCCCAGCTCCAAGGTCACGGGCGTGGTTAATTGGACTGTTTGGGGTATTAATTGTTGGTGGCGGTGTCTGGTATTATTCATCTAATAAAACGTTAGATACTATTGCAAAAGAGCCCACCCAAAATGTTTCTTCAGATCCGGCCGCTGTGGCCACGGCCATAACACCGACAAAAGAAAAAGTTGATGGTACAGATACAACAGCTGCGCCGATAAAGACTTTGGGAACCGAAGAAAAATCAAACAAAAAAAACAGTCTGGATGATGCTTCGCCTAAATTAGAAACTGCAGCGCTTAAAGCATTAAACCATACGGTACCGGTTACATTTGCCCGGGGAACATCATCTTTTGCAAGCATTAACAAACCTTTAATTAAACGCATTTTGGCACATTTAGCCAAAAACCCTACGGCGTCCATCCATATTGATGGTTATGCAAGCAGTGATGGCCCCTTAGCAGTAAATCAACAGATATCGCAGTTGAGGGCAGAGGCATTTAAAAATCATTTAACCTCACTGAATATTGAAGCAGCTCGGATAAGCACTATAGGAAAAGGCATTGAAAATCCGATTGCATCAAATAGCACCAATACTGGAAGAAAAAAGAATAGGCGTGTTGAAATTACATTTCTATAAGCTAACCATTTAAGAAAAACCTGTGGCAAAAAGACGCACAAAGAAAACAAAACAAAGGGGTTTTAAGGAAATCTTAATCTTATTGGGGATGCTGTTTAGCAGCGTCCTTTTTATTATCAAAATAATTATTGGGCGCATTGGCTGGTTAGAAGTTTTTGCTCCGATAGTAACCATATTTTGTATCCTTTTTATTCTATCGGTATTAAAAACTGCATTGAGAAAGGTATAGCAAAATTTATATGGGATGGGTGCCTGATAGATAGATATGCTATCAGGCATTTTAATATAAGGGAGCAATGATTTATTTAATCTTCCATTCCCTATTTTTCAAGTGGTTGCACTTTTGGTTTCCGCCATTCCCAGGGCGCTACCGCATCAGCTTCCTGCCATAGTCCTGTTTTATGCTTCCTTGCTTCAACTTCCAGCTGAGCATATAATGGGTCACTCGAATATTTTTTAAAATGCCAGGCCATGCCCTGTTTAATCATTTCCTGGTTCACCACCTGTTTTTTGTTGTTAATCACTACAGCAATTAACCTTTTATAGCGATCGTATTTCTGGCCCTGCACCATTACCATTTGCCCAAAACACAGATCGGAAAGCGCTTGTTTGGCTTTGATACCAAAAGGCTGATGGCCACGTTTCTCGGGGCAATCGATATGTGCCAAGCGGATTTTAACGGGCTGGTTTTCGTACAGTACTTCCATGGTATCGCCATCCATAATCCGGATCACTTTGGCGGTAAAAACAAGATGTTTGTAGTTTCTTAGTGGTTTACTTTCGCCTGGCGGGATGAAACAAGCCTGAAGCGTTAACAATAAAACCAATAAACTTACTTTTCCCAACCGCATATTGTTTTTCCGTCTTTTTTGGCTTTTTCTATATCCACCTTTATAATTTTATAGGTGCAATTGCTTAAACCGCGGCAACTGGAAGTATAGTGGTATTTTTTAGCGCCAGGACTGTTGCAAATGTACACAGTTGTGTTTTCTTTACAAGTGATGTTGACAACGAAAAAAATCAATAAGGAGAGGGTTTTCATGATGAGGGATGATTTAAAATGAGTTATGATATTTTTTGTTGCATTAGTTATGGCTTATTACCGCCTAAAATAATTCCTTGGAGTACAGGCGCTAAATTGGCAGGCAGATCAGCCGTTTTAAAGTAGGATTTTTTCACTTTCATGGCTTTGAACCAATCTGTCCAGTACTGTTTAATTATATCTTCCTCGTATGGGCTTTGCTTTGACGGATTAATGCCTAATACAATAACTTCCAGGTTTTGCAAATTGTCGGTTGCCGGGATAAAACCAAGGTTGTTCTTTTTCATGACCGCCCTATAATCAGCTGAGGTGAGCTTTTTTGCCTGGATGAAAGCTGGTGTGATGTAAGAACTTTTTCCATTATCTAAAAACCTACTGTCTTGATGGTACATATAACCATCGGTTAGGATAATCAAAATATTTCTATGTTTATCTTTAATACAATAATCCTGAACATTGTTTTTGAAGAACTTCCAGATATCGGAGCCTATATAACGACCATATTTAATAGTATGCTGATAGATTTTTGAAGAGATCTGTGTGTACGTGTTATCTACGCTTAACATCTCTTTTTTACTTGTTTTTGGATTAAAACTGACTTTTAACTGTTGACTCAGCTGATTGATATTTGGAATTTTAGGTATTGGATCAAAGAAAACCTGCATCTGATCGTTCAAAAGCATCATCTTTTTCTCTTTTATATGGTTTACAAAAGCTGTTTCTATCGATTTTATGTAGCTTAAATCTCTCTGATAAAGATCAGGATTCTTTTTAGGATCTATCCTGTCAGATAAATCCAGTAAAAAGCTAATATTGAGATTCTGTTTTGCTGGCTGGGCGTTACCTTCTTTAGTAAAAGCAGTTGTAATTAAGAGCGGCAGTAATATGTTTAGTAATGTTGACTTCATGATGCTGCGGGTTATAAAGTAGTGACGTAAATAGAATTTTGCGAATCTTCGCTGGCTCCTACGTTTTTAAGGTTTTCGTGATAACTCTCCATGCATTCATTTTGAAGAACTAATTTTTCATGTTGTGAAATGCGCAGTTTTTCGTTAACGAAGGTAATCCAGCCTTGCATATATTCTGAAGCATACAATACGTACTCTTTGGTGGGGATAATTACCGCATCAATTATTCTTTGTAGTGAGGTAACGCGTCCTTGTGCTTCTAACGATGATTTCTTAATTTCATTAAGTTCTTCTATCAGCTTCCCTTTTTGCATTTCGATATCCATTATCCTATCCTGATGAATTTGGATGTCTTTTTTTCTGCGGAGCTGCTCATGTTTGATTTTGTCTTTCTCGCGGTGTTCTTTCATGATAAAATCGAACACTACGCCCCAAATGAGGTACACCACAAAACCCGCGAATATAATTCCCCAGAACTGGATTTTGCCAAAGGCAATGGGGAGATTAAATGCAGGAGTGTCGAAGGTTTTGGTTAGTTCATAAATCTTTTCTTCTATTTGATAGGCCAAAATGGCATCGAACACAAAGGTGGTAAGTAAAAGAAGGCCGATTTTAATGTAGTTTACCACACTTTTAACTTCGCCAAACATGTGGATCAAATAGCCCAAGCCTAAAAACACGAATGGAATAAAGGTTACGAAAGAACCTTCTAGCGATCCATCCTGCCAGGCTTTTGAAAAAGCCTTTGAATCGAGCACATTCATGATAATGGTGCTAGTTGCGTCAAAAGGTTTAAAAAAGGCTGAATAAGAGGTGGAAATATAAAAGGTGAACAAATACAAGCTTAAAGGCATCAGGATGGTCAGACCGATCCAGAATTTTGTTGAGGCACCTTTTGAAGCACTGACGTGATATTTTTCCGGATCCCTCGCCAGCTCATTAATTTCGAATTTTAACTCTTCGATATTGTCTTTTACCTTTCTGATATTGCTTTCTACCTGGGTAATCTGCTGTTTTTTGCTTTCTTCGCTAATTGCAAGAGTTTTGATTTCAGTTTCCTTGCTTTTTTGCTCATTAATATAAGGCTCTTTTGCCAGTTGTTGTTTTTCTACCAGCTCTTTTTCTTCGTTTTGAAACCTGGCATAAATGGCGTTCAGGCATATCGAAAGTGCCAGTGGGCTACCGCTGTTCCGCGATCCATCTCTAAAACCGGCTTCGTGATAGGTCCTTTTTCTTACTTCTTCATCTTCTTCGGCAACAGGTTCCTTGATCTCCACATTTTCATCCTGAGGCGCTTCAGCTGTTTTTGGGTTAAAAAATTCTTCTATTTGGGCAATCATAACATTAAGTTTTAGTTGGATTTATGATGTGATTATTGTATTTCTTTTTTTGCCGAAACAATGCGGTCTCTAGAGTATGTTTTTTGAATGGGTAAAATTTCAGTCACTTTTTCGTTTTGTTTTACAGGTTTACTTTTCTTATAAAAGGCAATGATTAAAAACAATAGTCCGGTGATGATATCAAGTGGGATCCAGATGCTTTTTTGGTACAGGTAAATGGGAAACAGGGGATTAAAAAGAATCAACACAAGCACGAAAACAATTGCCAAAGCATAATTTTTTTGTTTGATCCAACTGTAAATGAGCAATCCCGCTCCCAATGAAACAATGGTTCTTAAAAAGGTATAAAATTCAATGGGCAACTTCAATATTGCTACAAAACAGCAGATTGAACAAACGATCAGGAATGGTTTCATTGATGAAAAGTATAGGAATTCAATTAATTTTAGAGAGTAAACCTTCGCTATAGGAGAAAAATCTAGCTGCAATCTCATTTTCTTGAAGCAATTGACCATCGGGTAATATCATCATCTTACTACCATCGATATGATTTTCGAAAATATGAAAGCCAGTTCTGCAGTTTTTATATCGATATTTTAGTGCAATAAACCCTTTCGACAGGCCACTTTCATTAGTAATTTGATAAACATGTTTAGAGCAACTTACTTTGAAAATGCATTTACGTCTTTTATTTTGAGGAACTACTAACCAGTAAATCCTAATGATTAATAGTAAAATTATTTTCATACTGCACCTTTGCTAAAAACAACCATTTGATAGGAAGCTAAATAACCAGGTTTTGCACCTAAACCAAAACACCCTGGGTCAGGTTGCACATAAGTTGAAACACTTTCTAATCTGATGTATTCCCAACCTTGATTAGTAAATTGCTTGATTAAATTTTCTAATTGACTAGCAACCGCAGCTGTAGTTTCATTTTTTTGATTCAATGTTGCGGTAAATGGCACTACTTTGTATTCCATGATAAGTTTGTTTTAAGTTTATAATTCAAAAGTATATAAGCCTAAACCCCAAACCTTACGGAAAACCGTAAAAAGATAAAGTATTTAATAAAAGTTGCAACTTGATTTTCAGCTGGTTATATCTTTTTATGGATAATGTAAACACTAAAGAAGGATTGCCCCATTTTCTTAAACGAACATGAAACAATCCTTCAATTTTTATTATTTGAAAGTAAGTAAGTACAGTTTTCATCATGAACTTCATGATCGCCATTAATTTGGGCATTTTTGTTACATAATACTTTTTCATCTTAAATTATTTTAGACTATAAACCTATAGCGACAAGAAATCTTTCCCTTGAAGGAAAAAGGTAAAGCAAAATTTATAAGTTCTTTTTATCAGATTTCTCCACTGCGGTCGAAATGACGACCTCGCGAGACTTATAGCCCTACCCAAAATCGCCGATCTTTTATATGGAGTTTTACGAAATAAATTATTCCTTCGTCCTCACATAATCCTCTGATTTTTCTTTCTTCCACCAACTATTATCGAGGCGTTTAATGGAATAGAAAGCACGGTTTATACCAGGTTTCATTGTTGCGGTATCGAGGTGCCTGGGCCATACATGGATAATGGTATCGGTGCCGATTACTACCCACCAAAAGGTTTTGCCATAACGTTTTGTAGTGTATACCTCGCTGATGGTTCCTTTAATTACTTTGGTGTTAAAACCCGGCTCCATTAACTGATAGGTGATCAATTTCTGTTTTTGTGCCTGGGCGTTGCCCATTATGAACGTTAATAATAGCATTGCAACGAGATGTTTCATGCCGCTAAGATATTTAGGCAAAAAATGTATTCCTTACGGCTAACCTTAAGGCAAGCATATTAGGTAAAACTTTAGGCTCAACCTAATCTTCACAACTTTCGAAACCTATCCTTCGACTCCGCTCAGGATGACAAATCACTGAGGATTTTTCGTGTTTAAAATGAGAGATTGCCAAGTCTGCTCCCAACACAGACAATGAAGCAACCTCTACATTTTTTGAGAGATGAGCGGTATTAATTAATAATTTTCTATAGTCTGATGCAGCTGGTTTCTGTAATCGTAAAGCTCATCGAGATTAAACAGCTGCTTTTTCTCGCCTGCATCTTTCCCATTCTCGAAAGTTTCGATGTACTTGTTAACGGTATTAAAATGGAATCTGCAAATTGGTTTACGGTTATTATCATCCAGCAATACGCCAAAGTAAGATTGGGTATCCCGTGCAGCGATCCTGGCAGATGGAATCTTCTCGCGCAAAATGGCCTTTACAATCTGGAAGGCTTCTAATTCCTCTTCAGTAGTTACGATTTTAGAAACATCAGGATCTTCATTAATGGGCATTACTTTGCCCTCCTCCTTTTTCTCTATTTTCTCGTTAATATTCAATGCCGATTTTAAGCGGTCGCTGATGGATTCGTTGATGGAGATGGTAAGGGCTTTTTTGGTATAATCTTTAAAAGCAATCATTCGGTTTGCGGTTAAGGGTTTATCGAAAAAACGGTTAACCAATAGCTTCACCATCTCGTCGGAAGGACTGTCTATCTCTTTTTCGAATTCCTTTCTAATGGCTTTGATATATTTTAAACCTTCTGCCGAATCGAGGATCGTTTCTAAATTATATTCGTTTTTGGTAAAACTTTCAAGGATTTTTATCGCATTATCTTTCAGGTCTTCAATATCGATGGTTAAGAATGGTTTCTCGTCCATAATATTCGGTTTTTCCAGATCGGCGTAAAAGTTGTAAACCGTACCATTGGTTAATACCCCAAACCGCGCTTTAGAAACATGGTAATAGCGATGCAACTGAGAGTTATGCGCATCGGCACTTTCTTTCCAGTGTTTACATTCGAAAATGAGGATGGGTTCGTTGTTTTTACGGATCACATAATCTACCTTTTCGCCTTTTTTAGTGCCGATATCGCAGATGTGTTCGGGTATAACTTCTGTAGGGTTAAAAATATCGTAACCGAGGATTTGAATAAAGGGCATTACAAATGCATTTTTTGTAGCTTCTTCGGTATTGATCTGGTCTTTTAATCCCACTACACGCTGATGAAGCTGTTCTAACTTTAGTTTAAGATCCATAACTTTTTGCATTAAATGGTTTCATCTTTTACTGATGCATTCTGCGCATTTTCTTTGACCGATTCGATACCGCTATCTCTGGCATCAGCAGTGGTATACATTTGGCTGGTACCGATAATTTCACCATTGGCAGCTTTTAAATTGAAATAGTAGGCTCCGTTTTTGGCAATTTTTCCGTCGTACCTGGCATCAGTTGGTGCATTGGTTTTTACCGATTCGATACCTTTGTTGCAGCCTGCTTTTGTGGTATAGCCCTCGCTGGTGAGGATAACCCTGCCGTTTGCTGCTCCGAGATTAAACTGATATTCGCCATTTGTTCTTTTGGTAATGATAAATTTTCCCATAGTTATTTTTTTAGCTGCTCAAAAGTATGAGAGGAATATGGCGCATCCTTATGGGAAACCGTAAGTTGGTTCATTAGTCAATAATTCATTTGTTCAAGGTTAATCACGCCATACAAAATCGATCGTTTTTAACCACAAAGCGCACAGAGAGAAGGCACAAAGCTAGGTGCAGAGTGCAATTTCTTCATCCATGTTAAAGCCCCTGACCGCCAAATGGCTATTCGATCTTAAAAAACAATAAGAATACTTAATAAAACAAGTTCAGAATGACGAATTTACGGGAGGATAACCTAGTGACTAACTGAGCTCAATCGACTCCCGACTATGGACTGAAGACTATGGACTAATCAAATAATCCCGATATCTTTACAATAGGCGATAAGTTGTTCGTTTTTGGAGAAGCCCAGCACCTCTTTCATCAGATTAAGGCGTTTTTCTATACTGCTTAGACCTGAGGGCTTGATATTGTTCTCCTGCAAATAGTAAGGGATATTTTTTTGTGGCATTCCATCAACCAGTTGAGAGATGATGGCAATATCGAGGTCGGTAAAATCGTGAGAATTATTTTCTTTCCTGACCTGTTTTAAATCGGGGGAAAGATATTTTTTATGGTTATGGATAGCAGATATGGCTAGGCGTAAATACTGACCGTCGTGACGGGCTTTTCGCACGTACCCATCAATATGCATTTCTTTAAATAACATGTCGATAACCGCGGGCCTGTTTTCTCCGGAAAACACTAGGGTTTTTAAGTTGGGCTGCACCTCTTTTACGGCTTTGATGAGTTCGACACCTCCATCGATTTTTTGCGGATTATGATCTTCTTCGAAATAGAGATCGGTAATTAACAGATCATAAGGCCGCTCTGCTTTAACGGCATTTTTGATCCATGTAAGTGCATCATCGCAATAATATACATAATCGGGTTTTTCGGCACCCAGTTCGGCCAATGTTTTTTGTAGCGAAATATTCTGTGTTTCTTGATCTTCGGCAATAAGTATTCTTTTAAACATATTTATACAATTAGGAAACCGGAAAAGAGATTTTGATTTTGAGTCCCTTTTTTACATTGGTATCAAAGGTAATCGTACCACCAATTGCTGCAATACGGGTTCCCGTATTCGTGAGTCCATTATTGGGTTGCACTTTACCCGAAATGCCGATGCCGTTATCGGTATAATAAATGTTTATTTTTTGCTGTGCCTGTTCAAACTTAATCACCACATCGCTTGCCTGGCTGTGTTTATCCATATTCACCATTAGTTCCTGAAGGATATGTTCAACTTCATCCTTTGCCTGTTCGGATATCATTTCCCATAATGGGGCCGAATTCCCAACCAGTATTACCCTGGTATTTTCGGAAGCAAAGGATTTTAACAGATCAGATATTTTTTCGTGAAATTCATGATTTTTGGATTTTGGTTTTTCGTAAGAGAGGTCGCGCGATTGTTCGTAAAGTTCTTCTATCTCGTTAACAATAGGATTGTCTTTTAAGGTTTCCTGATTATCGAGTTTGCTCATGATTCTATACAATCCGTTGGCAACCACATCATGCACTTTTTGAGAGGTTTTGAGTTTATTTTCGCGGATGGTGTTTTGAGCTTCGAGTTCTAATCTTTGTTTTCTTTTTTTGTACCAAAGTGTACCAACAACAATTAATAAAACAATACCAAAGATGAGTATGATAATCTGGTATCTTTTGCCTTCATTATCCTTTTGCAGCACCAAATTATCGGCTTTGCTTTTTTCAGTGTCGTAACGGATCAGTGCAAATTGGTTTTTTGCAGCACTGCGGGCGGTCTGTATACTATCGCTTAGTTTTTCGTAGATATTAAAAAAGTACTTGGTTTCTTTTGCTGGACTTAGTTTGATGAGTTTTTGTAAGGCTTCAAGTTGATCATCTGTACTTTTTATTTCTTGGGCTACTAGATACATTTTATTGGCATAAAACAAAGCCGAATCTGATTGCTTTTGGATATAATAATCTGCAAGATGTGCGTAGCTCGAGTTTTGCCCCCATTGATCATTCTTTTTCTCGCGGATAAACAAAGCTTTTAAAAAACTAGGGACAGGATTATAATTGGGGTTTTGACGCCACTTAGTCAAAGACATATTAGTTAATACACGAGGGAGTGAAGCGCTATCATTTGTAAGAGTTTTGTTCCTTATTATTTTTTCAAAATATGACAACGCTTCGCTATATCTTTTTTGATCGGATAAATTAATCGCCAGATTACCAATATATATCACTCTAGATTTTTCTTTATTTGCCAGTTTGATGGATTGAATATAAAACAGATCCGCATCACTATATCTTTTTAAAAGATGCGCGACTTTACCTAGATTGTTATAATTAGAAGATAATATCTCTCTTTGATTTTTATCATTAATATTGAGATATTGTATTGCTGATAACGATATTTCTTGACTTCCAAAATAATCGTTCTGATCTCCACTGATGATAGCCATATTTATTAAACTTTTGGCTACACCTACACTATCATTATGATTTAAGTAATCTTCCTTAGCCTTATTAAAATAAATAAAACTACTATCTGGCATATTGTGATCTGAAAAATACCAAGCTTTGTCATAATATTGATTATTACTATTGGTAAGATTTGCAGGCTTATGCTTATTGCACGATAAAAGCAATAGAAAGAGAAGAGGCGTTAGATAGTTTTTCAATGTATTTATTTAATCCTCTAATTTAAAAAAAAATACGGGCAAATTTTGCCCGTATTTTTGTTACTATCTTGGAGGGTTATTTCCTGTATCGCCTCCAGTGTCGTCACCTGGATCCGTATCTCCTGGGTCACCTGGATCACCAGGGTCGGTATCGGCAGTATTTACAGTTGTTGTTCCGCCACAAGATGCAGAATGGTTTGTATTTGATGGACTAGCTAATCCCAACAGGATAGCAATAAATAATGGTAAAAACATGATTCAAAAATTTTAGAAATGATTAACTCAGTAGTTCCCCGCGACCTTTCGCGGGGTTTGCTACGATTTGTAAATCAGAAGGCCTTCTGAAATTTTTGGGAAGTGTTGAGTGTCTGTCGCGGGAGCCAATAACTGCTTCCCAAACCGGCTATTCACAACCGCGATTTCTACTCTTTTATTAATCAGTTTTTTGCTTAGATTTAAATGTTGAATCGTCGCTTGAACTAATTGTTGAACAAAGATGCTTGGTTCAAAAAGCTAATTGCCAGATAATTCCTATTCTACCTGAAATACTTTTTTAATTCTTTTTAATTCTGGAAAACCGTAAAAATTCCAGAAATACCGTTTTTACTTTTATGCTAAATTTTTTGAAAAATGCCTGAAGATTATCAAGACTTAGTATTGGCTACCTATAAACAGAAATGCGAAGAAAGGAAGCTCCATTTGAACCTCTTAAAGCCAACAACTGTAAAGTTGAAAAGGGAGTGTCTAAAGAAATATGATGCGAGTGATGAAGCTAAAGATGTATTTTCGGACTTTTTTGATAAAGACAAGATGGATAATATTTCTCTGATCTTATCACAAGCTGATCCTGGTGATTTTAGAGCCCTGTTAAATCATATAAATGGTATAACAACGAGAACTGATGAAAAGAATAGTGAACTTTTAGCGTGGTTAATAGACTTTCGGCCGAGACCAAGTACGACTTACTATAAAAGTTTTGATAGAGAGCGTCAAAATGAAATAGAAGAAATTATAGGAGCAACTGACGTTAAATTAGAAGAACCACAGAAGGTAACTGGTGAAAATGAGGCCTGGATCTCTGGAAATGAAGAAATAATTATAGATGAAGAAGCGGATAAACAAGGCGACTTAATTGAAGAAGTAAAAGGACTCATAGTTGAAACAACTGATATAGGTGTTACTGGTCAACCTATTTATATAAAAGAAAAGGAAGAAGAAACCAATAAAGTCGATTATATTGAAACAGAATATGTCCATCTCTTCTCCCCACGATATATCACCATTTCCTGTATTATTTTACTATTGGTTGGCACCATTTCCTTTGCTATTTGGGAACGTAGCGCGACAACGGTTAAGATGCCAAGTGAAGGTGAGAAATTTATGTATTGGGATGAGGATCACTACGAGCCGGTTAAAGATGAAAAACAAGATGTTGGTACTGCAATTATTCCTTTAAATGTTAAAACCCTAATACAGCAAAGGAAAATTAATTTACCCGATACTATGACTACTTATTCTTTGGGTAAAGTGTGGTATAAAGGCTATGGAAAGGATCATGAGTTTTTTACCGATAGCGGTGCGTATCCTCAAGATTTACAAAGAGTATTAAAGCCACTCACTAATAATATTTTAACCAAATATACTTCTAATGACAGGTATATGCTTACCCGTTTAGTGTGGTTTTTATGTGCGGCTATTTTTGTAAGCCTTTGTGGTTATTGGGCGAGTACCCTAAAGAAAGAAGTTAAACAGCCAGTGGAAGAAGGAGAGACTGATAATAATGCTGCAAATTTTTATGAAGCCGAATTCGCCCAACAATAAGTTTAACCTATTATTGGGCTATGAAATGTATTTAGCGGCTAAGCCATGGTTTAACCCAAATGCATCGCACCTGGATTAAACCATACTTATTTTATTGGCCCCAGTTTACCTGAATATTGTGTTCCTGGGCATATACTTTACCTTTTTCCATTAAGGCAGTAAAATTTTGCTCAAAGCGGGCGCCATATTTCTGGTCGATGCTGTGAATAATTTCATCTTTGGCACTCTGGCTGCCTTTGCTGTCGCACAGTTTGGCATAAGCCAGGTACTCGTTTTTATAAACGGGGATAACCAGTTCGTACAATTGTTGCGAAAGGGCTTTAATTTCTTTTTCTTCATCGCCAGAGGCGGAGAGCTTTTTTACCTTTTCGAGCGACTGCTCGAGGTATAAAATTTTGTTGTTGAGGTTGGTGGCGGCTTCGTTGCCTTTCTTTTTGCTGGATGGGATATCGGGATATTCTTTGGTTTCGTCGTTAATGTGGCGGGCCAGGTCGGCGCTGGCAAAATCGTTGATCATATTGGTGTTTAAGATGGCAATATCAAAAAAACGTTCTGGTGTTTCCGAACAGGCTGAGAGGAAAAGCGTAAGCAGGATTAAAAGGGAGGCGAATGGTTTTGGGGATAGGGCTTGTAATTTGTTCATGAGCTAAAATGGGTTTTCTTATCAAATTTATTTTGGGGAGAAGCAAAGATTGAGCCGCTTTTGAGGGCCAGTGCTTAATTAATTGTTACTCCCCTCTTGCCGTCATTCCAAACTTGACTGCGATGCATTGAGCGGTTTCTGCCTACGCGGGAATGACAATTGCTTTTTACGCCCAGCTCTGCGGCCTTTGCGCCTGCTCTCTGCGCACTTTGCTGTTAAATGACGAGTGATGCTTTTCGGGATTTTTGCAGGTAGTATAATAGCTACTGACCACCTAGTAGCTACAAGACAATTGAAAATAATATTTCTACTTGTAAAACAAGGTCAGTATGACGGAATGCGCTCAATCAACCCACAGTTAACCGATTTAAACAATTAACCAGTTAGCCGAGCAGACCAAACTAAGTAAGCCCATTCCTTAAACTGTATACCTCCCCTTCATAAACTCCATCCAACAACTGCACAGCCATTTTGCTTCTTTGCCCGGTTTGGCAATAACACACTACTTTTTTGTTTTTTGGAATAGCTGCAAGCAATGCGGTCAACTCGTATAAAGATATATTCACCCCGCCGATATTGCTGTCTTCATGTTCGTAACTTTCGCGTACATCTATTAAAAAAACTTCAGCGGCATGGGTTTTCAGCCAGCGATCTAATGTTGTTTTATCGATTTCTGCTATGGCTTTACCGGTTTTGGCGGGCGTTGGTTTTGTGGTATCAGTTGGTTTTTTTGCGGCAATTTTAAATACCAGCACGGCATTGTTCAATGCATTAACAGTCATCAGTTTGCCCGAAAGTGTTTCGCCAATGCCGCAGATTAACTTTAGGACTTCATTGGCCATATACAAACCTATTAGGCCAGGTAAAATGCCAATTACCCCACCTTCTACACAGGTAATACTTTCAGCTGGCGGGGCCGGATAAAGGTCTCTGTAGTTTGCACCGCCCTGGTGGTTAAATACCGCCACCTGACCTTCGAACTGTAAAATAGAACCGAAAATAAGTGTTTTACCTAAAGCCACACAGGTATCGTTCACCAGGTAGCGGGTGGTAAAATTATCCGAGCAATCGATCACCAGATCATAATCCTGGCAAATGTTTACCGCATTATCGGCCCTAAAACGTTCGTGATAGGCGCTGAAACCCACATGTGGATTAAGCAATTGGAGCTTTGCTGTAGCAGTTATTGCCTTAGGTTGCCCTATGTCGGTATGGTTATATAAAATTTGCCGGTGCAGGTTGCTCAATGCTACCACATCATCATCTACGATTCCGATTGTGCCTACGCCTGCTGCGGCCAGGTACTGCAATACCGGGCAGCCCAAGCCACCTGCGCCGATAACCAATATGCTGGCAGTTTTTAGCTTTTCCTGTCCACCGAGGCCAAGTTCGGGCAGGATCATTTGCCTGTTATAACGGTTCAGTTCTTCTTTTACTAACATGATTTTTGGATCAAACTCATATCCCAATCTTTCCAGATTGGCTCGTAACCCTGTTTTCTGATCATGGCGGCAATTTCCTGCGCCGAGCGTTCATCAGATATTTCGAACTGCTCTAACGATTGCGGTTCTACCTGGTAACCACCGGGATTGGTTTTAGAACCCGCACTAATGGCCGTAATGCCCAGCTTAATCACCTGGTTGCGGAAAGCTACGGTTTCGCGGGTAGAAATAGACAGCTCTACCTCACTGTTAAATAAGCGGTAAGCACAGATCAGTTGCACCAATTCCTTATCGTTCATGACCACTTTAGGTTCTAAGCCACCGCTAAAAGGCCGCAGCCTGGGGAAAGAAATACTGAATTTACTTTGCCAGTATTGTTTTTCGAGGTAAGAGAGGTGCAGGGCTGTAAAAAATGAATCTGTACGCCAGTCTTCCAAACCGATTAATACACCAAGCCCCATTTTATGGATCCCTGCCTGCCCCAAACGGTCGGGCGTTTCCAAGCGGTACAGGAAGTTTGATTTTTTGCCTTTCGGATGGTGTTTCCTGTAATCATCCTGGTGATAGGTTTCCTGGTAAACCAGTACCGTATTTAGCCCGTGCGGAATAAGGGTTTCATAGTCGGTTACATCCAAAGGCTGCACCTCCATGGATATATGGGCAAAATGTGGACTGATGAGGTCTAATACTTTTTTAAAATAATCGGTGTGTACACTTTGGTTGGCTTCGCCGGTTACCAGCAGTACATGGTCGTAGCCCATACCCTTAATTACGGCCACTTCCTGCATAATTTCCATTGGGTTGAGCGTTCTGCGCCTTACCTTATTGTCATAACTGAAACCACAATAGGTACAGATATTATTGCATTCGTTAGAGAGGTAAAGCGGTATGTACATTTGGATTACCCGGCCAAAACGGTCTAAAGTTAACCGCTGACTGATCTGCGCCATATCTTCGAGATAAGGCAATGCTGCGGGAGAAATAAGCGCTTTAAAATCTTCCAGATCACGTTGGGCATTATTTAATGCCCGTTCTACATCTGCAGCCGTTTTATCGTAAATGCTGGCCTTGGTATCGTCCCAATTGTAAGATTCGAATACTTCGTTAAAACTCTTCATCTAAAAATGCGGTTAGTGGGCTGCTTGCTGCAGCATAGTGTGTTTGGGCGCCTAATTTAGACTCGAAAGCCATTCGGCCGGCTTCTACAGCCATTTTAAAGGCAATGGCCATATGGGTTGGATCTTTGGCTATGGCAATGGCGGTGTTCACCAAAACAGCATCGGCACCAATTTCCATGGCTTTGGCCGCATCTGATGGTGCGCCTATACCGGCATCAATAATGACCGGGACCCTGCTCTGGCTGATGATGATCTCCAAAAAATCGATGGTTCTTAATCCCTTGTTACTGCCAATTGGAGAGCCCAAAGGCATTACGGCCGCCGTGCCTACGTCTTCCAAACGTTTACATAAAACCGGGTCGGCATGGATATAGGGCAAAACCACAAAACCGAGTTTAACCAGTTCTTCGGTGGCTTTTAGGGTTTCGATCGGATCGGGCATGAGGTATTTCGGATCCGGGTGGATCTCCAGTTTGATCCAGTTGGTTTCTAAGGCCTCGCGTGCCAGCTGAGCGGCAAAAACGGCTTCTTTTGCATTGCGCACACCAGAGGTATTGGGCAATAAATTAATGTGCGGATATTTAAGGTGATGAAGGATATCGTCGTCCTTGCCTTTTAAATCTACACGTTTGAGCGCTACGGTAACCAGTTCGGAGGCCGAGGCAATTAAGGCACTTTCCATCTCTTTGGCAGAACTGAATTTTCCGGTACCGGTAAAGAGGCGGGAGCTAAAGGTTTGATCTGCTATGGTTAACATATCTGTAATTTTTAAATTGAATGAATACTGAACTTGCTGTTGATTTCTTCAAGAACTGCAGCTGTTTGTGTTTGGTTGGTGAGCGCTGCCGAGATGGCAATTCCGTAAATTCCGGTTTCGAGTATAGCCGGAATATCTGCCGCTTCAATGCCACCTATGGCAATAATCGGGGTATTTATTCCGGCTTTTCGCACTTTTTCCATCAATTTGTGGTAACCTGCTAAGCCTACAACCGGGCTCAGGTTTTCTTTGGTACGGGTAAACCTGAAGGGGCCAAGGCCAATGTAATCGGCACCCTCTGCCACTCTTTGCAGAATGTGTTCGAAAGTATTTGCTGTGCCGCCGATGATCTGGTTTTTCCCGATAATTTCCCTGGCTTCCGGAATAGGCATATCCTGCAGGCCCAGGTGTACGCCATAACTATTTACGGCTTTAGCCAGGTACGGAAAATCGTTTACGATAAGTTTGGCGCCATACTTTTTGCACAGGGCCTGTGCTGCTTTTGCAAAAGGCAGGATTTCGGCTTCGGCCTGGTTTTTAATGCGCAGCTGGATCCATTTTCCGCCAGCTTGGAGCACCTGCTCAATGGCATCGATGTGGGTACCTGTTTTAGGTGCTTGCGAGATATATTGTAAGGGCTGAATCATACTGATGTTTTTAAAGTGCTTGATGGTACGCCAGGCAATGTTGCTGTGCTTTTTTAAAATTGATTAAAGCCAGATCGGGATCGTTCCAGATACTGCCCAATAGCGCAATACCATCGAAATTCATTTCTTTTACCTGACCGATCTGGTTGAGGCCAATGCCGCCCAAAGCGATTAATTTGGTATTGCTGTTAGGCTTGTTTAACCGAAAACCGGGAGGGATAACCCCCGTGTAACCGGGTTTGGAAAGGCTGTTGAATACCGGGCCGTAAAAACTATAATGATAGGCTGCAACAGCATCAAGAGCCGATAACTGGTGGATGGATGTGCTTAATACCTGGTTTTTGGGCAGTGTATTAGGTGCCAGGTTTTTTCTGAAACTTTCGGTATGGTGGATTCTATTGATATTATAATCGTTGGCCAGCGCATGGAAATGGTGCAAAGCAATGCGTGGATGATATTCCGGTAAAATCCCTTCCACAATTTTGCGGTAACCGGCCTCATCTGCATTTTCTTTTCGTAAATGAAAAACCTGTAAACCGGCTTCGAAAAGCTGATTTACAAGGTGGCATTCTTCCTTAAAAAGGGTAGGCTTGGCAATTACAATCAGTTCCATGGCGGCTTAAGAATAAATTTCGCTTCCTTTTTGGGTAAACTCTTTCGATTTTTCCTGCATGCCCTGGGCTAAAGCCTCTTCTGCTTCCACACCTTGTTTTGCGGCATACTCCCGCACATCCTGCGTAATTTTCATGGAGCAGAAATTCGGGCCGCACATGGAACAGAAGTGTGCAATCTTGGCACCCTCTGCAGGTAAGGTTTCATCATGGAATTCTTTTGCAGTATCTGGATCGAGTGAGAGGTTAAACTGATCTTCCCATCTAAATTCGAACCTGGCCTTACTTAAAGCATTGTCGCGGTATTGCGCACCCGGGTGGCCTTTGGCTAAATCGGCCGCATGGGCGGCAATTTTATAGGTAATTACACCGTCTTTAACATCTTTTTTGTTTGGCAGGCCCAAGTGTTCTTTCGGGGTTACATAACAGAGCATGGCCGTGCCAAACCAGCCGATCATGGCAGCGCCGATGGCCGAGGTAATGTGGTCGTAACCGGGTGCAATATCGATCGTTAAAGGGCCTAAAGTATAAAATGGCGCTTCCCCACAATGGTCGAGCTGTTTTTCCATATTGGCCTTGATCAGGTGCATGGGTACATGCCCGGGACCCTCTATAATCGTTTGTACATCGTGTTTCCAGGCTATTTTAGTGAGTTCGCCAAGCGTTTCGAGCTCCGAAAACTGTGCGGCATCATTTGCATCAGCAATACAGCCGGGCCTTAAGCCATCGCCTAACGAAAAGGCTACATCATAAGCTTTCATAATTTCGCAGATCTCCTCAAAATGGGTATACAGGAAATTTTCTTTGTGATGGGCCAGGCACCATTTGGCCATAATGGATCCGCCACGCGAAACAATACCTGTAATCCTTTTAGCGGTTAAAGGTACATAACGCAGCAGCACACCGGCATGGATGGTAAAATAATCTACGCCCTGTTCGGCCTGCTCAATCAACGTATCGCGGAAGATCTCCCAGGTAAGGTCTTCGGCTTTTCCATTTACTTTTTCTAAAGCCTGATAAATAGGTACGGTACCAATGGGCACAGGCGAATTGCGGATAATCCATTCGCGGGTTTCGTGGATGTTTTTCCCTGTTGATAAATCCATAATGGTATCGGCTCCCCAACGGCAGGCCCATACCGCTTTTTCTACTTCTTCTTCGATGGTAGAGGTTACGGCCGAGTTGCCGATATTGGCGTTAATTTTGACCAGAAAGTTTCGGCCAATAATCATGGGCTCGAGTTCGGGGTGATTGATATTGCAGGGAATTACTGCCCTGCCGGCTGCCACCTCTGCCCTTACAAATTCGGGTGTAATATAGTCTTTTGGTGTATTTGCGCCAAAGCTATTGCCCTGGTGCTGGTGGTTCATTACATCGTACTGATCGCCCAATTGCGCATTTAACAGTTCGATCTGCTGGTTTTCCCTAATGGCGATATATTCCATTTCGGCCGTAATGATACCTTTTTTGGCATAATGCATTTGGGATACATTGGCACCGGCTTGCGCTTTGTAAGGTTTGTTGATGAAATTAAAGCGTAAGGCATCAAGCTTTTCATCCGCCAGGCGCTGTTGCCCGTAAGCAGAAGATGGCTGAGGGAGTTCTACCACATCAAGCCTGTCTTTTATCCATTGCTCCCTGATCCGCGGTAAACCTTTTTTTACATCAATAACAGCATTCGGGTCGGTATATGGTCCGCTGGTATCATAAACGGTTACCGGCGGATTAGGCTCTGTTAAGCCAAAGCCGTTATGGATTTTGGTTTCCGATAAACTGATTTCGCGCATGGCCACCTGGATATTGTGGATTTTTCCAGGTACAAAGATTTTGCGTGAGGCCGGAAATGGGCTGCGGCTGATTACCTCTTGGTTCGGTGTTTTTTCTTGTTTCATATGAGTAGCTGTTTTTATCCGCCTTGAGTGGCTTTGATGAGTATAACCTGATCGGCTGGATTTAATACATGGGTTGCCCAGTCTGCTTTGGGAATAATGGTTTGGTTTACGGCAATGGCAAGGCCATTTGTTTCCGTTGAAATAACAGCAGCAAGCATCTGTTCGATGGAACAGGCCTCGTTGAGCAGATAGTTTTGATTGTTTATAGTTACTTCCATATTTAAAAAATTGGAAAAACTATAGAGATTGCCCCATAATGGAGATCGAAAAGACAGCAATGTAAGATTGCCTTCACTTTTCCCTTCGGCAGTACTAACTGCATCAGGTTCAAAGGGTATTTCTCAGCACGTAGGCACCCCTAAAGTTTTTTGTAAATATATGCGATTAAATTTCTAATGCAAATAAAAATTGATATAGATAAAATCTATACTTTGTCGCTAACCGTATTGTTATCATTTTGATTGCAGGGAAGAACCTGGAGGCTCCGCGAAGTAAATATTTGAGAGATGACTAATGAAGGATAAAGATCCTTCGTTGAACTGCCAATTATAGATTTCAAAAATTGGGGTGTCATTTCGACTGAAGCGCAGTCCCGAACCTTCGAAACAGAAATCTTTGAGCGATGTTAAAAGATCTCTCCTCCAAAGGAGTTCCTTTGGAACACTGCGGTCGAGATGACGATACTTCACAGCCCGTCATCTTTACTCCAATATTTTTGGATAAAAAGTAACCCTTCAGGATGACAATTGCTCCTCCCAATCCTCGCTCCCCAGACTCCCCACTTCAGACAAAGCAATCAATTTGCGCCAACCGCTTTTTGCAAAACGTAAAAATTCCTTACCTTTGCAGCATTACCAAAACACCCCATACATGTAAGATTCATTTCTTTTCAAAAAATAGATAACAGGCAGAGCGGTTCCGTTCCTGCAATTATTTACCATAAAAAAAGAAATTTATGCTTATTCTACAAGGGGCTAGCTATATCCACCCTAATGGAGATTTACTGTTTTCAGACTTAGATCTTACCATCAACAAATACGAAAAAATTGCACTCATTGGCCATAATGGGACCGGGAAATCGACACTTTTAAAAATTTTGTCGGGTAAACTCAGGCCAACTTCCGGATATGTTAAAACGGAATCGGTGCCTTATGATGTGCCACAGCTTTTTGGTCAGTTTAATGATTTTACCGTTGCGCAGGCCCTCGGGATCGAAGATAAACTAAAAGCGCTGAACGAAATCCTTAACGGAGAAGTAACCGACGAAAATTTGGCCATACTTAACGATGACTGGACGATTGAGGAACGTTGTGCGGAAGCTTTGAGTTATTGGCGGTTGGAGGGTTTAGACTTAAAGCAAAAAATGGAAAGTTTAAGCGGCGGACAAAAAACCAGCGTATTTCTGGCCGGCATCGCGATACACCGCCCTGATATTGTTTTGATGGATGAACCGACCAATCATTTGGATCTGGAAGGCAGAAAAAGGTTATACGATTATATCCGATCGACCAGAAATACTTTGGTGGTGGTGAGCCACGACCGTATTTTATTGAACCAGATTGAGAAAATTTGCGAATTAAGTAAGCGGGGAATAACCATTTATGGCGGAAATTACGATTTCTATGCTGCACAAAAGAAAATTGAAAATAATGCTTTGAAAAATGATTTAAGAGCAAAGGAAAAAGCACTGCGCAAGGCTAAAGAAGTGGAACGCGAATCGATGGAACGGCAACAGAAGCTTGATGCCAAAGGGAAGAAAAAACAGGAAAAAGCTGGATTGCCGACCATTTCGATGAATACGTTAAAAAATAATGCAGAAAAAAGTACGGCAAAATTGAAGACTGTGCATGCCGAAAAGCTCGATCATATTTCTGCTGAATTAAGTCAGCTCAGGTCTGCACTGCCTGATGCGGACAAAATGAAGATCGGTTTCAACCAAGCCAGGCTGCACAAAGGAAAAAGTATTGTTGAGGCTAAGGAGCTCAATTTTGCTTTTCATGATCAGTTACTTTGGAAAGAGCCGCTTAGTTTTCAGGTTTTCAGTGCGGAGCGCTACGTGGTAAAAGGCCGGAATGGATCGGGCAAAACCACCCTGATCAAGCTTATTTTGGGGCAGCTCCAGCCATCGGCGGGGAGTTTAAACAAAGCAGACATTAGCGCCATGTACATTGACCAGGATTATTCGTTGATCGATAACCAACTCACCGTTTACGAACAGGCCCAGCAATACAACTCGGGTGCATTGCAGGAGCATGAAGTAAAAATCCGTTTAAACCGGTTTTTGTTTGGCAAAACCGATTGGGACAAACCTTGTTCGGCCTTAAGTGGTGGTGAGAAAATGCGGTTGATCCTTTGTTCGTTAACCATCGGCAACCAATCGCCCGACCTGATTATATTGGATGAGCCTACCAATAACCTCGATATCCAGAATATAGAAATTTTAACGGCAGCCATTAACGAATATCAGGGAACACTTCTGGTTATATCGCATGATGAATATTTTCTTAAGCAAATCTATGTGGAACATAGCATTGATCTTTAAAATAAATATATAGCCTTATCTTCGTCCTAAATTATAAAACCAGTACACCTATGCAAAACCTGTTAGCACTACAAAGTGGCGAACTTAAAGGAGTAGTATCGTTAAAACTTTCTGAAAACCTGACCGAGTTTCCAAACGAAATATTCGGGTTGGCCGATACTTTGGAAGTGCTGGATTTATCTTTTAATAAATTAAGTGCATTACCGGCAGATTTTGGCCGTTTAAAGAAATTAAAGATTTTTTTCTGTTCGGAAAACCTTTTCACGGTTATGCCCGAGCAACTGGCCGACTGCCCTTTGTTGGATATTGTTGGTTTTAAATCTAACCAGATTACAACAGTACCTGCAAAATCGCTGAATCCTAATCTCCGCTGGCTGATTTTAACAAATAACAACATTGCCGAATTACCAAAAGAGATTGGGCAGTGTACGCGGATGCAAAAGTTGATGTTATCGGGTAACCGTTTGGTGCAATTGCCCGACGAATTAAGTAATTGCCAAAATTTATCGTTACTGCGGATTGCTGCTAATAAACTGCATGAGCTGCCCCAATGGATTGCCAAGATGCCTAAACTTTCGTGGATTGCATTTTCGGGGAACAACTTTAGTAAAACACCTGCTGTAGAAACACTTTCGTTAATTAGTTGGCACGATTTAGAGATTAACCATTTATTGGGTGAAGGCGCATCGGGTATCATCTCAAAAGCAAACCGGACTATTGGTGATGAAACCCAGGAGGTAGCCGTTAAAATATTTAAGGGCAATGTAACCAGTGATGGCTTGCCGGAAGATGAAATGACGGCCTACATTGCTGCGGGTTACCACCCCGGTCTGGTTAATCTGATCGGGCAGATTGCCCTGCACCCAGAGGATAAAAAAGGACTGGTAATGGACCTCATTCCTCATCACTTTTATAACCTGGGTAATCCGCCGAGTTTAGAAAGCTGTACCAGGGATGTTTTCCCTGAAGGTATGCAGCTGTCAGAAAAACAGATGTTGAGTATTGCCAAAACCATTGCCTCCTTAGCTGCGCAATTGCACGGGGCCGGGATTATGCATGGCGATTTATATGCACATAACATCCTGATTGATGATGAGGGCAGTACCTTGTTCGGCGATTTTGGTGCTGCAAGTTTTTACGATCAGGCTGATAACGCGATTGCCTTTGCGCTGGAGCGGATAGAAGTTAGCGCTTATGGTTACCTGCTTGATGATTTACTCTCTTTAAAAAACGAAGCGGTAAGCAGTGCATGTTTGAATACTTTGACTGCCCTAAGAAACGCCTGTTTAGTTGCACCGCCATTGAACCGGCCTGGTTTTCAGGATTTGGTTGAAGCTTTAGCGAAGATTTCATTATAACAAGTTGTTAATCTGAGTTCCTAGAAAAATCGTCATCCCGATCCGATAGCTATCGGATCGGGCAAAGCGAAATGTTCCAAAGGAACTCCTTCGGAGGAGAGATCTGTGCGCTACACTTGATCATAGATTTCTCCGCTACGGTCGAAATGACGACCACTTTATAAAAATATTAGTTCTGCTGTTTTTTTGCCCAATCTAACCTGCGCTGATCTGGCGTGGGTGTAACCTTGAAATTTTCAAATGTGGCGTTAAAGCCCTTGCCATCAGGACAGGCAGCCACAAGGCCCACCATTACAGGAGCATTATCCTTAAAATAACACGTACGGATCATGGTGTATTTTTTATCATCCAGCGAGTAAAAAATCTCTACCGCATCAAGTTTTCTAACGGCTTTCATCCAGATAGATGCTGGTGCCTGCGCTAATTCTACTACGCTCCAGTCACTTGTTTTATGCGTAACCACCGCACTTACATTTTGTTTGCCATTTACAAATTCTACTCCCGCCTTAATCCATTCGTCTTCATTAATCCGGAGCATAATGCCCATCTGATCGAAGGTGGTTACATAGTTGCCGGTAATTTTTACTTTTACCTCAAATTCACCACCATAAGTGGCATAATAAAAAGGGGCATCATCCACGGTAAAGCCATAATGCGAGATCCGCCAGTAATCTGTTTTGGCAGGAACAAATAAGCTAAATGTGTTTTTATCCTTGATTTCCCACTTTTCAGGTTCGTTAAACCAGTTCATTTTGGCAAGGCTCTGGGCAGCTGATTTTTGTATGTTTAATACCGCCAGTAAGGCCATGCCGGTTAGTAATTTAAGTTTCATTTGTGTGTTAGCGGTTGGTTTTGTGTGTTTGTGTATTGCAAACATAAAGCAAGCATCAACTTTTGGAAAGGACATAGGTCACTATTTTAATGTGATTATTATCACGTTCATCGGATGAGGCCAATTGTCTCAGGTTTATAAATCTTCAATAAACAGTACATTTGTGCTGTTGTATCAGAAACATGGAAACAAATTTTTTAAGGGCACATATCGATCAGATCGTTTGTTTAACAGATGAAGAATTTCAATATGCCGAATCTTTTTTTACCAAGCGGAAATATAAAAAACATCAATATATTATTCAGGCAGGTGACGCAGCCAGTTGCGAACATTTTGTACTGAAAGGAATTGTAAAATCTTCTTATACCGACCACGAAGGCAAAGAATACATTTTACAGCTTGCTATGGAAGAGTGGTGGTTCTCAGACCCGAACGCTTTTAACACCGGAATGCCGGCAACCTTAAATGTAGATTGTATTGAAGATACCGAAACCCTTTCTATCTCTTTTGAGAACAAGGAAAAACTTTGCGCCTCTTCCCGTAAAATGGAATACTTTTTTAGGAAAAAGTACACCACAGGCAACATGGCTTTGCAAAAACGGGTATTGGCGCTATTGAGTAATAATGCGGGCGAGCGTTACAAACAATGGCGCAATCAATACCCATCTTTACAAAAGAGGATTTCGAAAACCCTTATTGCGTCCTATTTGGGTGTTACCAGGGAAACTTTAAGCCGTTTATCGCTCTAGGTATGGTAAGGGGAAAAACAATAAGGGCTTTGTTTTATTTGTGGCTGCTAAAATTAACCATCCATTGGATGCCGTATCTGTCTTTAAAGCTGCCGAAGTAATCGCCCCAGAACATATCGTCCATTGGCATTTCGATGGTGCCACCTGCTGAAAGGCCATTAAAGAAGCGATCGGCATCTTCGCGGCTTTCTGTATTGAGGTTAATGTACATGTTGTTGCCTTCTTTAAGTACATGCCCTGCGGAAGGCACGCAGTCAGACGCCATTAAGACCGTATGCTCATTAATGGGTAGGGCTACGTGCATTACACGGTTTTTTTCCTCCTCGGTTAATTTATCCGATTCGGGTGCATCGCCCATTTTTGCAAAGAAAGTAAATTCTCCTCCGAAAACCGATTTATAAAAATTAAAAGCTTCTTCGGCCTTGCCGTCGAAATTTAAGTAAGGGTGCATGCTTGCCATAATCTTATTTATTTTGTTTACAACTAAGTTACTGCACCTTTTAATGATAAAATGGGTGTACTTGAGACAAATGTAAGGGCTTTTTCGACATTGGAAAATTAATAAATCTATATGGTTCCATCTTGCTGCGATGACCTTAACCCGGATGCTGAGCTTGAGAAAACACTGTTTTCAAATAGACAAAAATGTTTTATTCATTCTTAACACCCTTTTGGATAAGTTGTTATTTTACAGATGAATAAAACTGAACGGAAATAAATCCGTTATCTTTTTCATATTTGTATCAGGGTATTAAACATTTATTGAAACAATTCTCGATCGTCCCAAAATAATTTTAGATTTGAGTAAAACGCGTCCTCTTTGAGGGCGTGTTTTTTTTGCAAAAAAAAAACCTTTCATTGCTGAAAGGTTTCGCGTTTTAATCTAAATCGTCCCGTTGATTTAATTTTAACACCATAAATATAGTTATCAACATGTTAACATCAAATTAAAAGGTAAAAATACCCCTTTGTGGGTAGTGGTTTTCACTACACCGAGATAACAGAATTTTATTGTGGATAATTATTTGCTTGCTTCGATACTCCATTTATAAGCGGGCAACGTGGCCAGCAACAAACTGGCGGCACTTACTACGAAAACAGAATAATTAAAAGGGGCCCTGTAATTTGCAAAGATGAACATGGAGAGGGCAAAGGCAAGTGTTAGCAAAAAACTACCGATAGCTGCCAACTTAATTTTGTATCCAACGATAAGCAATACTGCAAAAATCAACTCTCCAGCGGTGGCAACAATAGCCATTACATTGGCTAAGGGCCTTGCTAAAAAGGGCATTAAAGTGTTGGTATAATCTAAAAATACCGACCAATTGCCCCAGCTAACTGTTGGGGTGCCTGGTGAACCCAGCCAGCCAAAGCGATCCATAACGGGTAGAATAAAGCCAATGCCCAAGGCAAGCCGAAGAAATAATTGTGCAAAATGCGGTGTATTTTTCATCTTGTTTTAACAGCTTTTTGTTGTATTCAATGCACTGCAATTTAGTACCTATGTATTACAACTTTCTTAATGTAGATTAAGAAATGAAAGCTGTTAGACTAATTTTTTCTTACGCACGGTAAGCCGCCTAGAAGCACTCTACTTCCCAAAACCGCGACCAGTTTTCGCCTACACCGAGCTTTACTATCCCCTCTTTGCGTGTTAATTCCTGATCGTGGTTAACGCCATCGGCCACTCCACACCATGGCTCTAAACAAATAAAAGGTGCATCGGTAGCGGCCCAAATGCCAAAGAAAGGGAAATCTTCAAAATGGAAATGCAGGCCATAATCGTTTTTGTTGTTGAGCAAGCTGATGCAGTTGCTTTGCAGGGTTTTAAAAACCAGCGCATCGTTATAAAACAGATCATGTTTAAGGTTTAACCTGTGGCCACCCAGTTCAATGAGTGCGGTATCATCGGCTACTAAGCCATCTTCGAGTTTCCAGAAAGTTAATTTCTCATCGGCATTAAAAGCAAGGTAATAATCTTCGTAAACCGTATTGGGCGTATTGGGCACCGCAAATGCCGGGTGTGCACCGATTGAAAATAAAAGCTCGGCGGTACCTGTGTTTATTACCTCGTAAGTTAAATTCAGTTTCCTGTCGATTAGCCGGTACCTCAGTTTCAGCTCGAAATAAAAAGGATATACTTTTAAGGTATCTTCGGTCTGGGTTAGGGTAAAAATGGCTTCTGTTTCACTTATTTTTTCGAAATTAAAAACATGATCGCGGGCGAAACCATGGCGTGGTAGCGCATAGCTTTTACCTTGGTAAGTAAAACTGTTGTTTTTTAATGAGCCAACAATAGGAAACAAAACCGGACTGTGTTTTGCCCAATATTTAGGATTGGCATTCCATAGATATTCCAGCTTGGTTTCTTTACTAAATAAGCCTTGTAGTTCTGCGCCTTTAGCCGCCAGGCTAACTTTTATATAATCGTTCTCGAGAGTTATCATTACAATTTAAAAGTAACAAAAAGATGCATTTTAAAAATATCTTTTTTATTAATTTTGATCACTACTTAAAGCTTAAGCAAATGAAAAGCTTAAAGCGCTATTTTTTGTATTGCCCGCGCATTTACTTTCGCTTAAAATAAAATCAGAAACCTATGGCGATAGATTTAACAAAATTATCAAATGCAAAAGTAAAGGCCGCTATTACCGCATTGCAAAAAGGCGATGAAAAAACATGGTTTCCTTTATTTGCTACCGATGTTGCCTTTTACGACGACGGAAACCAGATGAAATTTAATAACTTCTTTAAGAAAGCGCTGGGACATGAGCGTTTTACCAGTATAGATAAAGTTGAAAACAACGGATTAGAGGTTTATGGCCATTTCCACTCCGACCAATGGGGTGATTTTAAAACCTGCTTTAAATTTAAGGTAAACAAAGAAGGAAAAATAGCGAGGTTGGATATTGGACAAGCTTCTTATTAGTCTAGCGGCCAACCTCATTAGCCATGAGTCCTTATTAATCGATTATTAGACTCATGACTATTGACTCAAGACTTAGGACTTATCCTTTCTCTTCCCAAATACAGGCGATGTTAATAATGGTTTGTACGGCTTTTTCCATATCCTGTACGCTTACCCATTCTTGCCTGCTATGAAAAGCGTGTTCTCCGGCAAAGATATTGGGGCAGGGTAAACCCATGTAAGAAAGTCGCGAGCCATCTGTTCCGCCACGGATACTTTGTTGTTTTGCCACCACACCCGCTCGTTCAATGGCTTCAATTCCGTATTGCACAATTTTAGGATGCTGATCCAACACCTGTTTCATGTTGCGGTACTGCGCTTTAATGTTAATTTTATAGGTAGATTTTGGGTATTTAGCCATCACCTTTTTTACGGTTTCTTCTAAAAAACGCCCATGTTCGGCTAGTTTTTCATCGGTAAAATCTCTGATGATAAACTGTGCTTCTGCCTCTTCTACCTGTCCGTTCATACTTACCGGGTGGATAAATCCTTCTTTTTGATGTGTAGCTTCTGGTGTAAGTGTATCTTTTGGAAGCGAATCTAAAATTTCAGCAAGGATCTTAATGGCACTTTCCATTTTTCCTTTTGCAAAGCCTGGATGCGTACTTACGCCATAAATCTTAAGGGTAGCGCCATCGGCAGAAAAAGTTTCATCTTCGATTGAGCCCAGTGTTTCGCCATCGATGGTATAGCCAAAATCGGCACCTAATTTCTTTAAATCAACTTTATCTACACCTCTTCCTATTTCTTCATCTGGGGTAAAAAGAACCTTTATAGTGCCATGTTTTGTATTTGGATTGCGCATTAAAAAGGCAGCTGCTTCCATAATTTCTGCTAACCCTGCTTTATTATCGGCACCCAATAAAGTTGTTCCGCTTGCTGTGATAATATCGTTACCAATCTGGTGTTTTAGATCTTTGTGTTCAGACAGCTTTATTATAATATTGTTGTCATCTGGAAGAATTAAGTCCTGTCCTTGATAATTGTCATGAATAATCGGTTTAACATTTTCACCACTGCAATCAGGCGAGGTATCCATATGCGAACAGAAGAAAATTACGGGTAATGGCTTATTTGTATTTGACGGGATCGTACCATAAACATAGCCATTGTCGTCCATTTCGGCATCAGTAACGCCAATTTCTAACAGTTCCTGAAGCAATTCTTTACCTAAGTTTTTTTGTTTTAGGGTTGATGGGCAAGTTGGAGAATTTGGATCAGATTGGGTATCAATCTTCGCATATTTTATAAACCGCTGCTCCAGAGATTTGTTAAAGTTGGTGTATGTGCTCATAATTCAAAGGTAAAAGTTATAGATATTCGATAAACATATTATTTTTGTAAAAAAACGATATGATTTTTAATTTGCTGAGAGCTACTTACATAACCCTTCTGCTTGTTTTTATTGGAAGTTTTTCTTTTGCCCAATCTAATTACTTTAAAATGTCGTATGGTTTTGGAGGCGGAATAAATAAATCTTATACTGATGTATACAAAGGGAGTTTTGGTTACACAGCCTACGGTGTATTCGATTATCATATCACGCCGTTTGTAACCCTGGGTTTAGAAGGGCAGTATGGCATGGTTCAGGGTGGAGATATTGAAACCGATCCGCACAACCGTCAGTTTGTAAACCAATATACCGCCATTACAGCCAATGTAAAGCTAATGCTTGGTGAAGTGGTAGACTACGATAAAAGTGAGTTTTTATACAATTTAAGGGGTTTGTATGTGGGTTTGGGTATAGGGGTAATTAACAATAAGATTACCGATATCGTGCGGATTAAACCAAGCTGGGCTGCAGTAGATCCCGGATATGGTCCTTTCCCTGGAAAAGATAAGAGCCTTAATATGGCGGTACCTTTAAACTTCGGGTTCAACTATTACATCAACGATGGATACGGTTATATGCGGTATATCATCAATATCAATGCACAATCGAACTTTACTTTCGGAGAAGGTCTGGATGGTTATAACGATCCAAGTACCAAATTTAAAAACTACTCACCTGATGTTTATAACTCCTACACCATAGGCTTTAAATATATGTTAGGAAGGATTAAATCTTATCGTAAAACACTTTAATAACATCATTTCATTTCTTAGATTTAAGGCATGAAAAAATTCTTTGTGTTTTGTTTGCTTTCGATGAGATTAAAAGCTGCCGCACAAAAAACACCTTTCGAGCTGAGCGGAAAAATTGAAACCGCTACTTACACTGCTGCTATAACCTATTACGAAAACCTGACTAAGACTTATCCAGAGGCCAAATTGTTCACCTATGGAAGTACAGATTTTGGTAAGCCTTTACATGTATTGGTTTTGTCGCGCGATCGGATTTTTGATCCTTTGGAGATCAGGAAGCAGAATAAAAGGATTTTATTGATCAACAACGGCATTCACCCTGGCGAGCCAGAGGGTGTAGATGCCTCGATGATGCTTGCCCGCGATCTGCTTAAGGCAGGTAAACTGCCAAAAGATGTGGTGATCTGCATCATTCCCCTGTACAATATAGATGGCAGTTTTAACCGTAGCGGAACATCAAGGGCCAACCAGAACGGCCCGGTTGCTTATGGCTTTAGGGGCAACAGCAAGAACCTCGATCTGAACCGTGATTTCATTAAAACCGATTCGAAAAATTCAGCAGCGTTTCAACTCATTTTTAACACCTGGCAGCCCGAAATATTTGTAGATACGCATACCAGTAACGGTGCAGATTATCAATATGTAATGACACTTATCCCTACACAAAAAGATAAGCTGAACCCGATTCTTTCTGGTTATTTAACTAAAACATTGTTGCCCGATCTATATGCCGGAATGGAGAAGATGGGGTACCCGATGATTCCCTATGTGAACTCGATAGGCGAAACGCCTGAAAGCGGAATAACCGGATTTATAGATCCCCCACGTTATTCTACCGGATATACAACGCTGCACAATACTATAGGTTTTATGCCCGAAACGCATATGCTAAAGTCGTACGATTTACGTGTTGATGCTACTTACAAGCTTTTGCAAACCTATATTTGGGTTGTAGCGCGTGATGCTCAGGTTATTGGAGAAAATAAGCGGAAGGCCGATGAATTTGTGGCTGCACAAAAAGAATTTCCTTTGGAATGGAAACTGAATAAGGCCGAAGCAAACGATCTGACCTTTAAGGGCTTTGAGGCGGGGCAAAAACCCAGCACAGTAAGCGGCGATGATCGTTTATATTACGACCGCAGTAAACCTTACACCAAAACCATTAAAGAATGGAACACGTTCGAACCTGCGGTGTCTGTTCAGAAGCCGGTGGCCTACATTATTCCGAAAGCCTGGGACCGTGTAATTGCCCTGCTTAAACTGAATAATGTTAAACTGCGGGAACTTAAGGCCGATCGGAAAATTGAAGTAGAAAGTTATTATATCGGCGATTTTAAAACCGGAACAAGGCCCTATGAAGGGCACTATCTGCACTCAGCCGTAAAATTGAATATTGTAAAACATAATCTCCAGTATTATGCAGGCGATTTTGTAGTGTATGTTAACCAGCCTGTTAACCGTTATATTGTAGAAACACTGGAGCCACAGGCTACTGATTCTTATTTCAACTGGAATTTCTTCGATTCAATTCTGGATATGAAGGAACATTATTCGGCATATGTTTTTGAAGATACCGCAACAGCACTCCTTAACAATAATCCGGAACTAAAGCATAAACTGGAGGCGAAAAAAGCTTCAGACGCCGAATTTGCCAAGAATGCGGCTGCACAACTTGATTTTGTATATAAAAATTCTGATTATTACGAAAAAACACACAATAGATATCCGGTAGCCCGTTTGGTTACAGACGTAAAACTTGATTTAAAATAACCCCCCATGGAATACTTCAATATTGCACCAGTTGCCTCCGTAATTTTCGTTTTTACCATTATTACCAGCCTATACGCTTTTTATGATCACTCCATTTACGGAAAGTTTATGCTGCATCCGTATAGTGTTTCGAAAGGACAGAATGTATATACATTGATTACCAGCGGGCTTGTGCATGCAGATTGGATGCACCTGTTTTTTAATATGTTTACCTTTTATGCTTTTGCCTTTACACTGGAAAGATTAATGGGGAGCTGGCAGTTCGGATTACTTTATTTTCTGGGGCTGGTGCTGAGCGATCTACCCACCGTTATTAAACATAAAGATCATTTTAACTACAATAGCCTAGGTGCATCCGGAGCAATTAGTGCAGTGCTTTTTAGCTATATTTTGTTTAATCCAATGTCTAAAATTTACATCATGTTTATTCCCATCGGGATTCCAGCTGTAGTTTTTGGGATTTTGTATTTAATTTATTGTGCTTATGCTTCCCGCAATTCAAGAGATCACATCAATCATGATGCACACTTTTTTGGTGCCTTAACCGGATTGATCTTTACCATCATTTTTGTTCCGGGCATTTTGCAGAACTTTATTACCATGTTAACGGGAGGGAGATAGTTTAATTTCGTCATCTCGATCCGATAGCTATCGGATGTAGCATAGCGAAATGTTCCAAGGGAACTCCTTCGGAGGAGAGATCTATAATAGATTTAGCTTCGCTGAGCACTTCGTGGTTCTCGACTTCGTTGCACCCGATAGCTATTGGGTCCGCTCGAAATGACGATCGCATTTAGGTTATCGAAAACTTTAATCTGCATTCAACATTTAGATAGTCTCTTGACAGTCAGATGTTTTTAGGCATAACATTAAGGCGTTAAGATGATTAAGGCACTACTCTTTCTTAATGCTCTTAATTTCTTAACGATAAAAAAGCCTAGCCCGCAATAGGCAAACAAGGTTTCTCGAAGAAACTCATCGGTGCATCAGGGTTTTTAATAATCTCGAATACTACATAACCCCAGGGTTTCCAGAAGTTTTCCAACACCTGTGCATAAACCTTATGTTGCCAAACATCAAAAAGTGGTTTGGTCATGTTTCCGCGTAAAGGCATGGCTTCAATATAGGTGGTACCTTCTACTGGCATAAAAGTATACTCGGGTAAACGGTTAAACAGATAGGCCGAATAATAAAAGCGCGCACTCAACTCTTCAAACTGTTCGGCTGTTAGTGCTTTTCCCTTTATTTCGTTGATGATGTCCTGGTGATAGCGTTTATTGGTGCCATTATCCTGTAAGCAGGCGATGATCCCAAAATCTTTCATTTTTAACGAGAAGGTTAAAGTATTTATCTCATCACGGAAACTGAACGGTGTTTCTCCGTTCTCCAATTTCACTACCGTAATAGACCATGGTGAAAAATCTTCAAACTCCAGACTGGTATACAGGTTCTGCATCATGAAATTCAGATTGGCAAATTTCATCATTAACGATTGCGACATATTTAAACCATCGGCAGTCATTTCCTTGCGTAAGGCCGAATGCATTTCGATATAGACAAAGCCATATAAAAACTTGCCGATCCAGTTAAAAAGATCCAGCTCGGGCAATGCAGAAACGGCATCGTACCCCGCTGCAAAGGCTGTTTCGATCTTGTGCTCAAGCGGGGTTAAAAACTGCTCGTTTAGCTCACTGTTTACCGGGATAACCAAGGTGTTGTACGAACGGATACTCTCATCCAAAAACTGGATCTGCTCTTCGCCGCTTAAACCAGCCTGTGCTAACAACCATTTTGGAATTAACGGTACCTGAACAACAGGCGAATTAAAAGTTTTGCCACTTAGGAAGCAGATTTTGTATAAAAAATCGAAGTTTTGGAAAGGATTGTATAAGCCGGTATTCATCACTGCAATATTAGCCATTATATTTTTAGGGCTTTGCACCGATATTTTATTTTAACGCAGGGATTACAACCGCCTCACCCTGTTAGTTGACTTATTTTACCTATTACCCTTGCAGAGGTAAATAAAGATTTGTCATCCTGAACTTGTGGAAGGATCTGCTTAAATACGCTTTAAGGTGTTTCGACAAGCTCTCCGAAGGAGTCCTCTGGACAACATGACAGCATCTGAAGTGAATCGTCTTATGATACTACCTCAACGAAAGACATCGCTTTACCATGTCCATTAACAGGCTAAGGTCTACAGGTTATTATAATAATAACTGATATCATCAACCAGCTGGTTGTAAATGGGTTTGGTGAATTCTAAAAACAAAGCGCTTGGTGGTGGAGGCAATTGTTCTCTCCTTCTGGTAATGGCCAATTGTTGTTTACTCAGCGCCCTGTCATCGCCTTTATAAGTCGCCCAACTGTCTCTCCACACATAAGTTCCAGGGAATTTCTGCTGGCGTACCAGTTTTTTTGTGCTCCAATCGGTAATGCTCATATCCAATAATCCCGATGAAGAGATGTTCTTTTCGAAAATACTTAAGGTGGCTTTAACTGTACCGTAAATTGGTTTTTTCTCGCGGGTTTCGCCGATTACAACACTGTCGCGCTTCAACTTTTCTACCCTTTCTTTTACATAGGTTTGGCCCACCACAAAATCATCAAAGTTTAAACTCAATACCTGATCGGGTACAATTTTTTGATCTGTTGCCTGTGTTTCGCCATAAAAAATCACAAACTTATTTCTCGAGTAATTTCCGATAAACTGATCGATCTGCTGTTGAAAATAATCAGCGCTTAATTTGTACATGCCGCTGTTTACAATAATCGGTTGCACCACAACCCTGGTTACTGCTGCCCAATAAGCATCCTCCATTTTGGCTTTGGTATCTTTATAATTTGGCTGAAGATTCTGTGTTTTCTCAAATTCGTAGTATGCCTTTTTTGCCGATTGACGGTTGTTTTCTCTCAAATAACCTAAACCTGATTTATATCTTGCCGCTGCAGCATTGTATTTACTATCAGCAAGTTCATTGATGTATTTTGTCGGACCTGGAACAACCGTTAAACAGGCCGGGCAGCTATTGATCTCATCAGCCAATTGATTGATTTTTTGATAATCGTACATTACCGATTCCCATCTAAAAAGGTCGTTAGATGCCTTTGCCTCTTCAATTTTTCTTAAATGATCCTGTAAGGCCAAATCGTATCCCGTTTTTAGCACTTCCATGGCTTCGCTGTTTTTTGGCGAGTTTTGCAATCTGCTTACTGCTTTGGCAACCGAAGCATCATAATCACCTTTTTGTAAGGCTTTTTTCCCGGTGGTACATCCCCCAATAATTATTAAGGATAAATAAATAAAATACCGTAATCTTGAAATATTTTTCATGGCAGTGGTAGTTGCGTTAATAAAACAAAGATAATTTGTAAAGCGATAATTACCTTATTTATTTAGAAGACGATTGATAATGAAAATTAGTTGCAGACAATTTGAATTAGAATTAAAACATCCTTTTTCGATCTCGAAATTTACCCGTACCAGCACCCCCTTAATGCTGTTGAAGATAGAACATGAAGGTGTAACAGGTTATGGTGAGGCTTCTATGGTTCCTTATATGGGCGAAAGTTACGAAAGCGCAGCAGCTTTTCTTAGCCTCGTAGATTGGGGTAAAATCCAATATCCATTCGATTTTAAAGAAATTATTAGCTATTTGGATAGCCTTGCTCCGGGCCAGCCGGCCATTAAAGCGGCTATTGATATTGCCCTTAACGATATACAAGGGAAGCTGTTAAATAAGCCCTGTTACGAAATTTATGGCGCAGGTCCTGCTAACATGCCGGTAACTTCTTATACCATTGGGATTGATACGCCTGAGGTAATCCGCGAAAAACTGAAAGATGCCGAAGCTTTTAAAGTGATTAAAGTTAAACTGGGGAGAGATAACGATCAGGAAATTATCGAAACGATCAGGAGCATGACCAATGTACCCTTATATGTGGATGCGAACCAGGGCTGGGCAGATAAAATTAAAGCGATCGATTTAATTTATTGGCTGCATAACCAGGGTGTGGTGTTAATTGAGCAGCCTATGGATAAAAATAACCTCGACGGAAATGCCTGGTTAACCGAGCGCAGTCCGATCCCGCTGTTAGCTGATGAAGCCGTACAGCGTTTAGCCGACATGGACAAACTGAAAGGTGCTTACCATGGCATTAACGTAAAACTGATGAAAAGCTGTGGCATGTACGAAGGGCATCAGATGATTTTGAAAGCCCGTTCTTTTGGGATGAAAGTGCTGATTGGCTGCATGAGCGAAACCAGTTGCGCCACTTTGGCTGCAGCTGCTCTGGCTCCTTTATGTAACTGGGCCGATTTGGATGGGCCATGGCTTACCAAGAATAACCCCTTTACTGATCCAGCTTTCGAAAACGGTAAGTATATCTTAAAAGAGCTGCCTGGTTTAGGCTTAACAGGTGTTACTTCTGATCTTTTTCTTTAAAGCTTTTTCTGATGTCTTTGGTAAGTTGGTACTTAAAGTAGAACAAACAAGCCGTTGTGCCTACCAAAAAGCCAGCTGGAAGATATTTAGCATTGTTATAACACCAAACCAATCCGAAAATAGAAAGGATAATGGCTAAGTTATAGAAGATATTTAAAGCAAATTTTTTACCCACTGTTTGAGGATTGTTGTGTAAGAGAATTTATTTTTAATGACCAATTTACAATAACCAATTATCAAACAGTATGCTGAGCAAAAAAATCAAAAGCTTAATTCGCGATCTGCAAAGTTTGATAATTGGGATTTAGTTATTGGTTATTTATGAACCTTAGTAAACCGGCATGCTTGGATCGAAAGCTTCTTGCCAAGCTAAAATACCGCCTTTTAAGTTATAAAGATTGTCAAATCCGTATTGTTGCTCTAACTGCATTACTGCTGCTGCGCTTCTTTTTCCACTGCGGCACTGAATAATTACCGGCTTATCTTTCGCAACCTTATCAGCCTCAATTAAAATTCCACCTAAAGGGATATTCTCTCCTTCAAGGTTGGAAACCTCGTATTCGAATGTTTCACGAACATCAATCAATTGAAAATCTTCTTTGTTGTCGATTTTCTCTTTTAGTTCTTGTACCGATATTTCTTTCATTTTATTAAATGTATTTATGCAAATATAGGAAAATCAATTTTACGCTCCCCATCAAAAAAATGCCATAAAATTTTGTGTGCAACTGTAACAACTGTAACCCTTAGGCGTTTAATTATAAATAGTTACAAATGGACAAACTGAACCGTTTCTTTTGGTTTTGCTCTGGCGCTCATATCCCGACACTGGAAAAGTATCCTTCAGAACAAAATAAATATACTGGCATTGGTGCCACCATCTTTTTTACAGGCTTATTTGCTGCCCTTTCGGGTGGCTATGCTATGTATTTTGTGTTTAAGGGGGATGATCTGGCCGTAATTTTTGCCATTGTTTTCGGCTTTTTATGGGGGGCAGCCATCTTTAATATGGACCGCTATATCGTGTCGAGCATTAATAAAAGCGCCAGTACCAATAAACAGTTGTTGCAGGCTACACCGCGTATTCTGTTGGCCATTATGATTGGAATGGTTATTTCGAGACCAATAGAGCTTAAAATTTTCGATAAGGAAATTAAAGAGCGCCTAAAAGTAAGTTACTTAAACGGTCAGCGTGCTAAAATTGATACCCTGAACAAAGCCTTCGAGAAAAAATATCAGGTAGAATTCGGCAGGTTAAATCAACAGAAAGCCACGCGGGATTCGCTTGAAAAAGGAATTAAAGCAGATAGACAAAAGCTTAATTTCGAGATTTTTGGAAACAAAACTACCGAAACATCAGGGGTAATGGGCTACGGACCTTATGCCAAGCGTAAGGAAGCCGAAATTGCACAACGAACGGCCGAATTAGATTCACTAAAATCTGCCATCAATAAATCGGAAGGCTTTGTAGATAAACGCAAAGAATTTGATGGCCTGTTTACCGAAAAGCTGTACACCAAAAAACAGTTAGACAGTTTATCGGATATTGCGGGTTTTGCCGACCGTAACTGGGCATTGGGGCAACTTAAATTTAATGTAGATGGCACGCGGGATAACAATACGGCAATAGCGGTTACTTTTATCGGACTGTTGTTTATCTTTTTTGAATGTTTGCCGGTGTTTGTAAAACTGATGAGCGCAAGGGGACCTTATGATTATGCTATAGCGGATGGGGATGAGGTATCGATTTATCACTCTAAAAAAGATAAGGATTTCCATTTTGAGGTGGCCGATAATATTCACGAAACGAGGGTCGATTCCGAATCATCAAAGAAGAAGGAAATTATAAAAGGAAAAGCTTACCGCGATCTCGAAAAACACGATTGGGACAGCGAGGGCTAAGCAGGTGGTTCATAGATCGTGGCTAAAACGACAAACATATTATCCAATAGCCATGTGCCAATAAGCTATAGCCATGGACTATCAGACCGTCAACTAAAAACCATTAGGCGATCAACCATTTTACCTCAAACATCTCCCATTTTTACTAAATTGCCCTTATAATCCCGATTTTATGAAGAAATTTTTAGGTGCTGCAGTATTTGGTCTACTATCGTTTCAGGCTTTTGCCCAAAATGAGATCAGTTATACGGTTTCCTTTCCAAATGTTATCCATCATGAAGCTGAAATCAGCATGATTATCCCGAATGTTCCTGCGGGTACACTAAAGGTTAGAATGAGCAGATCCTCTCCGGGCCGTTATGCTACCCATGAGTTCGGAAAAAATGTATATCACCTCAAAGCTTTCGATGCATCAGGCAAACAGCTGGCCATTAAACAAACAGCTGGCGATGTTTATGAAATTCCCAATCATGGCGCCAGCGTAAAAGTAAGCTATACACTTTTTGGAAACTGGATTGACGGAACCTATGCTGGTTTCGACGCGACCCATGCGCACATGAATATACCGGCAACTTTTGCTTTTCCGGTAGGCATGGATAACAGACCGCGACTGGTGAAATTCAATTATGCCGAAAAACCGGACTGGAAAGTAGCTACACAGCTTAAGCCGATGGCCAATGGGACTTATTTTGCGCCAAATCTTCAATATTTTATGGATAGTCCTACCGAAATTGCCAATTACAAAACGGCAAGCTGGCCGGTTAAAAATACCGATGGTAAAGTACAGACCATCCATTTAATTACGCATGCTAACGATGATCAGAAAACCATCGATAATTATGCGGAGATGCTCAAAAAAATGGTCGATGAACATTTTGCCGTTTGGGGCGAATTTCCCACATACGATTACGGTAATTATTATTTTCTGGATGACGTATATCCGGAGAATGCAGGCGATGGTATGGAGCATAGAAACTCTACTTCAATTGTGCAGCGCACACCAAAAATTGCCGGTTATGAATCAAACCTCCTGGGTACTTTTTCGCACGAATATTTCCACAGCTGGAATGTAGAACGTTTAAGGCCGAAAACCTTAGAACCCTTCAATTTCGAGCATGCCAATATGAGTGATGAACTTTGGCTGGCTGAAGGCTTTACCCAATATTATGGCAATCTGCTATTAACAAGGGCGGGTTTAAAAACGACCGACAATGCCATACAAACTTTTAACGGCCTGGTAAATGCTGTTTTACTGTCTCCGGGAGCAAAAAACTTTTCGCCGATTGAAGCCAGTAGGTATGCGGTGTTTGCCGATGCTGGTGTGGCTATCGATCAGACCAATAAAGGCAATATTTTTACCTCCTATTACACCTACGGTGCTGCAACAGCCCTGGCTTTAGATCTTCGCTTAAGAACCGAATTTAAACTCAACCTTGATGATTATATGCGTGCGCTTTGGAAAGCCTATGGTAAACCTGAAATTGCCTACACTGTTCCTGATTTAGAGAAAACCCTCGCAACGCTGACTAAAGATCCTGCTTTCGCTGCCGATTTTTTTAAAAAATATATTTATGGCACCGAAAAGAACAATTATGCCGAGCTGCTTTTAAATGCAGGCCTTGTTTTGCGCAAAGCAAATCCTGGTAAAGCTTTTGCAGGCTTTGGCAAGATTAACCTGTTGGATGGAAAATTGATTTTGGGGCAAACGCTGATGGGTACACCGGCATATCAGGCAGGTTTAGACATTGATAATGTATTGTTAACCATCGATGGCGTAACGGTAAAAGATCTAGCTGCGGTTACGTCCATTACTGATGCCCACAAACCCGGTGATGTGCTGAAGGTTACTTATCTTTACCGTGGAGAAGAGAAGACGGCTCAATTAACCTTAATAGAAGATCCGGCTTTAGAGCTTGTTCCGATTGAAAAAACAGGAGGAAATTTAACACCGGCCATGCAGACTTTTAGAGATAAATGGTTAACATCGCAGGTAAAATCTAAATAGCAAAAAAATACTTATTATATGAAGAAAATATTCTTTTTTACCCTTGTTGGGATGGCAAGTTTGCAGCTTAAAGCGCAAAATATAGATAAAATCATCACCCGCGAATACACCGATCACCTGATTAAGACCTTAAGTGCCGATGATATGCAGGGGCGTGCAACCTTTACACCGGGCATTGATAAAGCGGCTACTTTTATCGAATCTGAATTTAAAAAGATCGGTTTACAGCCTTTGCCTGGTGAGAAAACTTTCCGTCAAACTTTTAACAAATACCAGGTTACCACCGAAAGTACTAGTGTTAAAATAGATGGACAGGAAATTGCACCTGCAAACATAATGGTTACCGGCGTTACCACAGAAAGTGTTACGCTAGATAAGTCGAACACCACTGTTGTTAAGTTAGACCCTGAAAAGCCTTTTGTAGCGCAGTTCAGAACTATGCTGAACACTGATAAAAACCAGATCGTTTTAGTCGACAGTAAGTTTGCTGATCTTTTTAACCGTTATAAAGATCATTTCAGCAAACCTGCAACCGTTGATGAGCAAGATGTTAAAGCCACGACAAGTGCTGTGCAGGTTTTTGTTTTAGGTAAAGATGCTGCAGCAGACTTTTCGGCAACATTTAAAAGTAAGGTAGGTAAAATGCCTTTATTTAATGTAGCTGGGGTAATTCCTGGTAAATCGAAAGCGAAAGAAATCGTGGTTTTCTCAGGTCATTATGATCATTTAGGCTTTTTAAAAAGTGTTGATGGCGATAGTATTGCCAACGGTGCAGATGATGATGCTTCAGGCACAACCGCTATGATTGCGCTTGCCAAGTATTACAAAGCACAGAAAAACAATGAGCGTACTTTAATTTTTGTTGCCTTTACTGCTGAAGAAATCGGTGGTTTCGGTGCAAAATATTTCTCTGAAAAACTAAACCCTGATGATGTAGTAGCCATGTTCAATATTGAGATGATTGGTAAGGACTCGAAATTTGGTAAAAATACCGCATTTATTACCGGTTATGAAAGATCTGATTTTGGGAAGATTTTGCAGAAAAATTTAGCTGGGACTGAATTTACTTTCCATCCAGATCCCTATCCAGATCAGAACTTATTCTATAGAAGTGATAATGCAACTTTAGCTGCTTTAGGCGTTCCGGCGCACACCATCAGTACCGATAAAATTGATATCGATAAATTGTACCACAGTGTGAAAGACGAATACAGTTCTTTAGACGTAGAAAATATCCTTTCCACCATCAAAGCCATCGCTAAGAGCGCAATTACCATTGTAAACGGAACAGATACCCCAACAAGGATCCCGAAGTTGAAGCAATAATAAAACATTCAAAAACCTGATAGGTTTTTTGTAGCATGTCGTCATGCTGAATTTATTTTCAGCATCTATCATGCTATTAAGACCCTGAAATAAATTCAGGGTGACGATCATATTTAAAACCGCGATGTTTGTACGAATCGAACAAAAAAATGGCCAGTGAAAATCATCACTGGCCATTGTTATTTTATAAGTCTTAGTAAGTAGATTACTTGCTCAAGTACATCGATTTGTCTTTGTAAAGCTTGCGGAAGTAAGGATCTTCTAAATCCTTGATGAAACGGATGGCTTCACCTGTAGATTTCATTTCAGGACCTAATTCTTTCGCTACTTCCGGGAATTTCTCGTAAGAGAAAACCGGTTCTTTAATGGCATAACCTTTAAGTTTACGAACGATCGTAAAATCTTTCAGTTTTGCTACACCCAACATAATTTTAGCTGCGATGTTAATATATGGAACATCGTAAGCTTTTGCGATGAAAGGAACCGTACGCGATGCCCTTGGGTTTGCCTCGATTACATAAACTTTTTCATCCTTAATGGCGAACTGAATGTTCAATAAACCACGTACATCTAATGCTTTTGCAATTTTGATCGAGTATTCTTCCATTGCTTTGGTTACCGTTTCTGATAGGCTGAATGTAGGTAATACGGCAAATGAATCTCCTGAGTGGATACCTGCAGGCTCGATGTGCTCCATCATACCCACAATGTGTACATCCTCACCATCAGAAATCGAATCAGATTCTGCTTCTTCTGCCCGATCTAAAAAGTGATCGATCAATACACGGTTGCCCGGTAAATCACCTAGTAATTTTACTACTGCTTTTTCCAGGTCTTCATCGTTGATTACGATGCTCATACCTTGTCCACCCAATACATAACTCGGACGGACCAATACAGGGTAACCTACTTCGTTTGCTACAACTATTGCTTCTTCAGCATTCTCTGCAACACCATATTTTGGATAAGGTATATCTAATTCTTTCAACAGGTCTGAGAAACGGCCACGGTCTTCAGCGATATCCATATTCTCGAAAGATGTTCCGATAATCTTGATGCCTTTTTCTGTTAATTTCTCAGCCATTTTCAAAGCTGTTTGTCCACCCAATTGAACGATAACGCCTACTGGTTTTTCCAGCTCGATAATTTCGCGGACATGTTCCCAGAAAACCGGCTCGAAATATAATTTATCGGCCATGTTAAAGTCTGTTGAAACCGTTTCGGGGTTACAGTTGATCATGATGGCCTCGAAACCAGATTCTTTAGCTGCCAATAAACCGTGTACACAAGAGTAATCGAATTCGATACCCTGACCAATACGGTTAGGACCTGAACCCAATACAATTACCTTTTTCCTGTCAGATGAAATAGATTCATTTTCCTCTTCAAAAGTAGAATAGTAGTATGGTGTTTTGGCCGGGAACTCTGCAGCGCAGGTATCAACCATTTTATACACCCTGTTTATGCCCAAAGCTTTACGGCGATCGTAAACTTCATCTTCAGTAACATTGCCTAACAACCAGGCGATCTGGATATCAGAGAATCCTTTTTGTTTAAGTGTTACGAAGAAATCTTGAGGGATATTGTTTAGTGAATATCTTTTTAGTTCAGTTTCAAGCAATACAAGCTCCTGGATCTGATTTAAGAACCATTTATCGATTTTGGTTACCTTACGGATAGACTCCAGAGGTACGCCCATTGCCATAGCATCTTTTATTAAGAACAGACGGTTCCATGAAGCGTGCTCCAAACCGTCCATAATTTCTTCAATATTGCGCACCTGTCTGCCATCAGCACCTAAACCAGCGCGGTTAATCTCTAAACTCTGACAAGCTTTTTGTAGTGCTTCGATAAAAGTACGGCCAATTGCCATTACCTCACCCACCGATTTCATCTGCAGGCCAAGCTCTTTGTTAGCGCCTTTAAATTTATCGAAGTTCCAGCGAGGTATTTTAACGATTACGTAATCTAAAGTAGGTTCGAAATATGCTGAAGTGGTTTTGGTAATCTGATTTTCAATTTCATCAAGGTTGTAACCTATTGCCAGTTTTGCTGCAATTTTTGCAATTGGATAACCAGTTGCTTTACTTGCCAAAGCTGATGAACGTGATACACGTGGGTTAATTTCGATGGCGATAATTTCATCGTTTGCCGGGTTAACCGAAAACTGAACATTACAGCCACCAGCGAAGTTACCGATTGCACGCATCATTTTAATCGCCTGGTTACGCATTTCCTGGTAGCAACGATCGGATAAAGTCATTGCGGGAGCAACCGTGATCGAATCTCCAGTGTGGATACCCATCGGGTCGAAGTTTTCGATCGAACAGATAATGATTACGTTATCGTTGCTGTCTCTTAACAACTCCAACTCATATTCTTTCCAGCCTAAAACAGCTTTCTCTACTAATACTTCATGTGTTGGCGAAGCCTCTAATCCACGTTTTAAAGCGGCATCGAACTCTTCTTTTTTGTGTACGAAACCACCACCAGAACCACCTAAGGTGTATGATGGACGGATTACCAATGGGTAACCGATTTCTTGTGCTGCTTCTTTACCTTCTAAAAATGAGTTGGCAATTTTCGATTGAGCAACACCTACACCAATATCAACCATTAACTGGCGGAAAGCTTCGCGGTTTTCGGTTTTTTCGATTGCAGCAACATCTACACCAACTACTTTAACACCGTATTTTTCCCAAACACCACGTTCTTCAGCTTCCTTACAAAGGTTTAGTGCAGTTTGGCCACCCATGGTGGGAAGTACCGCATCAATTCTAGGTAAATCTGCAGAGTCGATATGCTCTTGTAAAATAACCTCTATTGAATCAACAGTTAACGGGCGCAAATAAACATGGTCGCCGATAACCTTGTCCGTCATAATTGTAGCCGGATTGGAGTTGATAATGGAAACGGTAATCCCTTCTTCTTTTAAAGAAAGAGCCGCTTGCGAACCCGAGTAATCAAATTCACAGGCTTGGCCAATAATAATTGGTCCAGATCCGATAATCAGTACTGAGCGTATGGAAGTGTCTTTAGGCATGATAAAGCTTAAACAATAATTAAAATTCTAAAGTGTTGGTTCTTTTGAAACCTGAAAGCAACGAGATTTTGTGCTTGTAAGAAGAAAAATCCCAACTGTTCTGTCGGGATGCAAAGATACATCTTTAGCGTGATTTTAAGACGTTTTTTTTAAAATAAAAAAGAGCACAATTTAAGTGCTCTTTTTAGATTTTTCTTTTGCGAAATGGATTATTGCTGTAATTTAATTTCGCCTAAATCTGTAGTGGCGCTATCTTTTACGGCAACCTTTTCTATTACAGCATCTTTGTATGGTGCATTGGCTTTTACCACAACGGTATAAACGCCTTCTTTGAGGTTAGTAAAAGTAAAAACACCTTGGCTAATCTGCGCTTTTAGCGTGTCTGTCGCCGCTACAAGAGAAACAGCAGAAGCCGCATCACCCGGCGTAATTTTTCCTATTATCCCACCCAATTTAATATTTGTAAAAGCAATTGAACCTAAAGCAAATACAATTATAAGAGATAATACAACACATAACTTTTTCATGGTATAACGTTTTAGTTGTTGATGTCTTAAATAAATAACACCATTTAGTACAAATAGTTTTAAATAATGAACACTAATTTTCAGATTGTACTATAAATTATACACGGTTGTCAAAATCAAACGTACGTTTTTATTGTAAATGTTAATTAGTGTTAAAAGAATTTAGTAAAAGTGGTACTACACGTCAGAATTAAGTCACGAAGTTGTGATATTAGAAATATTGTCAATAATGTTGTAATAAGCAGAACATATATGCGTTTTGTATATACTTTAGACAATGATCTAAAGCTTCCTCCGCGGATTAGTTACCCGCCATGAGGATTTCTTCATAAATAGTTTGTTTGGTTTATTATCCGGTTAGAGGAGCCCTCCTCAACCGGATTTTTTCTTTTAAGGCTTTTTCTTTTACATTTGACCGTATTCAGAAAATATATCGTGAATAAAAATATTAAAAAGATCGCTATTGTTGGCCCGGAAAGTACGGGAAAATCTACTATATCTCAATTGCTGGCAAAATATTATAAAGTTTCGTGGGTGCCAGAGTATGCCCGCTATTATTGCGAAAACCTGGTTGCCGACTATACCCTGCAAGATGAAGTGAACATGTATTACGGGCAGGTCGCTTTAGAGGATGCCATTTTGGTAACCACCGAAAGCGATTTTATTATTTGTGATACAACTTTTATTACAGTAAAGATCTGGAGCGATGAAGTATTAGGCGAAACACCTCAGGTAGTGCTGGATGCACTGCCTAATAGACCGTACGATCTGTATCTGTTAATGGACATCGATTTGCCCTGGCAAGATGATCCGCTGCGCGATTTCCCCGAGAAGCGTGAATATTTTATGCAGGTTTGGCATAAGGAACTGAAAGCACTACATGCGAATTATAAAGTAATTGGTGGATTGGGTGATGAAAGATTAGAAAATGCAATTAAGGCCGTAAACGATTTTCTTGGTGTATAAGAAAATAGATGGCTTTGTTTTGAAATTGCCAAAAGCTCAGGGCCGCTCATTTCCCATTAATAATAAAATATTTTTCTTTTTAGGAAATGAAGGGGCATTGTTTCATGGATGCTGTAGCCCCGCCATTCGCTAATTCCGATGAAGGATCGGAACCGCTGCTGTCGGGTTTAGCTAACGGCGGTTTGCTTCAGGGCACAAAACTTTATCAAATAAACCCGATTGTCGGGAAGAGCTTCCGATTCTTTACCGATAAATCGGCACTAAATTAGCATCGGAACTCGTACCAGAAAGCGGGGCTGAAATTGCCAAAAGCTCAGGGCCGCTCATTTCCCATTAATAATAAAATATTTTTCTTTTAGGAAATGAAGGGGCATTGTTTCATGGATGCTGTAGCCCCGCCATTCGCTAATTCCGATGAAGGATCGGAACCGCTGCT
>Ga0163161_10000225_pt1 | contig 51778 bp, 45 predicted proteins | sample S45metaG_FD_129847 | JGI IMG/M metagenome (GOLD analysis project Ga0163161, IMG submission 129847) | Switchgrass rhizosphere microbial communities from Kellogg Biological Station, Michigan, USA - S4-5 metaG | ecosystem: Host-associated > Plants > Roots > Rhizosphere > Soil | place: USA... | reverse complement strand
TGCTTTTCCATGATATTCAGCTTCTTCAGTTGCGGCCTCCATTTCCTTCCGGTATTTATTGCTCCGGGTAATATCGGTCAGAATGAGGTAAAGCAACAGCACCATAAGGAGAAAGAAAACCACCATGATAATGCTGATCCGGTTAATACCCGTATTGACCACTTTTTTTGCCTGGATACCATTCTGCTCTATCTGTGCAACAGCTTCACTTTCTACCTTTTTAAGGATGCCCAGCATTTGGCTGATGAGCAAACTATTGGCATTGGCCAGAACCGCTTCTTTGTTCAAGAAGCGTTGGCTCTTGATCTTTTGCTCTTTTTCTATGGCCCGAAGGGATTCTTCCATTCCCTTCACAATTTTTCTTTCGTTGGATAAAGCGATGGTATCTCTTTTTACCTTTTCTTCGTTGACAATCTTAAAGGCTTTATCTTCCTCGCCTTCCGTCTTTTTCTTTCCAAAAATTTTACTAAAAAAACTTCTCGGCTTCTCTTCTGAGGGTATCACTGTGGTGGTAGAGGTTCTTTTTTCAGAAGTCACCACAGTACTGTCTGCCTCTGCCGAATTTTTATTGACCAGATCATTGAACTTCTGTACCTGGGTAGAGAAAGACTTGTTGTTGATCAGTTTTTCACGAACTTTTAAATAATTTACAAATTGTTTATCTCTAACCGTTAAAAGACCATCGATAGAAGCAATCCTCCGGAGCTGAACAGAATCGCCCGCATATAAGCCTGCAAGTGTATCCAGTAATGTTCTCAATTGCTTTGAATCTTTAAAGAACTTATTGTAATTACCCGGATCATTCAGGGCTTGTTTTTTCTGTACCTGGTCCAGTGCAGAAATTCTCCGCGACAATTCGTTAACCACACGAAGCTTCTCATTTGGCGAAGAGATGTTCTCCACCGTATTCATCATTTCCCTAAAAGCAACCTTACTCACCAGCCAGGCCATAAAAAGGGCAAAGCAGGCCAGTACAAGTGCTAAAATCACTTTACCTCTTATGGCATGAATAAAACCTTCCTTAGAAACACGCATCATAGGCATTTATTACAGGAAAAATGATGCCAAGCTCTGAGATCTGCGTTAATCCAGCCAAATTAGCGGATATTTTACCGGAAGATTCCTGATGATTTCTTCTCCTTTTGGATCGTGGTCCAGCTTTACCCAGGTGGCCAGCCACTCTTCATTCCGGTAAGCAGCTGCGCCCAGCACTAAAAACGGCTGCGCCACAGGCCATTCCTCCCAATGCATCACATCTGGCTTCAACTTCCACAAGGATTTATCAGCAACGTAGGGAAACATGTATTGAACTCCCTTTTTAATGGATCTCCCGTCTGGTGTAGAATAATTCCACAGGTTGTTCTCGGGCGTAGACAATACCTGGCATAAGGTGGTCATTACATCCAGGTTAAAAAGCGAGTACCCATAGGGTTTGGTTCTGGCCAGCTCCAGCGGAAAGCTTCCATCTGCTGCCATCTGGTCTGGCAGAAGTACATTTTTATACCGGTCAATACAGAATTTCTGCAATGCCGTATTATTGGTCAGCCTGGAAAAAGCAGCAATCTGTAGCACAAAACAAGTCCCGTGATTATTTTTCGCATTCATTTCTGCCTTGCCATTGGGATGTTCCATAAGCCAGGTGGTATAATCAGCAAACCATTGTTTAATTTTCTGCAGGTCCTCACCGCGCATACTGCTGTGCATCACATGAACCCCCATCACCACGTCCAGCAAATGAATGGTATCAATAATTCCAATTCCCCTTCCTGTATACAATCCCTTTATGGCTTGTGCATACAAAAGATTAGGATTCATCCGGGTCTGCTCATCAATAAACCAGGCCCTCAAATGTCTCTCCGCAGCATGAACGTACTTCGCATTCCCGGTGATTTTATAGGCTGAAGCCAATGCTCCAATGATCCGGCTAAACCGGATCATGGCCAACCTGTGCGCAGTAAAATTCTCCGGATTGGTCATACCATCTCTTTGAATATAAGGCCCGTCTGGATTTTTTGGGTCTGGCCACCAGTAATCACCCTCAGAAAAGAAATCATGCTTCCCTCCTGCACTTCTTGGAGATGATGCCGCAGTTACAGTGATCGGATCTGCCTTTAGAGCAGCATCGGCTTCCCGTAATATTTGTTCCTTAAGTACGAATTCAGCAGTTTTATATACATTTTTATTAAGCGCATGTTCTTTACTCTGAGCCGAGGCCAGAGAATGAGATACCGCTAACAACAAAACAAAGGCGTACAATCTTTTCATAATAAAAATAAATGATTAAGATAACACACCACAATCGTATTAAAAAATCGTAACGTTAATTATACAGACTACTCACAAAAAAGCCAGGCAACATAGTACCCGGCTTTCTGGTAATTTTCAACCGTTATTTCAATAAAGGAAGAAAAGGCAATTACTCTACGGTAACTGATTTGGCAAGATTTCTTGGTTGATCTACATTACAGCCCCTCAACACAGCGATGTGATAAGAAAGCAACTGCAAAGGAATCGTTGCCAACAGCGGCAGAAATGCTTCGCTCGCATCAGGTATTTCAATACAATAATCGGCCATCTTTTTCACCTCGGTATCGCCCTCGGTAACGATGGCTACCACCACACCCTTTCTTGCTTTCACTTCCTGGATATTACTGATTACCTTTTCATAAGAGGAATTTTTGGTTGCAATTACAACAACCGGCATTTCCTCATCAATTAAAGCAATCGGACCATGCTTCATCTCCGCAGCCGGATAACCTTCGGCATGGATATAAGAGATTTCTTTAAGCTTCAAGGCACCTTCAAGCGCCACAGGAAAGCCGCTTCCTCTACCCAGGAACAGGCAGTTTCTGGAATCTTTAAACTTCTCAGCAATTTCTCTGATCAGGGTATCTGATTTTAAGGCAGCTTCAATTTTCTGTGGAATATTATCCAATTCGGTTAACAACTCGACCAGTTTGGAATTGGTCACTGTACCTTTTTGCTGAGCCATATAAAATGCCATCAGCGTCAATACAGTCACCTGGGCTGTAAATGCCTTGGTCGAAGCCACACCAATCTCAGGGCCTGCATGCGTATAGACACCTGCATGTGTAATACGTGGAATAGATGCCCCCACCACATTACATACACCAAATATAGTTGCTCCTTTTTCTTTGGCCATTTCAATAGCCGCCATAGTATCTGCCGTTTCCCCTGACTGTGAAATTGCAATAACCACATCTTTCTCCGTAATGATCGGATTTCTGTACCGGAATTCAGAGGCATATTCTACTTCAACAGGAATACGTGCATATTCCTCTATCAGGTATTCTCCAACCAGACCAGCATGCCAGGAAGTACCACAGGCTACAATAATGATCCGGTCTATATTTTTTAGCTTCTCCGCGTATTCCTTAATTCCACCCAATTGTACTTTACCTTCAGAAGGATAAATCCTACCCCTCATACAATCCCGGATAGAGCGTGGTTGTTCGTAGATCTCCTTTAACATAAAATGATCATACCCACCTTTTTCCAACATCTCCAGTTTCAGTTCCAGTTCCTGAACATATGGTGTCTGAACGACATTATCCAGACGCTTGATCACCAGTTCATCACGTTTTAAAAATGCAATTTCGTTGTCATTCAGATAGATTACATTTTTGGTATATTCAACAATAGGTGTGGCATCAGAAGCAATAAAATATTCTCCCGAACCAACACCAATCACCATAGGGCTTCCTTTTCTTGCTGCAATCAGCTGATCCGGCTGATCCTCATCCATAATTACAATGGCATAAGCACCACTCACTTCGTTAAGTGCAAGCCTAACCGCTTCCAGAAGATCTACACTTTCAGACTTATAAATATCTTCCACCAGATGGATCAGTACTTCCGTATCCGTATCGCTCTTAAACACATGCCCTCTGCGCTCCAGTTCTTCTTTAAGCGTGGCATAATTTTCTATAATTCCGTTGTGAATGATACTCAATTTACCATCATTTGAAGTATGAGGATGCGAATTGCGATCAGAAGGCGCACCATGGGTAGCCCATCTCGTATGTCCTATGCCAATCGTACCCGACAGGTTCTTTCCTTCCGCAAAATTCTCCAGCTCAATAACTTTACCTGCCTTTTTGAAGATATTCATCCCCTCATCGTTGATCAGTGCAATTCCTGCACTATCATATCCTCTGTATTCCAGTCTTTTTAATCCTTTTATAACAATTGGCCAGGCTTCCCTGTAACCAATATATCCTACTATTCCACACATATAGTTCTTTTTATATAATTTCTATGAATTAATTTTAAATTAAATGATGCAGTAAATTTATATAAATTACTTAACATCAGCAATGTACATCCGCTCATTTTTCAATTAACTGCTTATACTTGAATTCAACTTTATCCGACACTTCGCAATTCTTTAGATTAATAATATTTTACATATTTCAAAATTTTAATCCAATTTTAACACAGTTAATATCTTTTAAATTAATATTAACAGTATATTGCATAACAATTTTATTACAAACCTCGCTTCCTGTTGTTAACAATTGATGTCACCTGAATCAACCTTCCAAACCGCAAATGACCCTGCAGCAGTTGAACAACTGATTGCAGCTTTATCTTCCTTTCACCCCTTAAGTGAGGGTCTCCAAAATGAGATTACAGACAAAGTCCAAACTGTAAGGCTGGAAAAAAATGAGTTCTTAATGAAACAGGGTGAACATTGCTATTATTTTTACTTTCTGATCCATGGCATATTAGTAGCTACAACCATCAGAAACCATAAAGAACTGACTACATTTATTGTAACCGATGGCAATTTCGTCACTTCAGTGACGGGGATGTACGGTCATGTACCCTCAGAAGACACAGTACATGCAGTAGAAGACGCAATACTATTGGCCTTGCATGCCGATGATATGCAGGATTTGTATGACCGCTTCCCGGAATCAAATATTATACTGCGTAAAATCTTTGAAAATTATTTTCAAGGGGCTCACGAACGTTCTAATATGACCCGGTTAAATACAGCAAAAGAAAAATATCTGTATCTCCAATCCTATATGCCTGAACATATTCACCGGATTCCCCTGGCACATAAGGCAAGCTACCTGGACATCAGACCCGAAACCTTAATCAGGATTAAAAAAGAATTACAAGCGGAGCAAGATCAATCACAATGGATGGACGCACGTGCTAAATTGGAAGAGCATATTGCAAAACATCAGAATTTCCGTCAAAACAACCTGACCCTGGCACAATTGGCCAAAGAATCAAAAATTCCCATAACTCAACTAAACTTTCTTTTAAAGAATATATACAACAAAAGTTATACAAAATACGTTAATAGTTTGAGAGTTAATTACGTAAAAGAAAAATTAGCCAAAGAAGATGAATGGAAACACCTCACCATAGAAGCTGTGGGTATGGATGCCGGATTCAAATCCAGGAGTGTATTCTTTTCAGAATTTAAGAAACAAACCGGAATTACTCCCGGAGAGTTTGTTAGACTCTCGGGAACAAGTCCAGAATTTGAATTTAAGACTACATAGTATCGTAATAGATTAGTTACAGTAGAAATAAGGTGATAAATTTACACTGAAATGGAAAATATGTTAAGTAGTAATATAAAAATGGACTGGATCAACAAGGAACGCACCTATAGGGAATGCCCAAAATGCCACCAGGGCGAACTGGACACCAGAATTCCAAGGGGACCACTATTTAAACATTTTCTTTTTTGGATGCCTTATAAAAGGTACCGGTGCAGCAATTGCCAGGCAAAGATTCATATACTCGAGAAGAAATAAAAAAAGGCCGTTTGGATAATCCAAACGGCCTTTTTTTATTTCTTCTCGATACCTTATTCAACGGTAACCGATTTGGCCAGATTTCTTGGCTGATCGACATTACAGCCTCTCAAAACAGCAATATGATAAGACAACAATTGCAATGGTATCGTTGCCAGCAGTGGTAAAAATGCCTCACTCGCATCCGGAATCTCAATACAATAATCCGCCATCTTCTTAACTTCAGTATCACCTTCAGTAACAATAGCAATAACCTGTCCTTTTCTGGCTTTTACTTCCTGTATGTTGCTGATCACTTTTTCATAAGAAGAATTCTTTGTTGCAATCACTACAACAGGCATTTCCTCATCAATTAAAGCAATCGGGCCATGTTTCATTTCAGCAGCAGGGTATCCCTCTGCATGGATATACGAGATCTCCTTTAATTTTAAAGCACCCTCCAGGGCAACCGGGAAACCACTTCCTCTTCCAAGGAAAAGACAATTTCTGGAATCTTTAAACTTTTCAGCGATTTCTCTAATCAGCGCATCAGACTGCAAAGCCAATTCAATCTTTTCAGGAATATTCTCCAGTTCAGTTAAGAGTTCAACCATTTTAGAATTGGTTACCGTTCCTCTCTGCTGTGCCAGGTTAAAGGCAATTAAAGTCAATACGGTTACCTGAGCCGTGAATGCTTTGGTACTGGCTACGCCAATCTCAGGACCTGCGTGTGTATAAGCACCCGCATGCGTGATTCTTGGAATAGAAGCACCAACTACGTTACATACCCCAAAAATGGTTGCTCCCTTTTCTTTAGCCATCTCAATAGCCGCCATTGTATCTGCAGTTTCACCAGATTGAGAAATCGCAATAATCACATCGCTTTCATTGATGATCGGGTTCCTGTATCTAAATTCCGAAGCATACTCCACCTCAACAGGAATACGTGCATATTCTTCAATTAAATACTCTGCTACCAAACCTGCATGCCATGAAGTTCCGCAGGCCACAATAATGATCCGCTTTACATTTTTAAGCTTATCTGCATATTCATTGATACCACCCAGCTGAACTCTTCCTTCTGAAGGGTAAATACGGCCCCTCAGACAGTCTCTTACAGATCTTGGCTGCTCATAGATCTCTTTCAACATGAAATCATCATAGCCGCCTTTTTCCAGCATTTCGAGTTTCAGTTCCAATTCCTGGATATATGGGGTCTGGATCACATTGTCCAAACGTTTAATCACCAACTCGTCGCGCTTTAAAAGTGCAATTTCGTTATCGTTCAGATAAATTACATTTTTCGTGTACTCTACGATCGGTGTGGCATCAGAAGCAATAAAATACTCTCCCTCTCCAACTCCAATCACCATTGGACTACCTTTTCTCGCTGCAATTAGTTGATCTGGCTGTGCCTCATCCATCACCACAATAGCATAAGCGCCATTCACCTTATGAAGTGCTAACCTTACCGCCTCCAAAAGATCTACGTTTTCAACTTTGTAGATTTCTTCAATAAGGTGGATCAGTACTTCTGTATCCGTATCACTGTTAAACTCATGGCCTTTGCTTTGCAACATTTCCTTAAGTGTAGCATAGTTTTCTATGATACCATTATGGATAATGGTTAAATCACCAGCATTAGAGGTATGAGGGTGAGAATTGCGGTCGCAAGGCTCACCATGTGTTGCCCAGCGGGTATGGCCTATACCTATGGTTCCTGTCAAATTTTTACCTTCAGCAAAATTTTCCAGTTCCACAACCTTCCCGGCCTTTTTGAAAATATTTAAACCGGCATTATTAATCAGTGCAATACCAGCACTGTCATAACCACGGTATTCTAGTCTTTTTAGTCCTTTAACGACAATTGGCCACGCTTCTCTGTGACCGATGTATCCGACGATTCCACACATAAATTAATAGGTAAGATGTTTATGATTTTTATTGAGAAACATTGTCTAACTCTTCAAACTTAGAGTTCTTGCTTTTAAATTCAGGAACAATAGTTTTCATTTGCAAAACTACATTCCGGTTGTCATTGGTTCCCGCGTGCGCAAGCAAGGTATAGATCTGACTTTCAATTTCGTTGAAAACATATTCTCTCACCCGGCCGATCATGATTTTTTCATGATGTGTAGGCATGGTATTCTCGTTGTCGTTCAACAACTCTTCAAATAACTTTTCTCCAGGTCTTAAACCGGAATAGGCAATTTTAATATCTTCATTAGGCACTAGTCCGGCAAGTCTGATCATTTTTTTCGCCAGTTCCACGATCTTCACAGATTTACCCATGTCAAAAACAAAAATCTCTCCACCTTTCCCCATGCAACCGGCCTCTAAAACCAGGCGGCAAGCCTCAGGAATGGTCATAAAATACCGGGTGATCTCTGGGTGAGTTACGGTAACCGGCCCACCTTTTTCGATTTGTTGTTTAAATCTTGGGATTACAGAACCATTGGATCCAAGCACATTTCCAAAACGGGTAGTGATGAATTTCGTAATCGGCTTAACATGCAGGTCATTGATATAACTCAAACCATTTTGGAAGATCACATCAGAACTGTTCAGAGAATTGTTCAGTGACTGTACATAAATCTCTGCAATTCGTTTAGATGCCCCCATCACATTGGTCGGGTTAACTGCCTTATCTGTAGAGATCATCACGAATTTCTGTATACCATACTTTACGGAGAGATCCGCTATCGTTTTTGTTCCAAGAACATTCGTTTTGATCGCTTCTGCTGGATTATCCTCCATCATGGGTACATGTTTATAGGCTGCCGCATGATAGACATATTGCGGCTTGAAAAAGTTAAACATGAAATCCATACGCTGTTTATCCTTTACATCACCTATGAAAGCATGGAAATTAGAATTCTTGTGTTTTTCTTCCAGTTCCAGATATAAGTCATGCAATGCAGTTTCACTCTGATCGCACATGATGATCAAACCAGTTTCAAATTTCATCAACTGACGGACAATCTCACTACCAATGGAACCTGCCGCCCCCGTAATCAGGATTCGTTTGCCCTTCAATTCCTTTTGAATCCCGTCCGTATCAATTTGTATGGTTTTTCTGTTTAAGAGATCCTCGATATTGATATTCTGGATTTGAGCAGTACTCACATCGCCCCTCGCCCAAACTTCTGGAGGAGGGATATTTAAAATCTTTACATTATTTTCCAAACAGGTATCGACCACCTGTTCTTTACGTTCAGCTGGAATTGTATAACTTGCAAAAATCACTTCGTCTACTTCATGTTTGACAATCAAATCTTCCAGGTGTGCCGCATTTAATATTCTTACCCCATCTATGGTTTTCCCAACTTTCCTAAAATCATCATCCACAAAAGCAATAATGCTCTTGTTTACTTTATTGTCATGATCAAAGGTACGTTTAGTGGCCAAACCCGCTTCACCTGCACCATAGATGATAATCCTAATTTTGTCCAGACTTGCATTTTTGATGTACATAAAAAAGTACTTCACGATAATTCTGTAAGTAATCAGGAAGAGAAAACTAAACAAAGAATAAGTAATAACAGTCACATTACTTAAAAAGGGGGGCGCACCGAAGGCTATGAAAGCAGCATTAACAAAGAAAAGAATAAAAGTACTAGCTAAGACCGAAAATAAAATTCGAAAAGAATCCTGCGCAGAAGTGTAACGCACAATCCCGGCATAGGTTTTAATATTCACAAACACCAATCCATTGACTACAATAACAGCCACCATAGACTTGTAAAATGCCAGTACATTGATATCCTCAATAATAAAATTGTGCTTCAATACTTTAGCTAAAGTCATAGCAAAAACACTTAGGCAAATATCTATTGCAAAGATAATCCAGCGAGGTACAATTTCGAGTTTAGAAAACATGTCTATTTTTATTCAATATTCCAAACTTAGCAATAATTGAACCAAACTAGTTAATGCTGAAAGTATCGATATAAATTCAGGACTAACTTATTCATAGAAATAGAATTATTATCCATTAACATTACATTCATATTTTATGGGGATCAATTCCAAATAAAGACTAATATTAGCTTACATTGCGACAACCATAAAAGTCAGAAAAAATTTTATTTAAAGGGTTGAAGTATGAGAATATTTCTATTGGAAAAACATGTGTTTTAACAAACTTCAACCCTTAATATATTAAGACAAGTTACCAAAAGCGTATGTTGATATTAAAATAATACACTATTTTAATATAATTACTGAAAAAGTTTTAAATATTAATTCTAAATCCTTAAACAAGGAATGACTATCAACGTATTCAATATTATACTTGAGTTTTGTTGGCATAATTTCCCTTATATAAAACTCCTCAGGATTTTCTGCATCTTTCAAAAGGTCATTTTCATTCCTAAACACTATCGACGCATTGTCAGTTATTCCAGGTTTTACACTTAAGACTCTCAATTGATCAGAAGTATACAAATCCACATACTTTCTGACTTCTGGACGAGGACCAACCAAACTCATATCACCCTTAATTACATTTATTAGTTGGGGAAATTCATCTAGTTTATATTTACGAATAAAAAAACCTGAGTTAGTTATTCTGGGATCTTTTCCCCCGATAGTTAGCAACCCATACTTATCAGCTCCAGTTCTCATTGACCGAAATTTCAGAAGATAAAAATCTCGACCGTTTAGTCCCACCCTAACTTGCCTGTAAAAAATCGGACCTTTTGAATCAAGTTTTATCCATATCATCAATATGATGAATACAGGACTTAAAACAATTAGACCAAAAAAACTAAGTATGACATCAAAAATTCGTTTAAGCATTATTTAATATTTTTGTGTATGCATTCTCCAAACTATTAATAACAAAATCCACTTGATCATCTGTTAATTGAGGATAAATCGGTAAGGAAATTTCACGAATATAAGTATCATACGAAATAGGGTATTTATTTATGTCATATCCCAAATTTTTAAATAATGTCAGCATAGGCATCGGAATATAATGTACATTGACCGCAACTCCAGAAACGGCTATCTCCTCTATTATCTTATCCCTTTGACTTTCAGTTATACCTTTAATTCTTAACGCAAAAATATGGTATGAGGAAGTTTGATTTTCTCGATCCTGCGCAGGAAGAATTGCCCAATCGTGCTTTGACAATGCCGCACAATACCTGTAAAATACTCTTTTCCTTTCCATTAACAAGTAATCATATTTTCGTAATTGAGCTAATGCAACTGCAGCATTCATATCAGGCATATTAATTTTTAGGCCATGCGCAATTATATCATAACGCCATCCTCCAGCTTTTGCCTTATCAAGAGCATCTTTGGTCTGTCCATTCAGTGACAAAACCCTAAACAGTTTATAAATTTCCTCATTATCAAAGGGAATAGGAAGATTAAGGCATATTGCGCCCCCTTCAGCGGAAGTTAAGTTTTTCACTGCATGTAAAGAGAATATATTTATATCTCCCGTAGTTCCCATACTTCTCCCATCTGCCGTCGCTCCAAATGAGTGGGCAGCATCACTTATGATCATAATTCTACCAATTTTTGACTGTACATCAGAATTAGCTGTAAACATTTTCCTAATTCCTGGTTCATTAACCAAATCAATTATTGCAGAATAATCGCAAGGCCAACCACCAACATCTACAGGTAGAATAGCTTTAGTTTTAGAAGTTATCGCCTTCCGTATAGAATCAACGTCGATAGAAATATCTTGATTAATATCAACCATTACAGGAACACCTCCCGCGTCCATTACTGCCATTGCAGTGGCGCAATAAGTATAGGCTGGTACGATAACTTCGTCTCCTTCTTTTAACCCTAGCCACCTTAGAGAAAGAATCGCTCCTGATGTCCAAGAATTAACAGCGACAACTTTAGGAGCCCCCGTGTATTCAGCTATCCCATCTTCCAAGGCCTTAACCTTAGGTCCGGTAGTGATCCAACCTGATTTCAATGAGTCAATAACTTCATTAATTACATCCTCATCAATATAAGGAGGAGAAAAGGGAATATTCATATTACTTAATTTTATCGATTACTTACTATTAAACTTTTATTAATACTATTGTTTCTAAACATCCTAAACTTAAAAATGCCTCTAATATAGCCCCAGCCATACCCAAAATGGATAGAAAAAAACACCATTGGTAATAGAAACATCAGTAAAAAGTTACTATACTCAACGCTCTTTTTAAATGCTACAATTAATGTCACCAATAGATACGAGAACATCAATACTATAGTTAGATCAAGAACCAAGGGAGAAAAAAAACTAAAAAATACACCGGTAATAAGAAAAACGACAAACAAAAGTGGGATAAATTGCCTCACAGAAGCTGGACCGCCAATCTTCTTATTAACCAATGGCTTAAACAGGCCATATTGATAAAACATCAAATAACTTTTTCTTAAGCTATTACGAGCAAAATAATCAATTACTAAATCCGGGATAATAAATATTTTGCCCCCGTTTTTTCTTATTCTAGCATTAAACTCATCATCTTGATTTCGGACTAATTCAACATCAAAATTGCCAATCCGGTTAAATAGATTCCTTGGAAAACATCCAAAGGGAACAGTATCGACCTCTTGAATACTATCACATCCAATTCTAAATAACGAATTCCCAACGCCTAGTGGATGACTAAATCCAATAGCAATTGCCTGAGACACTGCATTGGTATCTGCTGGCAGGGTCCGACACAATCCTCCGACATTATCTGCCTTTAACCTAATGGCCTCTTCTACCAAACGACTCAAGTAGTTTTTAGGATAAAGGCAATGCGCATCTAGCCGGACAATATAATCTCCCGTAGCATGCATAATTCCCAAATTAAGAGCATAAGAAACTATTCGTTTTTTATTTTTAAAAACCTTAATGAAACTATACTGTTGACAATAACCTTCTATCAACTCATATGTCTTATCTGTACTCATTCCATCAACTAGAATTAACTCCATTTGATCTATTGGATATTCACTTGATATGATGGAATCTATGCAATTACTAATGTACAATTCTTCGTTATAGCATGGTATTATTATGGAAATCTTTAACATATGAAATATTCTAATTCAACATTCTTTTTTCAGTTCTGCACTGTCTTCTATAAATTCTTATAATTACATTTATCAACTGGGGTAACAATCAAGATTCCGGCGATAATAGCCACAAAAACACTTGCATTGTCTTAATAGATAAATTAATCTTAATGACATTAAACCTCCATTTTAAGCAAATTAAGTATAGACTTTGCAGACTCCGGGTCCTTTTCATAATAACGAGTTTCCTCAAGCCTATCTATTTGATCGCGAGTAAATCTCATTTTGATAACCTTAGCTGGAATTCCCGCTACAATAGAATAAGGTTCGACGTCATTTAAAACAACAGCATTGCTTCCTATCACTGCCCCATTTCCAATATTAATTCCTTCACGCAAACTTACCTTGGATCCAATCCAAACATCATGTCCAATCTTTGTTGTATTTTTTCTTCCCAATGAACTTAATCTCGGGGAAGTAGACCACCACCAATGCGAATGTTCTAATCCCCCAATTTGAGCAAATGCCGCAATACTACAGTAATTGCCAATCACGGTTTTATCTATAACACAATTATGGCCAATATAAGTATAGTCACCTATAATAGAATTTGACAGAAAAACTCTGGGTTCGATATATACATCTTTCCCAACATTTACCTTTCTCAACTTTAAAGAAAACCACCTGCTGTAGTAACGCATTTTAAAATAAAAACTTCTTAAATTCATAAAAATAAACTCTAATTCGAATCAATAAATGTGGACAACAAAACAGCATTTTCTCTTTCTAAAGAGAAAATATATTTTCTTTCCATAAGTTTAAACACCAAGTCCTTATTTGACAAATCGTCTACGATTATTTTGCAACCCAAATGCCAAGCTTGCGTTAACACTGTCGAAAATTGGGCCATAATAAATTCATATCTAGAAAAAATTTCAAATAAGTCAGTTTTATTATCAATTACTTTGTGCTCGTCTAGTTTTGCGGATGTATTATTTTGACGTGGGTGATCTTTAAGTTCAATGCTAAATCCCAGTTTTTCAAGCTGCGTAAAAAGTTCGCGTAAAATCATTATTTCATCATCTGATTCTATCCCCTTTAGGAAGTAGCAAATCGAATTTGGCTTGAATAAGGATAAATTTATTTGCCTTTCCAACCACGGATTACTAATAGATATCTCAGATTTACACTGGAGTGTTAAAAAAATCTCTCTATATCGTTCGCTCCAAACATACATTTTATCAAAAGAGCAAAATGCATCACGCAGCGACAAAACTTTCTCTCCATGCATAAAATTAGATATTACCAGCCCGTTTTCATGGCAGAATCTTTTAACAATTCCAGATGAAGCACTATACTCCATATTAACCCAAATATCTTTCGTATTATACTTATTGACAGCATAACGGACTTGAGCTACCCTAAACAGAGCTATACTTAATAGACTAAAATTAAACTTAATTTTAAATGCCGTTTTTAACAGAAAAATTATATCATTAGGCAATAATTTCCCATCATTTGGCTTAATAAAGACCAGCTTCTTGTCTCTCTTTAATGAATCACTAAATATAGTATCAGAATAGAAATAAGCCACATCATAACTGTCAACATTTAATTCCCTTTTTGCAAAAGCATATTTAACCAGTAGGACAAAAAAACCAAAAAAAGAAATAACCCATAATAACAATTTATAAAAAAAACTTAAATTATAAGTCTGCGCCCGAAATTGAAATAAACTATCATAGACTGAATCAGAATTATATCTGGCACGTTGTTCTATAAGCTTATTTAAGATCTGATTTTCCTCCTTCCAAGATTTATTCCAATTAACTGTTACAAACTGTTGCTTTAATTTTTTATATCCTTTCAACATATTATCAAGTTTTTAAGTTCGCCGATGACTTTATCAAAATCTTATTATCACTAGGAAAATTGGACTCGTTAACTTGGGTTAGGAAATAAAAAAATATAATATCCAAAAATGAAACCCCCCAAAAAATCCCATACTGGGTCATTGAATACAACATTATTGGAAGAATAAATAAATAATTATGCTTATTTATAAGCTTAATTATTACCCAAATTAGTATCATGAAATATAAAAATCCGGTTTCTGCTAGAATATGCATGAATGAATTGTGGCTATGGTATGGCCTACCTAAAACCAATAATCTCAATACATGATAATTATTACCCAACAATGGATTTTCAAGGAAAAAGTCAAAATACCGTTTTATGATCTCATCCCTACCAGATATATCCAAAGTATCCTTCCCCCGATTTAATTGATTAAATATCGAATCGAAATTAAGGTAAATTAAAGTAGCTATGACTGCTACAGAGACAAGAGAAACAAAGAGATATTTTACCTTAAAAGATCTAAAATACATTAAAAGATAAAATAATATAACAGCAAAAATACCAGATCTGTTTAAAGTAATATATAAACCACAAATACCAATAATAGAAAAAATCACCTTAGTATATTTTCGATCAAATGCCCAATAACTAATTAATATCAGTGATACGCATTTTAAAGCCAGGACGCTAGAATTCGAACTAAGACCAAAAACTCTAGAATAATAAAGTAATCCCCCATCTCCAAACGTAGAATCAATATTCGTCCCTGTTGGAGTAATAAAATGACTTACACCTAAAGCATACTCAACGACTCCTACAAATACCTCTGCAGAAATATACAGTGCAACGAAACGAAAAACATTCTTATTAATATATTTTGACTTAGAAATAAAAAAACATGCCAGTATTGAGAGGGGAACAGGAAGAAAGCTACTTAGGCCATTTACTTCATCTTGATACTTATTATTAACAGCAAACGTTACATAAAATACAATTGAAGTAATAAATGTACTTAGTATCAAAAGAAATACCGCTTGAGACTTTATAGCATTTGATTCTTTAATAAAAAGATATAATCCCATTGCCAAAAACACAACATACAAAGTGTTATTAACATTTACTATCGTTGGCACAAACAATAGTAAACTAATTAACAAATCAGTTAATTTATCCTTCTTAAGCATTCAAATAACATTTAAAATTTCGACTCACTTATTTAAAACTTAATTCTCCATATTTTTCAACTTCATAAATAACTTATGATATTGGATATATACAAGCAAAAACATTAGTAAAAACGCTAAAGTTGTTGCTACTGCGGCTCCTAAAATTCCATAAATAGGAACAAGAATCCAACACAGAACAACATTTACAATAGCAGCCAGAACTGTAATTAACGATAACCTGGTTGTTTGTTTATAATAGAACATATAATTTACAATCATCTTGTACATGCCGTTTAATGCATACCCTAAGAGTACCCAGAAAACAACCATAGGAGACACAAGAAAACTTTTCCCAATAAAATATTTATAAATAAATGGAACAAAAAGATAAACGCCCACAGCCATTAAAAGCATCAGAACAAAGTAGTACAAATTAATTTTATGCAATTTTAAGAAAACACTTCTATTTCCTTCGTTAAGCTTAGAAAACATAAACGGCGTCCATGCCTGATTAAAAGAATTATTTATAAACGACATAATCATCCCAATTTGGTATGCTACCCCGTATAGACCAACTTCTTTTAGAGTCAAAAAATGCAAAATTACGAACCGATCGGAAAAACTAATAATGTAACTTCCTGCTGTATGTAATATTAAAGGTGAACTATAGGCCAATGCTGATTTGATATAAGTATAATTAACCTTAAATCTTAGCTTATAGCTTTTAAACATTAAATATATCGCTATAATAGAAAAAATACCGGAAACAATAACTGCGGTATTAACCCGAGCTGCCCATCCCATATTAAGGTACACAATTAAATACGCAGATACCCCAAGGTCTATCAATGACTTTGAAACTCTAAATATTCCAAATTTGGCTGGATCTTCTTCTGCTCTCCATAATGAAAGTAAAATTTCTCCTATCTGAGAAAACAGCGCATACCCTATTGATAAAAGAATTAAATCAAATGGCAAACTATTTTTTTCGAAAATACCAGAATCGATATATGATAAAAGAACTGTAGCTCCAATCAGCAAAATTCCCGAAAAAATTAAAAAATATAGTATGCTAGAGATAAAGACCGAAAGATCAATTTTATCCTTATCATAATAGAATCTAATCACTGAAGATCCTATATTTAACCCTACAAAAGGGATAAATATATAACCTAAATTATTAAACATATCTATAAGACCAAACTCCTCCTTAGATAAATGTTTTGTTAAAATCGGGAGCAGTAGAAATGGTATTATAGAATTAAATAAATTTAAAATGGTATAAAGCCCTATATTTTTAAATACTAATCGATATTTTCTTAAATCCAAGATTTGATTTTCTATTTAATTCCTTTAAAAACTTAGTTACTAATATTATTCTTGATTCTAATTCTAGAACCATTCATTAATGAATTGGGATAAACAGAGCCAAAATTAGTGCTTAGAGGACCGCTAATAACCTTATTCACTGTAGACATTGCCTTTATTGAATTTCCAACATTCTTACGAAATGTGTTATTCTCTATAACAATTCTAGGATTGGCATCCAATCTTGGAACTTGTTGAATGTTTATAGGGCCATCAACTTTACTCCCAGTTATTGAAAGTCCATTCACATTAACACTACCATAAATCATACCTGTAGAATCAAAATAGCAATTATTCAGTGATACAGAAGTTTTTCCACTTACCATACCTCCCCGATACCATAATAAAACCTTTTTGTCGCTAATTTCCTTATCATTGCTACTAAACCCAATAACATTAAGAAACTTACAGCTATCGAAAACCACATTATTATCAATAAAATTGCCTTGATTATAACTTACTACCCTTACATTATGTTGTCCTGAATTCTGGAATATACAGTTACTAAAATAAATGCCATTATTACCAGTTTGTTTGGTATCATTAACTATAGCAACATTAGTCTGCGGAGCATTTTCTATAATACAATTTACAATATTTACATTAGAGGAATTAATAATTCCAAGATTATTAGCAGAATTCTGATGTGAATTTTCTGAAAATTTTGTAGAAATAGTTAAGTTTTTTATCCCAATATTATTTGATCTAATAGTAGCCCCAGAGTAAGGTGTTCTTCTGGCATATATATCTGTACCAAATTGTCCAAAATATTGAAAGCCCCTTATTTTTCCAGAAATGTCAATGCAATCACCAAAGTATCCTTCTCCACCCATTTTTACTATTCTCGTTAACGAAGGCCCATCCCCCTCTAGAGTAATGTTATCACCCCAAATAACTATTGATTTATCATAAATTGCATAATTACCCTTAGGAAAATGGATTGTTCCTCCTCCACTTTTGATTAAATCATCTATCGTTTTCTGAATAATTAACCAGTCATTACTTACGCCATCTCCTTTGGCTCCCTTTTCTTTTATTTCAACTCTTGAATTTTGAGACACGTTAATCAAAGCATAATTAGCACTAGCGTGTATGTTTGTAGTCTGCAATAAAAAACATAGGGATAATACTGACCATAACCATTTATATCTAATCCTACTTAGTATAACCAATTTCCTTTTCATAGGTCAAAAATTTAAAGATTTATGATAAATTAGAATTTTCATTTTGAGATTTCAATTAGAATAGGTTACATAAATTTATAAGTCGTATTGTAACTAAACATATTTCTCTCGAATAATCGTTTCACAAATAGCCCAATCCAAAGCATTGTCAATATCCAGAGAATGTATGCCATCCATTTCATATTTTATTTTCTTCTGAAAAGAAGAGATGTTATACTGTCTAAGAGAATCTACATTTATAACATAAATCGCGCCGTTGTATTCCCAAACTGTAGGACAATCTTGTCGTCTTGTAAATTTTGCATTTTTTGATTGATGTAAGAAACCATTATCATCTTCTTCAAATAATAAATAATAAGGATTTGACTTCGTTTCTTTTACTGAGACCACCATATCAATATCCATCGTAAATAGACTACATGCACCTAATATGTGTGTTTCATCTCGAAATGGAGATGTTGGCTGTAACAAAACAACTTTCTTAAATACAATGCCCTGTGATTCATAATAGTCTAATGCATGCAATAAAACCTCATAGGTTCCTGCACCATCTGTCGCTAACGAATCTGGTCTTAAAAAAGGAACTAAGAGTCCACTATTCTCTACACATTTTTTTATTTCTTCATCATCTGTTGAAACGCATATCTGCTCGTTGCTGAAAATTTTCCTGGCAGCTTCTAAGGTGTATAATATAAGAGGCTTTCCATTTAACAATTTAATGTTCTTTCCAGGCAAACCTTTTGACCCTCCTCTTGCCGGAATAATTACTAATGTGTCTTTATCCATCACTAAAATTTGATCCTATCAATATCTTGCTGAGCCCGTTCGAAATCCTCATGTTTACCAACATCCAACCAATAACCTATTAAAGGATACGAAACAATTTTATAACCTTTAGATATTAGAATTTCCATTAAATCAGTGGTATTAAAGTGCGTTTGCTGAGGAAGGTATTTTAACACTTCCTTTTTCATTAAATATACTCCCCCATTGGAATAATACGTATAAGTTGGTTTCTCCTTAAAACTTACAACATTACCATTTGAAGTTTCCAACACAGCATAAGGTACTTTTACTTCATATGGAATGGTCACCACTGAAAAATCGGCACCTTTATCAATAAAGTCTAAAAAGAAATGTTCATAATCAACATTAGTTAAGAGATCTGAATTCGTAATTAAAACACAATCATGCTCAAAGTCATCAATTTTAGATACTGCTCCAATGGTACCAAGAGGTTCATTTTCCCATACATACCGGATATTAATATTTTTCTCCTTTCCGTTCCCAAAATGGGCTTCTATCTGTTCGCCTAAATACTTCACTGAAAACCAGAAATCATCAATTCCATATAGAGCTAATCGATCCACATTATGTTCCATTATAGCTTTATTTCCAATCTTTAGAAGTGGTTTGGGAACTCTATCAGTTAGAGGTTTTAATCGTTCGCCTCGCCCTCCAGCCATAATTACAGCATCAACTGGCAGATATGATCTAATTTCCCCAAAATTTATTACATTAACGACTTTATCAGATTTATCTAAAATTGGAATAATTCTAAAATTCCCCTCACGATATTCGATAACTTTCTTGATATCACTATCACCCTTTCTCAAAAATTTCGGAGAAGCCTGAATTATTGAAATTACCGAATCTTCAATACCGATTCCATTTATTAACCCTCTTCGAACATCGCCATCAGTAAGAGATCCAATAAGATTTTCAGATTCGTCTACAACAAAAAGAATTGCATCCTTTCCCAACTTATTTAGCTTAATTAAGCCATCCTTAATAGAACTTCTTTTATCAAGGAGGTGATCCTTATAGTTTCTCATACCGTATTATTAATATCATGAAATATTTTTTTAACAGACTCAATCTTTAAGTCTCGAAGCACTTTAAAAATCTTTTCTGTGGCTGTCCCATCTCCGTAAGGAGATCTGACATTTTCGATCTTCATATTAAAATCCTCCGACAACGCCAGCCGAATAGCCTTTGAAATTTCAGACTGTGAAGGAGGACAATTTATAACTGATTCAGGCATATTCCGCCCCTTCTGTCTATCCCCAATATTAACTGTAGGAATCTTAAAATAAGGCACTTCGACAATTCCACTAGAGGAGTTCCCTACAACAGCATCCACAAATTGCAATGAAGAAAGATATCTAAGTTGTCCCAAAGAGTCAAATGATATCGAAGTCCTTGGATTTTCCCTTACAAACTCATCAATCATTTTAATTATTATTCGTCCTCCTTTATCAGAGTTCGGCTTTGTAAAAATTATAGTTGTATCCACTAGCTCTCCTAAAGCGTTTAGTAAAGCTCTAAACTGGCTTCTAGCCGAATTCTTTTCTAATGTGACGGGATGAAAGGTAACAAGAAGATTTTTCTTGTTGAGTTTAAAACCAATAGAATTCTCGAACTCACTTTTGCTCAAAAGTTTCAGGTGCTTTATACTATCTATACCAATAGCACCAACGTTAAAAACCCGATCGGGACTCTCTCCTAATTGTATTACTCTTTTTGTATAATCCAACGTAGCCGTAAAATGAATATAGCTCATTTTTGTAATAGAATGCCGGATAGCTTCATCATAAGCCCCCTCCGTCGTCTCTCCACCAGAAATATGAGCAATTGGCACCCCTTTGATCATTGCAGCAATACAAACAGATAACAGTTCAGTTCTATCCCCTAAAACAATCAGGAGATCTGTTTTCAACTTCTGAAATAAATCAGCAAATGAGATTAATCCAAGCCCAATAGATTTCGTAATTGCCTCAGAAGAGTCTGAAGATAGCAATGTATCTATCTTATAAGCAATAGGCACACCGTCATCTTCAATCTCTTTATAAGTTAATCCAAACTCAGGTGATAGATGCATACCTGTAACAACAAGGGTCAGATTAAAATTCTCAGACTCATTAATTTTACGAATCAGAGGTTTTAACAAACCATATTCCGCCCTTGTTCCAGTTACTATTGTAATATCTCTCATTTCAGAAAACTAACTTCTAACAACTCATCTGCGGCAAAGTTTCTTCCCGCAGTTTTTCCCAACAAGGATTCCCATAATAAAGGAGAAATACCATTACCTGGTCTTTTTATTGTTATGTTCTCCTCGGAAATCACATCTCCTTCCTTGATATCAATTGCAGCGACAATACTTTTTCTTGCAATAGCAATATTTTTTCTTTCAGAATTACTTGGTTCTTTTATCCCATTACCTAAAGCCAGATCAATATTTCTTATTCCCGTAACCATTGCCTTAAGCTCTTTCGGCTCAAGGGAGGCAACATGATCAGGTCCTTCCATATTCTTATCGAGCGTAAAATGTTTTTCTATCACACAAGCTCCCAAAGCACAAGCTGCAATAGGCACCTCTATTCCCAACGTATGGTCAGAATATCCCACGTTTACCTTGAAAGCTTCTTTTATTGTATTCATTGCCAATAAATTAACATCCTCAAAAGGCGTTGGATATTCTGTATTACAATGTAAGACCGTGATTAGTTCCCGCGAAGCACCATTGCTCGTAAGAATTTCAAGTGCAGTTTCAATATCAGATAGGTTGCACATTCCTGTAGAGATAATGACTTCCTTCTTAAGTGACGCAATCTTCTTTAAATAAGGCAAATTAGTAATTTCTCCAGAAGGAATCTTAAAAAGGTTTATTCCAAGGTCTGCTAGTAAATCAATGCTTTCCAGGTCAAATGGAGAAGACAAAAATTTAACGCTTTTTGTGTTGCAGTAATTAATCAATTCAATATGTGTATCCTTATCAAGTTCGTATTTCTTAACCATATCCAATTGACTCTCACTCTCATTCTCAGTATTTACGATTTGATATTCCGCCTTTACAGCATTTTTACTGATTACTTTCTCCGCCTTAAATGTTTGAAATTTTACATAGTCGACTCCTGATTCAGCTGCAACATCAATAAGTTGTTTGGCTATTTCTATACTACCATTATGATTTACTCCAGCTTCCGCAATAATTAATGTGCTTTTCATTTTTTTAATTAATTTGTTTTTTCATTTAAATATCTAACAACTTTTGCCGGGGCACCAACAGCAACTGCATAATCAGGAATATTCTTTGTTACAACACTGTTTGCACCAATTACAGCATTTTTACCAATAGTTACCCCTGGAAGAATAACAACATTTACTCCTATCCAACATCCCGCTTTCAATGTCACAGATTCAACACTGTAACCCTGGTCCTTTATTGGCTTTGTGATATCATCAAAATTATGGGTACTGCTATAAATAGAGGTATTAGGACCTAGAAGAACATCGTCTTCAATTGTTATGATTGAAGATGGATTACCTGGAAGCGTGGAAAGCAAAGTATATGGAGGAATAATTACCCTCTCTCCAATTACAACATTACCAGTCCCTAAAATAGTTGAATATGGTCTAATCTCAGAATTCGCTCCAATAGTTCCAATCTTCTTCTTTTGAAACCACATTCTAAACGGTTTAAAAAACAAGAGCCAATGTGTTAGGTACATATCTGGACCTATTTTTGGATAGAACAATATAAATTTCAGATGCTTAAACATTGAACAGATTATTTAATTTCTGCAGATCCAATTTGAACTCCTGAGCATTTCCTTCTGGTTTGTAAACTATCGAACTCTTTTCATTACCATATTTAATTATCGTTCTTTCTGCCAAAGATTTTAGTGATATATTTTCATCTGCAACATTAAACGTTCCTTTTGTGCCATTCTCAATAAAAAAAATAACCTTTTGACAAAGTGATTTTATTTCGATTTGAGGGATCATACGCAATCCATTTCCAAAAACAGTAATATGATTATGAGAAAGGAGTTCTGCTTTAAAAACCGGATGAATTCTCGATAAATTCATTCCCTCGCCATAAACAAACCCTATTCTTAAATGCAACTGGGAAATATGGCTGGACAATGAGCTCTTAAAAACCATCTCACCGGTAAATTTAGAAAGTCCATATAAACGATCTGGATTTACACTTGGATTAATCTCATCAATTTCTTTAAATAGCCCAGAAATATTAGGATAGACCGCAGAACTTGAGAAGTTTATAAAATGAGAATCATTGTATTCTGCTAGAGCTTCTGCTAAATTTGTATGTATGTCTAAATTTTCCTTAAGGACATTCAAATCATTTACATTAGACGTATTGGCCATAATCGCAGCCAAATGAATAATAACATCAAACTTATTCTGTTTAAAAAAATTGTTAACTCCCGATTTATCTGATAGATCTAAGAAAAGCCAATTCTCAATATTCTTATTATTGGTTCTGGAAGCCCCAAATACTTGATATTTTAGTGATAATTGTCTCAATAAAGAGGAACCAATAAAACCATTTGCACCGGTAATTAGGATCTTTTTCATAGCTTATGGATTAAAGAACCAGAGTTTCCTCAAAGTGACGGATCACCTTCCCTTTTTTCAATTCAAACTCAATCTCTTTACCCTCCAAAAGGTACTTTAAAATAAAAATCACCTCGTTATAACCAAACAATGATCTCATATATGTCGTTCCCGAATGCCTTGGATTAATTTCGAATAATTTCGGCACTCCATTTGCATCTAACCGAAGTTGCAAATTACTGGAACCAAAAACGCCTAGCTTTTCAGCAATAGCTTTTATATAGTCATAAATCGAATCTGGATAGTCATCTTTGAACTCCGAGATAAAAGTGTTGCCATCCTTTAGAGTTCTGTTTAATGCTATAGCCCTTTGCAGCTCACCATTCATAGAAATAATCCCACAAGTATATTCCGTTGAATCATCTCCAACTAATTCCTGAATTATTGGCCCGTTAACTTTATTTAGAGCATCCTTCAATTCCTCTATCGACCTAACTTTATACACTCCAATACTTCTGGCACCAACTCTGGGTTTCACGATCAATGGAAAGGTTAAATTATTGAAATCACATTCCTCTGGTAAATAGGTTACTGGACAATTCAAACCATTTTCCTTCAAAAAAAGATAAGTCAAATACTTATCATTTCCAATCCTTATAACCTCTTCACTGCTTACTACAACTGTGCAATTTGTATTAGCTTCGATCCTTTCTTTATATTTTGCTAAAAGAGGTAATTCAAAATCTACACCAACAAATAGAACCCTTAAATCCTCAGAAGAGATCACTCTTTCCACTTCACTTATCCAGTCCCCTTCTGTTACATCTTTTTTTAGTATATCTGGCAGTATAAAATTCTTCTTACACCAAAACGATCCCACCGTATTAGTGAAATAATCAAACCCTATAAGAGTATAATCCTCTTTATATTCACTTCTGATTATACTCTTTATTATTGCCTGTCCAATTAGACTGCCTGTTCCAGTAATACCTATATTATATTTCATCTCAATTTGTCGTTTTTTTACTTTGATAATATTCAATACATGAAAGAGGATAATTTTGAGCCTTCATTTCATTCAAAAGAATATTCAGATCAAATTTTAATTCTCGAAGCTCAAAAGTATTTCTTTCCCAATCCCAAATAACGTAGTTAGAAACATTAATATATTTTCTATTTTGACCAATACTACCCGGATTAACAATAGTAAAACCATCAATTACCCTAAGAAATTGCTGGTGTGAATGCCCAATCAACATATTCCCAGTTAGCTCGATGTCCGAATCATGGAAAATATAGTCTTTAACACCTAAAGTATGGATTACTTTAAATTCATTAATAATCAAACTCTTATTGTATGCCCTTATGGTTTCTGTGTATTTAAACCCTTCAATACAATGATGATAAAAGTCCAACACTAAAGGATTTTCTACATCACAATATTTATTAATAAAATACTCTTCATGATTACCTAAAATATGATGACAATCTTTTAATTCTGAAACCAATTCCACACATTCATTACTCCAGGGGCCGTAATTTACAACATCACCCAAGTTTATATACCCATCAACATTCGCCTTTTCCTTATTCAAGACATTTTCTAATGCCGGGAGATTGCCATGAATATCAGAAAAAATTAATAATCTCATTTTAAACAGACATATAGTTTATTTATCGAACACTACTAGGTATATTCACAATTCTTTCTTCTAAAAACTCCGCATTTCCCTGGCTATCGCGTTGACAATGCTCATACATAGGTAAGCGGTACATCAACTGCCAGATAGGACGTGTCATTACTTTATTTTCATTAGTTTCCTTTAGGAAAAGATCTCTCTCTGCCCTATTCTCCAATTCAACACACATGAGCCAATAGTTCACTTTTGTATCAGGCAACTCTGTTCTGAAATTTACGCCCTGCCCAGCAAAAAAACCACGATACATTTCTGCAAGTTGTCTTTTACTTTCTAACATAACAGGTAATTGCTCTAATTGTGCACAGGCCAGGGACGCATTTAAATTAGGCATTCTGTAGTTATAACCCAATTCATCATGGTAGAATTCATAAGGATGCGGCCTTTTAGCGGTAGTCGTTAAATGCTTGGCTCGTTTTCCCAACTCCAGATCATTGGAAACAATTGCACCACCACCTCCACAGGTAATGGTTTTATTTCCATTAAAAGAGAATATTCCTAGTTTCCCAAAGCTTCCAGTACTCTTCCCTTTGTATTCACTTCCAAGAGATTCGGCAGCATCTTCTACTAATGGTATATTCCATTTATTGCAAACTGCAATCAGTTCATCTAAATGAACAGGGAAACCAAAAGTATGCATCGGCAAGCAAGCAGCAATCTTTCTACCACTCGCTTTATTATAGCACACATTATCTCTCAGTTCTGCATTTTCTTCTAAAAATGCTTCAACCGCTGTCGGAGATAAGCCCATTGTATCGAGATCAACATCAACGAAAACCGGCAATGCTCCATTGTAAGCAATCGCATTCGCGGTAGCAACAAAGGTTAATGCTTGCGTAATTACCTCATTTCCTGTTTCGACACCAGCAAGACGAAGGGCTACCTGTAAAGCTGCTGTGCCATTTACAACAGCAACGGCCTTCTTCGCACCTGTTGCAGATTGCATCATTTCTTCGAAACGATCTACATATGCCCCAACAGAAGATACAAAAGTAGAATCGATCGTATCTAATAAATATTTTTTTTCATTGCCTCTAAACCTTGGTTCATGCAATGGAATAAACTCTTTTGTATCGTAAGAATTTTGAATAAACGCGATAATATCCTTCAGATCTTTCATTTTACATTTTTGCGTCTAAATATTTACCTGTTTCCTTATGTCCAAAATCCGGGATCATTTTAAAAAACAACTCAACAATGTCTTGTTTAGACCAAGCTTTACGTGTCTTTAACTCTTGAATCCGGGACGAAAACAAATTTAACAGTTCATCATTAACCTTAAACGTGTTTTTTATTACCCCTAGATTATCAAATCTTTCCATATCCAGAACCTCATGTTCAGTAAAGAACTCTTCAAAGTCTTTTTCACCTGTTGTATCACTACTGGTAAACAAGCATGGCCATTTCCCTTGCTGAGGTAAGGTTTTGATAAGTTCTCTTGCCTCGTCCTCGCTCTCACATAGATATGGTTCATATCCAAGCTCCTTTAAATATTTAACGGCAATATCGGCAAAAGTGATTAAATGCAGACTTTCACTAAGCTTTGGAAAAAACACGTCCCTGTTCTCACCAAAAATGCAAGACATCAGACATAACTCACCCGACTCCTTCGGTATTACAAAATAACGTTTAATATCATTTGGTGCAACAATCGGCTGTAGTTTCTGAATTCTCTGATTAAACCCATGCAACAAAGAACCATCAGAAAAAGCAACATTAGCAAAACGAGCAGTTGAAATACTAATATCCTTGCTTCTACGCATCAAAAACATCTCCATAATCCGTTTGGAGGCCCCCATCATATTAACAGGATTAGCCGCTTTATCTGTAGATACACAAAAGTACTTTTTAACCCCTTTATCCAAAGATTGCTGAATTGTCTTATCCGTATTAAAAACATTTACCTCAATCATCCTCATTAAAGTATAAGGATCCTTTTCACTTCTCACATGTTTTAAGGCAGAAAGGTTTAAAACATAATCATACTGACCGTCTGCTTCTATAAAAGCATCGTATTCCAGCGAGCCAATATCCAAAGCAAAGGTTTGGAAATCTCCGTCAATATATCCATAGGAACTACGAATATCTCTAACCAATTCCACCATGTTGTTCTCGCTGATATCTACAACGTGAAGCTTTTTAGGATTTCTCTTAAAAATCTCCTTGGTAACTGCCTGGCCGATAGACCCAGCGCCACCAATCACTAAAAACCTAGAATCCGAAACGATCGATTTCAATTCTGCTTCATGGTTAGAAATGTCTTTCGTAAATAGTTCCTGATCTCTACCTATTAGTTCTAAAGTATTCATGGGGTTAATTTCTTATTATCAATTAAAACATTGAAAGTAAATATTGACATCACAAAAAAACTATAGTCTGGCATCAATTAAACTTCTATCCAGAAAACTCTTAGTATCAAAGATCACTGCATTATTGTCTCGATAAGATTTATAATCAATATTCAAAAATTCATTATGTGCAACAGCCACTATTATGGATTTATACGCTTCTGGTGCTAAGTTATTAATGATCTTCACTCCATATTCTTCATGAACATCTTCCGAACTTGCCCAAGGATCATAAATATCAACCTCAAGACCAAACTGAGTTAGCTCATTAAAAATATCTATAACCCTGGTATTTCTTATATCAGGACAATTCTCTTTAAAAGTAAAGCCCAGGATAAGTGCTTTGGATCCTTTAATTACATGCCCCTTATTGATCATTAATTTGATCACCTTGTTAGCAACAAACATTCCCATGTTGTCATTAACTCTTCTTCCAGATAGAATTACCTGAGGATGGTATCCCAAAGACTCTGCTTTATGTGCCAAATAATATGGATCTACGCCAATACAATGTCCACCTACTAATCCAGGTTTATATTTTAGAAAATTCCATTTGGTACCAGCTGCTTCAATCACATCTGTTGTATCTATTCCAATACGGTCAAAAATCAAAGCTAACTCATTAACAAAAGAAATATTCACATCTCTTTGAGCATTTTCAATTGCCTTTGAAGCTTCAGCAACTTTTAGACTTGGAGCCTTATGGGTTCCGGCGGTAATAATAGATGAATACAGATCATCAACAAATGTTGCAATATCAGGAGTAGATCCCGAAGTTACTTTTTTTATCTTTGTTAGTGTATTAATCTTATCCCCGGGGTTAATTCTTTCAGGGGAATATCCACAATAAAAATCCTGATTAAACTTCAAATTACTAAATTTCTCCAACACAGGAACACAATCATCTTCCGTGCAACCAGGATAAACTGTTGATTCATATATTACAACATCACCTTTTTTCAAAATTTTGCCCAGCATTTCAGATGCCATTAACAAAGGCTTTAAATCAGGCGATTTAAATTGATTAATTGGCGTCGGAACCGTAACAATAAATACATTATAGGAACTTAACAATGTTTTATCTGAAGAAAAATGCAACCCTATATTGTTAACTTTTCTTTCATTAATTAACTGTCGTAATGCATCCAAATCAGCTTCGAGCGTTCTATCTTCTCCCCGGCTAAGTTCATTAACCCTATCAGAGTTAATATCAAACCCTAGGACGTCATACTTTTTCCCAAATTCTATCGCTAGAGGAAGACCAACGTACCCTAAACCGATTACTGCAATTTTAATACCTGAAACGTCAACATGCATATAAATATAAATTAAAACCTTTTATAAAAATCTTTAACAATTGTCTTAAAAGTAAGCTTCTTTGGCCCTGAATCATCCGAATAATACCCATAGCCGTACCCGTATCCATATCCATATTCAGCACTTCTTCCCAATTTAATACCATTGAGAAGGACATTCATTCTTGGAAACTTATTATTTACATATAGTTCATCCAAATTTTGAATCTGCTTTTTAAATGTGATACCTTGACGCACTAAATAGAGCGTTGAATCTGCAAATTTCCCAAGTATTTGCGCATCTGTAACCAAGCCGATAGGTGGAGTATCAATCAATATCTCATCAAATTCCTTCCTAAGGAACTCAATCAAGATTTTAATCTCATTTTGGATAAGTAATTCTGAAGGGTTAGGGGGAATAGGCCCAGATCCAATAATGAAAAGGTTGGGGTTTATACTTGTAGGCTGAATAATATCACTTATTTCCGCTTTACCTATAAGATAGTTGCTTAAACCCGTTTTGTTATTAAGTTCTAAATATTTACTTACTTTAGGTTTACGCAAATCTAATTCTAATAAGACTGTTTTTTTCCCACTAATAGCTAAGGCTGCGGCAATATTACTGGCAACAAAACTTTTTCCTTCTCCAGACATACTAGAGGTAAGTAGCATCACCTTTCCTTCTCCAGATACTTGTTTCCCATATAGAAATTGCATATTAGTCCTAATAGAACGGAATTGTTCAGCAATAGCTTTACGACTATTTATATTCACAACAATTGGTTCCACTCCTTCACTATAAAATATTTCACCCAGTATTGGAGTAGAGGTTATTTTTTCAATATCAGAAGAGCTCAGTATCTTATCATTGAGTGAATCTTTCAAATATAAATAAGCTATTGGCAAAAGAATGCCTAATAATAATGCAGCTAAATATATAATGGATTTTTTAGGTTTAATAGGATCATCTGAATAGAATGCGGCATCAACAATCCTACTATCTGCCACTGCCGAAGCATAGGATAAAGCAGCTTCTTCTTTCTTTTGAAGTAAATACAAGTATAGTGTTTCCTTAATACTTTGCTGTCTCTTTATACTTATGAATTGACGTTCCTGCCCGGGTATCTTTTTTATTGCCCCTTGATATTGATTATCATTACCTTCTAATGCTTTCTTTGTGTTAGCAAGAGACTGTGCAATGTTTTGTATATTAGATTTTATACCAGCTCTAACGGTTTCTATTTGCTTTGTAATGGGTTCTACCAATGGATTATCTGGCTGTGTTGTAGCTAGCAACTGATCTCTTTTGAGTTGTAATTCGCCTAACTGATTTATTTGACTTAAGAGCACCGGGTCATCTATACCTAATGTGCTTGGTAATTTTTCCTGCACAGAATTGGAGTTTATATAGTGCTGAATATCTTTAATCACACTAATTTTTAACTCCACTTCATTTAATTTTGTGTCATTAGTTTTAACACTTTCCAAAAAAAGATTGGCGTCATTACTGATATCAGTTAACCCTCTGCTACTCTTAAAACTTTCGACACTCTTCTCAACCTCAGTAAGCTCTCCACTAATTAACTTTAGTCTTTCATCAATAAAACTAATTGTGCTTTGCGTAGTTTTATTTTTATCAGCTAATGCAGCCTCATTATATACCTGAATCAGAGTATTCAATATATCTTGACCTCGTTTTGGCACAGTAGTCTCCAAACTAAGATTTAATACTGTTGATTGTTTACTAGCCAAGGATACATTCAGCAATTCTAAATATTTACTAGTTAGAATTTGAGGATCATTAACCGTTATCGTTAATTGTTCTTTTGAAAATTTATCAAAATTAGGAGTTCGTTCTATTTTATATACACCAAGAACATTCCTTTGTAATTGATTCAATCTTCCTTGGATCTTTTTCCCTGTGGATTTATCTTCAATGAGATATGTACTAGAGTCAACAAAACTTAAATCAAGCGTTTTCCCGTAATACAAGCTATCCATCTGGACAACAGTAATATCAACTGGCCTATTTAAATATAAATCCGAATTAACTACAATCCCTTTTGCTCTAAAGGTAATAACTAGATTTAGCCTATCTATTACTTTACGCATCAATGTCTTAGATTTTAAAATCTCAATCTCATTATCAACGACCTTAGAACTTCCAAATAAATCTAATTGATTTAACAAATCATTTCCAACACCCGTTGCGGTCTTCTTATCATCCTTAATTAATAAAGTGCTATTAACAGAATAGACTTTTGGAGTGTAACGTAAATAGAAAATAGACGCCGTAAAGCAGATTAAAATCGCTGTAACAAATACGGGCCAATGGTAAATATACTTTGAAAAAATCTCCTTAACATTAATCGCCTTCTCTTCTTCCAATTTCTTTAAATTAGGTTTGTGTTCTTCAGTATTAATCATTATAAAATTATAAACGGGTAATAACTAAGGCAATAACCGACAATACAGATACTATCAATCCAATATTTCGATAAGAAGAGTCCACACTAGCATATTTCGAATTACCAGGCTGGACATACAAAACATCATTGTTCTGTAAATAATAATAAGGTGAATTGAACAAATCCTTTTTATTCAAATCCAATCTAATAAATTGCCGCTTACCATCATATTCTCTAACTAATAATACGTTTTTTCTAAGCGCTGTAATATTTAGATCACCCGAAAGACTCAAAGCCTCCGGAACGGAAACACGTTCATTTTGTATTGGATAAACCCCTGGTCTTGCAACATCGCCTAAAACAGAAACTTTAAAATTTACCAATCGTAAACTAACAACTGGTTCTTTCAAATAAGTCAAAAGTTTCTGTTGCACTAACTCTCTGGCACCAGTCGTTGTTAATCCGCTTACCTTAACAGATCCTACAAGTGGCAGTTGAATATTTCCTTCCTGATCCACTAAAAAACCATTCGCAGTGATAGCTGGATTTATGCTACTTGTATTACTGACTTGATTTGGATTCGCTGAGGTAGTATTACCCATATTAAAAATCGCCGATGCCTCTGGATTTAAACTACTAACGGTAATCGCCAAAATATCATCCTTCTGAATTTTTAAAGGAGCCATATTGGTAATCTGCTCCTGAACATTCCCACTGTCCTTTAAATCTTGAAAATAGGGCACTTGTTTATAAGGCACCCCACAGGAGCTAAAAAATAGGACAACAACAATAGTTAAGTATAATATCTGTTTCATAGGCTATAAGCACACTTTTAGTTAAATCCCCCAAAGATAATATTAAATCAGTGGAAACAATTTAACTACATTTTTGTTACGCTATCCCTCTAAACAATTACAATGCCAATTTCCGTACCATATATTTATTCAGGACTCTTTACCCCTCTAAAAATGTCAAAATCCTTAAATAACCAATACAAAAACAACACCCACCTACACTTAAAGTAAAACCTTTCCGGGTTTTGAAAATATTAACTACCTTGCCTTTAGATTAATTAAATAACAAAAACAGAATAAGATGCTATTTTTCAAACGTAAACCTGCCCATTCAGACTTTTCCGCCATCGGAATAGATATGCACTCTCACCTGATTCCCGGTGTAGACGATGGAGCAAAAGACGTACAAGATAGTATACAACTCATCACCGGCTTAAAAGAATTAGGCTTCAGCCACCTCATCACCACCCCCCATACCTTACAAGACATCCATCCCAATACAAGGGAAACCTTACAAGCAGGCCATTCATTGCTAGAAGGTAAATTACCTGAAGGCATGCAGTTCAACCTCTCCTCTGAATACTATCTGGACGAACAATTCCTAAATCAACTCGAAGCAGGGGCTGTAATGCCTATGCCTGGCAATCGCCTACTCATAGAATTCAGCCAGATCTCCAGACCTCACGACCTGGAAGAACAAATCTTCGATCTGGGCATTAAAGGCTATCAGGTTATCCTGGCCCACCCCGAACGTTACCTTTTCTTCCACAAACAATTCGATTACTATAAACGCCTGAAAGAAATGGGCGTTGAATTTCAAGTAAACGCCATGTCCTTAACCCCACACTATGGCGAAAGGATCAATGTCATTGCACAAAAACTCATCGACAAAGACTATATCGATTTCATCGGAACAGATATCCATCACCTCCGGCACCTCGACTCCCTGAAAAAAGTCCCAGAAACCAAACATTTTGCAAAACTAGTAGACAGCGGATTATTAAAAAACAACCAATTGCTCTAACTTCAATCTATAAAACCGCCCCAGATATACTCATCAAATAATTTAATCGGGTGCCTGCCAATTACATGACAATCCCCAATATTAAGATTCTGAGCTAAGGCCATAACATTTTTAAGGTCTCCTTCAGTATCCGTCTCTTTTACCTCATAACAAATTTCTTTATCAAGAATGAAATTAATTTCCTTTCCAGATTTAAGTTGATAATAAGATACATCTCCCTTGAAGTGCAGTTGGTTAAAAACAGCATTTTCAAACATTGCACCACTACCCGCCTCTGCTGATACCGAAGCAATACCGTTATCCAAAAATACACCTTCTTCGCCTTCGTAATTTCTCTATCCGGGCTATTAGACAACACAGGAATAGTTTTAATTAGATAACTCTGCTCCAATAAATCTAAATAATTTTCAACGGTTGGTCGGGAGATCCCTGTCAAACTAGTCAATTTAGAAATATCCCTCTACCGCATTCAGTGAAAATGTGGGCCACAAATTAGAAAACCTGATTTATCTCCACCTCCGCAGAAAAAGCAAAGAACTCTATTATTATAAAGAAAAAGGAGAATGCGATTTTATAAGCTTCAACAAAGGAAAAGCACAAGAAGCCGTACAAGTATGCTACCAGATAGATGATAATAACTTCAAACGTGAGTATAACGGACTTTTGGAAGCATTAAAGTTTTTCAAACTATCAGAAGGAACTATTGTGACCTTAGACCAGACAGATCTTTTCGAAGAAGATGGCTTTGTAATCAAACTTATCCCAGCACACGAATATCTATCTCAATAACGAATACCTTATTATCACTGCTAATTTCTTTTAATATCTCTATTGCACGATCAATTTTTACAGTGCCATTTACAGTGTCATCTTCAGTGCCATCTTCGGTGCCATTTATGGTGCCACATTAAATTTTCAAAGTCATTTTTTACTCAACATACCCTAATTCTGCAATAAACACCAATCACACACCAACTCCGGTCCGCACCCAAGAAAAGTATGATTTCATGATCTTGCTGGATCTTACAGACCCTGACGCTTGATCATGAAATCATATTTTCACACCCAATGAATTTACGATACAAGTGAAACTTCAACAAATTCCAAATAAAGTTTACGTTATACCGTAAACTTTATTATTTTTATAAAAAGTTTACGATATACATGAAACTCATACAAAGACCGATTTATACAACCCGGATAATACCCTTTATCAACAAACAGGTTATTAAAGTTCTTACAGGACAGAGACGTGTAGGCAAAAGCTATGTAATGCTTCAATTAATGGAACATATCCGTAATACGGATCAACAAGCCAACATTATCTACATTAACATGGAATTAGATGATTATATCCACATCAGAACCCATGTAGATTTAAGTGCATACCTTAAAGATAAGTTTATTGAAGGCAAGAATAATTATTTTTTCATTGATGAAGTTCAAGAAGTCCAAGAGTTTGAAAGGACCTTACGAAGTCTATTAGCCAAAGGGACTTGTGATATTTATTGTACAGGTAGCAATGCAAATATGCTATCAGGGGAGTTGGCAACTTATTTAGCCGGCAGATATCTAGTATTCCACATCCACAGCCTAAGTTATCAAGAGTTTTTACAATTTCACCAACTTGAAAACAAACTTGAATCACTCCTGCTCTATCTGCAGTATGGAGGGATGCCTTTTCTACCCAGCATAGGATTAAGAGAGGACTTGCCTTATGAGTATTTGCGGAATGTTTACTCTACAATTCTGCTAAAAGATGTCGTGGCCAGAGAGAACATCCGGAACGTTTCTTTTTTAGAAAACCTGGTCGCTTATCTTGCAGGCAATATCGGTAGCTTATTTTCCGCCAGTAACATCAGTAAGTATCTAAAATCACAAAAGGTCGACATCTCACCACAGCTTACCATTAGCTACTTACGCGCGCTTTCCAATACATTTTTTGTGCATAAAGCGGTCAGATCAGAAATAGGAGGATTAAAAATATTTGAAATCGGTGAGAAATACTATTTTGAGGATATGGGCTTACGCAATGCCATTGTAGGTTTTAATCAACGCGCGGACCTTCATAAACTCATGGAAAATGCCGTTTATTTATATTTAAAACAACAAAACTACCAGGTCTTTGTGGGTAAACTTGGAGACAAAGAGATCGACTTCGTAGGAGATAAAAACGGGGCCAAGATCTATGTTCAGGTATGCCTTACCATAATTGATGAAAGTACAGCAAACAGGGAGTTTGGTAATCTTTTGAAAATTGAGGATAACTACCCAAAATACGTAATCACATTAAATGACATTTTGATTGGCCATGGTAAAGATGGAATCATTCAAAAAAACCTGATAGATTTTCTAACAGAACAACTTTAAATTATCCACCCTACCCGATCTGCACCCAAGAAAAATATTAGGACTACCTTTTATATCTTATCCAATAGGACTTGGTTGTTTACTTTGACCAATAAACGTTCTTTAGGATAGAGCATTGAAAGAAAAACAGAGATGTTAGCACTACGTTTCTCCTTAACGCTATAGCCTTTAACTGCCTTATTTTGACATCCGTAACAAAAACATAAAAAAGTCCAAAGTAAATAATGGGTTCTTTTCATCATTTTTTTCTGTGGTTTCCAAAACTTCCCTGTTTATATCTGAAACATCGAAATAGCACTAATTTAATTTAACCTAGTGGACATGCTTAATAAAAACATCAATTCCATAATTTTGTATAAAACCCCTTATTTGGACTAAAATGGATTATTTTCATTAAAGCGTTCCCAACATTTAGTAACTCATTGGGAACGCTTCAAATATTGAACCCTGTTCAAACAACACTTTCTCTAGAAGAATTTAAATAATTGAATCGATGTTCTTCAAACTTAGCTTCTAATGCCTCTAGGCCATATTTTTTCTTATATTCCACTTCATTTTTAGTTACAGGTATGAGCCAATAGAAATGTACATCCTTACCAACCCCAAGGTTCATAATTTCTAAACCAGGCCCATCTAAGTAAGGTAAAGAAATTAATCCAAAAGTACATTCTGATTTAGCTTGCCAAGACCGACCAAAGTTTAAAGTATGATCCAAATCAAGATTATTATCAGTATTGTGATAATCACAAATCGCACTAAGCAATTCTAGAATCGAATCATCCTGTATGGACGAAAATATATGTATTTCAATAGGTGACAAATGACTGGCTGTAGACATTCCGCAAGTAGCATATGTCCACATTTCTCTAGATTCATTAGGTTTAAATTCTAAAATGGAAAAATGTGGAACGACCTGTAATATTTTACCTTTATCCCATCTTTTTTCTTCAAAATTTGTTCCCCAATTATTTATATAATGTTCGATGATTTTTTTCCTGTATTTTTCAATCCTATAGTCCATACTTTTTCTTTTGATCTTTTGAATACTTTGAAGCCTGCCCACCTTGTTTATTAGACTCGGATTGAGTTTGCAATTTCATCCTTGATCTATCATTAGCACTAGCTTTCCTTTCTTCAGGAGTCATTTGATGTCCTGGTTTTTCGCCAGTACTTGGATCTCCATCATAATATCTTTTTACTAATTCTGGTAACTACTTCCACGATCAGAGTTATTTCAACTACCAGTGCACCTTTAACCCGCTGGACAAAGTAATCGAACTTTATGAACGCCTCTTGCAAGCTGAAAGGGAAAAGAACGAACTGCTTAAAGGCAGTAAGTAACCCCCTCAGCAGAAACCGAGTTGCGAAGGTTCCCTTTCTCCTTCGCTCCTAAGCGAAGGCAAGCAGGTTTTTGGATACCCAAAAACACAACTTGCAGATTACAAAACAAACTACCTAATCCTATATTTAGCTAACCGCATATACTGTAAGCATATAGACATTAAAGCCAAAGGCTTACACTAGCAAAAATCCTGATATATACGCGTACACCAGCGAGGCCAGCTTAGGATTAAAGATCAAACCACTTTTTATTCTCGGCTACTTTTATTAAATGATCTATTGTTAATGGCTTTCGCTTTATTTTTTTTGGATTAAAAATACGAAATACAAAATTCTCTATAACATCTCCCAGATGCACTTGTTCCAAAAAATAATTGTAATAATTATATCCTTCTCCATCAATTTGAAACTCCTTTCCAAAATAATAAAAAAAATCATCTATATCTTCAGATGCCATTTTTAATGATTGTATTGTTGTTTCTGGAGTGATCATATCTTTTCTAATCCCATATTTATTTAGTAGCTCCTTTATTCTATCTATCGTTTTCATTATTTCTTTTTGTTTTGAATTTTAGGGTAATTACCTATACCAATAATATAACCTGTAGGAGTAAAAATATTTCGGCTCATCATTAAACCGAAATCAGAGGTATATCTAAGAGCTCCTCCGACCAAAGTAGGTGCTCTGAAAGGTAATTTCCCCCATTTTCCCTTAAGCTCGTAAGAAAAACCATTTGTATATTTCGAAGCTTCCCCAAAACCTTTTGGTAATCCCAAATCAGATTTAAGTACAGGTAAGGATTTTTTTAACACATATGCCTCAGCCAATTTTTCCGTCACAACACCAGCACCAAATGCATAATCATTGGAATCATAATTTGGTATATTCTTTGTCACATCATAAGCTTCCATTAGCATATCAGCAGAACTAATTGCGCCAAAAGTGAGTGTATTCCCTAATCCTTTTAAATAACCGTCTAAGGTAAATTGGCTTTTAACTCCCTCCAAAGTATTATTTAGCCCACTTTTAATCCCGTTTATGAAACTTTGGCCGAGACTGCTTGTAGGTTTCTTTTTCTTTGGGTCATCTGGGCCGTCTTGCTGATTTGAAGATTGACTTTTTAACTGAGCAAATGCAGACTGAGCATCCAAGCCAGTATAAGTGGTTGAATTGGCTCCATAAACAATGTCCATTCCATCAGGATCAATATTATTGGTAGGATTATTATCAGCGTAGTTGTACGGATTAACTCTGAAAAATTTCTCCGCAAGCGGATCCACCACATTCCATCTTCCAATCTCCGGATCGTAAAACCGCGCCCCGTAATCGAGCTGTCCCAGCTCTTCCTGCAACTCCTTGCCGTTATAAAGATACTTGTTCGTTCCAGCTTTTGCAACCAGCGTTTTTCCAAATGGATAATAATTGGTTTGCTGTAAAACTTCCAGTGTAGCGCTCGGGTTCTTATAGAAACTCAACCGCACATTCCCCAAATTGTCCGTCAGGTTATATTCATAACTGTAGGTAGTTCCATTTCTTCTGGCCAGACCTTCTTCTGTATGGATGATATCGATATTAGCGCCATCATACTCTATTCCATCAACATAATCCCGGGTTGCTCCATTGCTTACTTTTCTTAGCTTAGCGCCTGTGGCATCATAGGTATAAGCGATGGTTAAGCCGGATTTGCTGGCTGTAGCCGGCAAGTTCAACTGGTTGTAAGTTAAGTTTACTCCTGTCCTTCCGTCTATTTTGGCATTACCATTTCCGTCATAAGTGTAAAGTCCTGTGGCCAGTCCGCCGGTTACCTGTTTCAACTTATTGCCGGTACCTGTATAGTCATAAGTGCCTAAGGTTCCGTTTCTGTTTAAACTGGCAATGTTACCCATCACATCATAGGTCAGCACTTCACTCATCACAATACCTGTACTGGTTCCGCTGAGTAACCTGTTCAGTTTATCATAGCCATAAGTAAAGGTATTGGGATTGGAGCCGTTAGCCCCCCAGCTTTGATTGGCGATATTTCCATTAAACTGAGCTGTAGTACCATCCTGGTATTTCAGGTCATAACTGAATTGCGGGGAAGTATAAGCTTTTGTCCAGCCTCTTTCATTATAGGCATAGGTACCTGACTGAAGGAAGTTCGTGGTATCACTGCTATGGACCGATTTTTTCAGCAACTGCCCCAATTCATTGTAATACATCCTGTTCAGGGCAATTTCCGGCGCACCATTGATCGATTCCCAGGTGGCGAGTTTTCTGCCCATATGGTCCAGGTCATAGCGCGTAGCTATAGTGGTGGTCACCCCATTACCAACATGGGTACGTTTGCTCGCTTTCAACTGTCCGATGAAATCATAGGTATTGTCCACCACATCTGTTCCATTCACATGGTTCTGGCTTTTGCTTTGGATCACCCGTCCTTCATCATCGTAGTAATTGACCGTTAAAAGCATAGTGGCTGTTCCAAGGGTATTGACCTTGGCCCCGGTGAGTAGGGTCTTGGTACGGGCAGCAGGCATTTGCCCTCCTGTAGGTGCACCAAAACTGTTCCCTGCAAAAGAGTAGTTGTCATAGTAACTGATCACCTGGGGCTCTGTCGCTGTTCTTGGAAAGGCCACATTGCTATAGTCTGAGTTTGGAGCATCCGGTCTGCTCTCCCAAAGACTATTTGTTACCCCATCTGTGCTCACTTCGGTTTGCATGGCTGGTCTGGCCAGGGTGCGGGTATATAAACCAGTAGTGATCACCCTGCCGAAAGCATCATACTTGCTATAATTCCATTTGCCAGATCCTCTTTGCACGGAATCCTGGCTCAGCACCACCTGGTCAAGGGTATTGTAGACCAGGTATTCCCAACCTTTTCCAGGAATCTGTTTCTCTACTAAGCGCTTGCGGCCATCATAATGGTAACCATAAATGAAGTTCTTAAAAGCGGCATCACTTTCTGTAAAGCTGTTGATATTGGAACCATTCTCATTCACTGCAGGAGGCAATACATAGCGCAGGTTACCCAGATCATCATACAGGTAATAGGTAGACAGACTTTTGGTATCGGTTTCCCATACTCTTTTCAGCACCACATGATCATCAAAGTCTTTGTATTCATCCACAGTGCCACCGTTTCCGCTCACCCAGTTTTCATCTTTGATCTTCGTTTTATACAGTTTGCCATTGGTATAGGCGCCTGTTGAAGAAGCACTTGAGGAGGTTACTATCCATAGTTTGACTGGCTCTGCGGTGACATTAGTTCCATACTCACTCACCACGGTTCTCCCCGCGGTAGCCGTGCGGCTGGCAGCAGGCTGCCAGGCATCTCCTGGTGCACCTTGCTGCTCGACCCGATTTAAAGGACTGGCCTCAAAGACCGTGACAGAGAAGGGTGTGGCTGTGGTTTTGATGCCAGCACTACTAGCGTAAAAGGCCGCCTGACCTGCCCCGGCTGTTAAAGCATCGGTGCGGTAGGCACCACCATTACTCACGGCAGCATAAGGTTCATATTTTACAACCTCTCTTCCAAATGAATCATAAGCTCTAGGCTGTACCACATCCCGGAAACCTGGGCTTCCCTGCACGGTTACCGATTGCAGCGGCCTGCCTAAACCATCGATATATTGGACGGTTTGGTTAACCTCACAGGTGCTGAGACTTTGCTGCGTATCACCATCAGTGAGAATCCCTTTCTTTTTAAAGGTTTTGGTTAGGATGTAATTCTGGTTGGCACTTACCGTATTTAAGGTATTAAATGCTGCAACACATTTCTCAAAACTCAGTCCGGTGGTGTAGATCCGTACCGTTTTTCCTGATGGGATATAGAAACCTGGCTTTAAGGTAACACTACCGCGGGCCGTGATTTCGGTATCATTATTATAGACAGATACCTCTCTATCCTGCTCCTGCTGGGCATGAACAGTGAAGGCTGGTAAAAGTAAGGCTGCCAGAGCGACAAAGGAATATTTGATCCGCTTTGCCCTATTTGATCTTGTTTTCATATGGAGCGCTGGTTAGGGTTTATAGTGATAGATGTTATTCTTAATAATATTTCCGTTCTGGTCCTTCACGTTCTTCAATCGTTGGAATTCATCGTATTCGTAGTAGGTGGTTTGGCCTTTGGCATCGGTCTGACTTGTCATACCGATCAATGGAGTATACGTGTAGGTAATTACCTGAGCATTTGGCAAGCCCGTTCTTAGCGGGGCCAGAAAGGATTTCACCTCTGCATCTGTTGGGTTTATTTTTGAACTAAAACTGAGCAGAGCAGGTGCACCTAACAGCGTTTGTATAGTCGCATAATCTGCATTTTTGATTTCTGCTATTGGATATTGTCCGTTATAACTCCAAATTATGGAAACTGGTGGCTTATTTTCTTCGTGATATTGTAGCAGATTACCTTGGAAATCAAATTTGTCATAGGTAATTTGTTTTTCCAATTGTCCAACAGGAGGTGATGTAATAATTGGATTACCGTTCGGAAAATTAGCGGAATAAACAAATTTTGGAAGCAATAAATTTCCAGTCGACAAATCTTGACCGTAAATAAATTTCTCTTCGAACAGTTTTACAGTATTCTTAAATTTTTCTGTTTTAACCGGCAGACCTATTCTATTTGCGTTAATCATTTGCTGCATTAGCGGTTCGCCAGGTAAATCCTGTGGATAATAAAATTTTGTTCGGAGTATATCATTTGTTGAACTTATAGCTTCCGATCTACTTAATCCAAGATTGGAGGGAAGGGAATCATAATAATAATTTTCTACTTGGGTAGTTATATTAGACCCTGAATAATCATTTGTGGTTTTACTTTTTAGTCCATCAAAACCAGAATATATTTTGAAATAAGGTATTTTTATAGGTGGGAAGACAGACACGTTTGAATTCCCTGTACCTACTCCATTATAAACAGCTGCAAAATAATCGAAATCATATAAAGGGCTAAGGAGATTTACTCCAGAACCATATACTGGGTTATCATGTCTTCTATCAATGGCTATATCCCATTTATCATCGCAAAAACCTGCAAAAACATACGCGTTACCTTTGATTAAGCTAGTATTGATTTCTTCTACATAACCTTTATCAGTTTCATTTTCTAGTCCGTAATAGTCAAATATATCTTCCCGTACCAGGCCGTTATTCTTATATTTTTTACTAGATAACAATTTGCCACTTTGCCATGGCTTTGGCTCGGTTTCTTTGTAGTATTCTTTCAGATAACCTGACTGGAGACTTTGCTTAAAATTGTAAACAAATTCTTCTTTTATTTCCTCTGAATTACCGATTTGCCTTTTAACTACGTTCGTATACCCCACATTACTTCCTTGGGTCTTCGTAATTGGAAAAACAGATTCAGACCATATTCTATAACCATAATATGGAGCTCCCCCCGGACAAGGATCAGGTGCATTAGGGTTTGTACCTGGAACTGTTCCTGTCTGCGTAGTTATTATATATTCTTTGTATTCAGGCATGCTAACCAGACGACCCGAAGAGTAATTACCGGCTGAGGTATAATCGTAGGTTGTTTTATACTGATTAGTACTTTCCCTATCTAGTATTTCTTTTATCCGTAAACCGCCAACACGAATATCAGTAAGGTTCTTCTTTCTATAAAACAATCTTACAATCGTATTATGTCCATAAGTTTTAATACGTCCGGATTGATCCTTCCATTGATTCATTACATAATCAGGAGGCGTTGTCATTTTTACATAGATTCTATAGATTCCATCAGGTAGGTTAGCTAATTTACCCTTTAGCGTAGTTCCAACATAATTTGACCTGTTTACGGTAGCCAGAATGCTATAATCACTGAAAACAGCCCCATTTTTTTTCTGTAGCCCAATTTCAATACTGTACGCCCAACCATTAAGCTGGGTATTTGTAATTTCAGGATTGATATAACTGGTTTGAATATATAAACCGGGATCTCCTAAAACGACTTCATTGTAATCTTGTACTGTGAATTCATTTGCATATACTGTCCTCTGTGTATTGTTTTGGTTAACAACGTCTGGAGTGGGAAAACAATCTAGTAAGGTTGAACCACGTACCATTAGCTCTTGCTTAAACAAATCATATCCATCATTTGAAATATCCTTCATTTGTGAAAAGTATTCGTACCAATTCACCCGATTGTCTTCAAAATTAAATTCGCGTTCACCACCTGTCGGTAATATTATCTTTTTGATGGTAAAAACTTTATTTGTTAAAGAATTGATATACCGATCATTGTACACTCCCCAATCAAAATTCGATGGTTTAAAATCTGCAGGAAGAAGTGGCAACAATGAAGATGGGATTAGAGTTTGGTTATTATCGGCCCCATTGTAATAACCCCAATGATCTCTTGCAAAGGTCTTTTTTGTTGGAATACTACTATCTGTATAATACTGGAATTTGTATTTTTCAATGTTATTAGATTTATTATCAGTTATTGATAAGGAATCTAATCTTAAACGATTATCATAAATTGGATTTGCATTAACAGAGGGCTGATATCCTACAAAATAACTTTGATAGAATTGAAAACTCTTTATTAGATTATTATTGGCGTCATATAATATAATTTTGCTTAATCTAGGTGCTGGTAACCCAGCATTAGGGGTATTGGCTTCAGTTACATTTATATCTGTACGATCTCTTACATATATAAAGTCCAATTTTCCACCTTTAAAATTGATTGATTTAATCAATTTTTCCGTTGTTGTGTATGGTTGCCCTGCAATTCGAGATGTATATCCACCAGATGGATATGGTGTCCTTATCTCAAATCTATCATCATTAATTCTTGAATAAGAATTATCAATGTACGAAAAGTCAATGGTACTATTTTTAATTGTTGTGATCTTTTTAACAAACCAACTTTGATCAAAAGGTGCAAATAATTCCTTGGTTGATTCCACGGCTCCATCACCTAATATAATTTTAACACCATCACTTTTGGTAATTTCGAAATTTTGAATTCCCGCAGTAGTAGACGTTTTTTCAATTTTAATGTCGTCTAGCGGAAAGGTTAGAAATTTCCGGTCTGCTTGATTGAATTTAAAAAGACCACTTTTCCCTAACACGTTATAAAAGAAATCGTCTGGTCTTAAATCCGTTGCAAAGCCTATATTCCCGTCTTTATATGGATCATTATATGTATTTACTGAATGATACTCCTCCACTCTATTCTTATAGGTAGCCAAGCTAGTTGAATTACCGCAATATGGATAACAAAGAGCTGGGACTGGTGGAGCGTAAACAGAATAGTCCTTTGGTAATTCCTGATTTAATGTTCCAATTTTATATGCCTCATTGAAAAATCCACGTTCATCGGGTCGCCCGTTGGCACTTCTCACAATGGAACCTCCCCAATCCAGTCTCACTCCTAAACCAACACTTGTAGCTTCCTCATTGACAAATATCCCGCTAGTGTTAAAGGAAATACTAACAGGAACCTCTACTCCATCTTGCGATATAGTGTAAATAGGAATAGAGATATTGGGTTGGCCTGTATAATTGGAAACCGGGGCAGCTATATTTTTGAATAAAGCCACGGTTTGGGGGGCAGCTGGAATATTAACCATATCTGCCATGCGTTGTGCTTCTGTTTGTTCTATGCAAACAAACAATACCACCAATGTTATTAAATATTTTCTCATACCTTTTCAGTTTAATGAAATTTTAAATTAAGAGATTCAAACCGGCAGCTAAGTAAAAGAAAATGAGTGCGATGGGACTGCACTAAAGAAAATGTTGATAACTTCTTTAAATAAAATTTCACCGCCTTGACAAGCCTTAAAAACCGATTTAAATAATTAAAATGCACTCATTCGATTTTTGCGGTTTTCAGAACTGACAAATCGTCGCTCAGAAACAAACAGAGAACCATAATAATAATTGTTCTTTCTTTAACATATTAAGTTAATTTTCTAGATATCAGCTTAACTATAGTTTTCTACTTACTTTTCTGTTCAAGTTGAGTTAATCTATTACTTAATTGCTTGTTTTCCTTTTTGAGTTCAATCAAATACAAAGTCAGCTCTTCAATTTTTCTAAGCAGTTTTGCATTCATATCTCCCACTTCGATACCCTCAACTTTCACTTCTGCAGCAGAAGGAATTCCGGGTAAATGACCTTTCTCTTTGATGTGTTTTTCTGTTTGTTCCAGACTTGGAAGTTGATAGTCTTTCTTAAAGACATAATCCGGCCAGGTTCCTTGTAGTTTGACCTTCATGGATTCTGCGATCATATTCCCTGCAACAGCAAGTTTGTAGCCCTTAGGATCTGTGGTGCCAATACTGACATTGCCATTTACATCTTCTACAATAAACTTTCTCCATGTATCCCATTGATTTGGAAGATATGTACCCGTCCTGTAGAATATACCTCCATCGTTAAAATTCATTTGGTGTACCTTACCCCCAGTATTGTCAATCCACGGCGCCATGGTTAACATTCCTGAGTAATTACCTGCTCCAGGCACCCCTACTGCTGTTCTCGTCTTAAATTCATAGGTAACTTTCCTTTTGAATGTGCCGACGGAGTCATTAACTGCACGAGTATCTGGCACACTTATATAAGTAGATTGGCTGTAGCTTTTTATTGTTCCAGCAATAATTAGCAAAAAGATGATCGTAATGTTTCTCATTTCCTTAAGATTTAGTTTAAACTTGATTTTATGCTAAAAGATCTCCTACCAGACCTTATTTTTTCTGTTCGACCTGTGTTAGCCTTTTATTGAGTTGGCTATTCTGTTTTTTGAGTTCAATCAGATATAAAGTCAACTCTTCGATTTTCTTAAGCAGTTTGGCGTTCATGTCTCCGACTTCGATACCTTCAGCTTTCACTTCTGCTTCGGAGGGAATTCCGGGTAAATGACCTTTCTCTTTGATGTGTTTTTCTGTTTGTTCCAGCGTTGGAAGTTGATAGTCTTTCTTAAAGACATAATCTGCCCAGTTTGCGGTTTCAACTCTTACCTCTTTAGTTCGGATCTTTCCATTTACAGCAAGGTCATAGTCTCCTGGTGAAGTTGTCTTTATGCCCACTTTGCCTGCAAAGTATTGTTGATCTGCTACTCCGGATTGAATACCCAATAATTCCATAATAGAGGGTTCATTTCCATTCACAACCTCTACACGTGGCGCATACATGTATTGAAGATCAAGCACATTTGTATTATAGCATTGAAAAGCACGGTGATTTGTTGTAGTTGCCCCGACAGCAAATTTGAAGTCTTTCATATCGCCAACTTTTTGTCCGGTCACACCATCATAGATTGCACTATAGTTATCATTAGAGGAGTCTCCGCTTCCATGGATATACCCTACCAGTAAATACCACTTATTTATTTCCGGTAGCTTTCCATACCAGAAATATGGATTTGAATCAGGAACCCCGGCTAGGCTCTGAACATTAGTACAACCAAAATAGATTAAACCATCTTTCGAGTTTGTTTTCTTTATCCAAACTGTATATCTGTACATGTATAATGGATTAATTGGAAATTGACTTGTTGCCCAGCCACCATCTGCGTCATAAGCTCCATCAGCCTGCGCTTTCCAAAGAATTGCTCTTTTCCCATAAGGACCGTCGCCCCATTCACGAGTACTTTCAGAATCCTGTCCTACTTTAGTGAAGATTCCTGCCGTACCTTGTCCAGGCACCCAATTCTGCAAATCCAGTAAATTTTGTGCGGAGCTTGGTTTAGAAAAAAATAGACTGGCCAATGATAGGCCTGTTACGGTTAGTAATAATCTTGTTTTCATATAAATTGGTTAATTTGACTTGAAGTTCGATACCATCCAGACTGACGTTGAGCAACATCCCATGCAGATACTGTAGTTACATTAATTAATTGTTTGCCATTAAAAACAGGTGTGTTTTGGGCATAAGTTGCAATTCCTGTAAAAAAGAAGAGCAGATAAAATAAGGTCTTTTTCATAACGCCATTTGATTTGCGCTAAGTAAAATAAACTCAGTGCAGTGGGACTGCACTAAAGAAAATGTGGATAACTTTTTTAAAAAATTATGCACCCTACCCGGTCTGCACCCAAGAAAAATATGATTTCATGATCAAGCCTCAGGATCTGTAAGATCCAGCGAGATCAGAAATCATATTTTTCACAACAAACCCAAATAAACAGTCGTACTCACCAATCCCTCCCTACCCACATACTGCATCCAAACATGCAACCTCCCAACCGCACCCCCCTCCGTCAAACACAAACTCACCTTCCCCTCCCTCCGTTCAGCCACATCCGGAAACATCAACACCTCCTTCCTATCCACATTATACACCACAAAACACGCCCGGTCATACAAATCACAATACATAGACCAATGAAAATCCGCCCAGGTAACCAACAAACAATTCCCCACCAAACTCATCTCCATAGCTACCGAAGGCAACAACCTCCCCCTGCTCAAAATCACCTTCGAAAAATCAATCACATAATCCGGCGCCACACCAATAACCGCCTCCTTTAAATGATAAGACATAGCCCGGTTAAGCGGCGAAGCATGACCACTCCCCCTCAAATACCCCACATCAATAACCGCCTTTAACGGCCGCAGCCACTCCATCAATAACTTAAACTTCAACCGCTGGTTCAGCTGCCCCACAGTAGGTAGATTCTTAGACGGCCCAGGCAAACTCCGCGCATACTGTTTCCCATTAACCTTTAAACCAATTACTTTACCAATTTTACCCCTGAATATCCCATGGATACCATTTTCCAATACCGCCATAATTTTTTCAATTATACAATGAATAAAAAACGTCATCCCGCCCCGGGGCAGGATGACGAAACCAATTACAACACCGCCGTTACCCCGGCATACACACTATCCGAAACCTCCCTGCGGCTGGTACTCACAAAACTCATCCAACCATGCACATCATCACCAATCCAGTTTGCCGGCACAGTCAAAGTGAAAGTCAATCCAGTCCTCACCGCAACATCCTCAGCCGTAACAAACTCCTCCTTCACCGGATTATACACCAGCAAAGTAGCCCGGTCAGTAGCCGCAGTACTCGTCCCATACAAAGGCGTATTGTTCAACCAATCAAATTTGATCTTCGCCGTAGCCACAGACTCCATACCAGTTAACATCGGCTTCAACAAATGCCCCTTACTGAACATCACGTGCGGAAAATCAATATTCAAATTCGGATAAACACCCGTAACCGCCTTATCAATCAAAGCAATCGTAGCCGCATTTAACGGCGTCTTACCACTCTTATAACTCTGATAACCAATTCGGATCAAACCACTGATCGGCCTTAAAAAACCCATCACCAGACGGATAATCAAACGCTGCTTCAACTGAGCCTCCGTAGCAGGCTTATTAGACTTACGAGGTAAACTTCGCATATAATCCACACCACGCCAAGCAGCACCAATCACATTACCTATACGACCCGAGAATCCACCATGGACCCCTTTAATAAATGTTCCCATTTTCTTTAAAATTTAAATGTTAAATAATCTGTTCATTAAGTAATTCCAATGCCTGCAGGACCCGCAGTACCCGTGCACAGATACCGCTTTTTCAATTACTAAAACAAACATAACTACCTCAAATTAAACCACCTATAGCACAAATCACTTTGTCAGTGAATGACAGCCTTTGACATAGATTTTGTCAGTGTTTGACATACATAGATTTCTCCTCTCGTCGAAATGACGGGAGGCAAATGCATAAAATTGCACACCCTCCCCGGACTGCACCCAAAAAAAGCCGGAAGAATTTCTCCCCCGGCTTATTTAAATATAAATGTTGATCTTTAATTTATATAAGTGTTTGGATTTCCTCGACAGAAAGCTTAGTAGTTCTGGCAATGAGATCCATAGACAAGCCCTCCTTTTTAAGTTCACGAGCCATTTCCCTTTTTTCCTGCTCCGCTTTAGCACGTTCCAGTTCCGCACCGGTCACCACCCCCCTCAAGTCTGCGCCCAAGAAAAATAGGATTTCATGATGGAGCCTCAGAATCTAAAAGATTCAGCGACATCAGAAATCCTATTTTTCACAAAGCGAAGACTTCAAATAAACCCACCTCTTTCCTACTCTCCTAACCACCCACTTCCCCTCCCTCTTCCTCCTATAAAAAGTCCTCTCCTCCACAAAAAGAAACGCCATAGCCTGCTGCGCCGTCAACCATTCATCCTCCTGAACAACAGGCCCCTCAAACTCCCGGATAGCCAGTTTAATCTCCACCAAAGTCAATAAAATTTCCTGCAAAACAGGCAATACGTCACCATGCATACAATTAAACACTATACCGGTCTGCACCCAGGAAAAATATGTTTTCATGATCAAGCCTCAGAGCCTGTAAGGCTCAGCGCGATCAGAAAACATATTTTTCACAACAACAAGAGAGGTTATTGCTTACTCACAACCCCAGGCCCATAAGCCACCTCAGCATCACTGCTAAAATGTTGATCGTTTATGTAATCCTGCAACGTAGGATACACCGAACTATCAAAAATCACCTTACAAGGCACCGAACCCGCAGCCCCACAACTCGGTGTAGAACCCGTAGCCAGCGTCCAGTTCGACGCATTCCTCGCACCAGTAGACGTACCCAAATTGTACGTGTAAGCAATTAAACCCGCCTTTTTACCAGACGCTACTTTGTTAAAAGCAAAAGCCGCGGTCAATCCGCCAGCACACAGCACGACCATTAAAGCCGCCTTAAACGATTTTTTCATGTTAATGAATTTTAATGTAAAAAAATGGATGATTATATATTCTATCCTCGCTTCCGGACGCGGCGAATATTCAAAAAGAAACAAGCGAGTACCAGAACCTCTGGCACCCGCAGGTATTAACCGACAACACCCAAGCCAGGGCTAACCAGGCCAAAAAAGGCAAGAGTGTTTACTTTAATTCGAAATATAAAAAGGTAACCGAGATGCGTTTTCATACTAAGCGTTTTTTTAAAGCCATCAATCAATAACCCTAAGTTCTGAATACCAGAACAATAAGCATTTATGATATCATAAATTAAACACTTATGATATCATAAATTCTAATTTCATAGATTCCGAAGATAGTCCGCTTTATACGTGCTGTAATTAGACTCATACATACTTAAAAAAGAAGCACAAAGCTTATTGGGCAGCTCCATAAAAGGATAAAACTTTGCAAAATAAGCGAACCGCTCCTTAACCTGTAAAGTCATCATATAGGCCCGTTCCGCATCAATTCGCTTTTCCAAAAGCATCATCGCATCCTTAAGCCCGTGCGTTTCCTTATATTTCTCCAGTTCAACATAATGAGCCCGCGTTAACACCCATAATTTGCAAGGCGTAATAGTGGTGAATTCTATAAGCGCTTTCTTCCCTTCAAAAAAGCCATCCATATCCGTAAATATCTCTCCCGATTTATAAAAACGCTCCACCATCCTGATCCCATTTCTTTCCACTCTACCTTCAACAAGCCCTTCCTCCAGATACCAGGCCAACCATACCCCACTGCCCGCTTTAAGTAAAACTTCCAGCTTGTCAGCATTTTCAGTATACATTACTTCTTTAATTTCAGTTCTAAAGGGAACCGTAATTGGAAACATGCCATGTAGCTTTTCCAGCAATTCTTCAATAGCCATAAGAGTGTTATTTTGAGAGTTAATAAATGATTTAATTTCATTGGGATATTTATAGATACTCCGTTACACTCAGTTCCGCCTTACCGTTTTTATACAGCAACAGCAAATTTTCCATGCTGATCTTTTTAATGTCTTCCGGATATTGGAGATTAAAGGCTTCAATGAACCTTAATGGCGAATTAAAAGCACATCTCAGCTGAAGCCGCACCTCATTTTCCTCATGGTTGCGGAGCATCACACTCACCTCAATAAGTTGATCCCCATGAAGCGCAGCCTCAACACCCTCTTTACTGGTGATGAGGTTAGAATAAGTCCAGAAGTACTGGACCAGGTCACTAGTTTTAATCATAAAATTTACATTTGGTTAGATTTATAATAATTCTTGTCAATATTTTGATTTTATGTTAGGTTAAAAAAGGGAGTTAATCTCCCTTGAAAAACCACCTCTCTCCCTACGGATTTCTCTCCCCCAGAGGCGGAGAGAGGCGTGGTGTACTATAGCAAGTGTAAATATGAACCCTCGCCGGTCTGCACCCAAGAAAATATGATTTCATGATCAAGCCTCAGAACCTAGAAGGTTCAGCGCGATCAGAAATCATATTTTCCCCCCATCAGCACCCTGTAATTCACGTCTTAAACCCCTTTCTGTACATTTTAGCCGTCTCGCCATTTCTCTGTTTAAACCACCTGCTGAAATATGGCAAATCGCTAAACCCCAAAAGCTCCGAAATCTCCTTCACCGAATGCCTGGTATACTGCAGCAAATACAAAGCCTCCCGGTAAATCCTGTCCTGCAGCAACTCATACACAGACCTCCCCAAATAAGCCTTCGCAAATCTGTTCAAAGCATGGATGCTGGTATCCATTTTAACCGCGTACACAGAAATATCCCGGTTGTACCTGAAATCCAGTTCAATCAAAGACTGCAAAACCTTTAACCGCTTAAAGGCCGGAGGCCAGTAGTCTAAATCGAACAGTCTAAAACTCTCTGTATAAGTATTCGTTTCCTGCAACATCCTTTTACTTTTTATTAGGCACCCAGGTACAAGTCACATCAATCAACTTGTTTTCTATTAAATAGATCAGAATACTCACCGCTATTTCCTCATCTAGGTCTAAAGCCACTGCAACCTCTGGTAGCGTAAATGGTTTCCC
>Ga0163161_10000224_pt1 | contig 51786 bp, 56 predicted proteins | sample S45metaG_FD_129847 | JGI IMG/M metagenome (GOLD analysis project Ga0163161, IMG submission 129847) | Switchgrass rhizosphere microbial communities from Kellogg Biological Station, Michigan, USA - S4-5 metaG | ecosystem: Host-associated > Plants > Roots > Rhizosphere > Soil | place: USA... | reverse complement strand
CCCCTGGGCGTTTGTGCATTAATTAAAATGAACGACGGCGAATACGATTTTGAACTGGCCAAAATGGCTGTATCGCCAAAAGCACAAGGGAAAAATGTAGGCTTTTTACTGGCAAATGCCATTATTGAAAAAGCCAGGTCGTTAGGCGCATCCAAAATTTATTTAGAAAGCAATACCATTTTAAAACCGGCAATAAATCTTTATCATAAACTGGGTTTTCAAAAAGTAGCAGGGAAACCAACACCATATACAAGGTGTAATATTCAGATGGAACTTGTGCTTTAGTCTGAAGTCTAGAATCGATTAACCGCTTTAAACCGTTAACCGGTTAACCCCTGATATACAAATGAACTTTATTCCAGTTTCAGCTTCTCCAGCAGGTTATTCAATTTCAGCAAATCCTCTGGCGTATCAATCGCTACCGTTTCGAGGTTGGTCACTTTGGTTTGGATGTAAAAACCATTTTCAATCCAGCGGAGCTGTTCCAAACTTTCGGCAATTTCTAAAGAGGATGGAGGTAATTTGGTAATGGCTTTTAATGATTCTGTCCGGTAACCATAAATACCGATGTGCTTGTAAAACTGATGTTTTTCTGCCCAAACGCCCGGTTCTCCGTTTCTGATGAAAGGAATCGGGCTACGGCTGAAATACATCGCACGGCCATTTATATCGATCACCACTTTGGGGCTATTGGGATTGTATACACTTTCCTGACTTTGTATCGATTTGATCAGGGTTGCCAGCTGTACTTTTTCTTCAGTAAAGCAACTTGCTAATAAATCAATCTGTGCAGGTTCTATAAAGGGTTCATCGCCTTGAACATTGATTACAATATCAAATCCAGGTAATTGTTCAATCACCTCGGCACAGCGATCGGTTCCACTTTGATGATGAGATGAGGTAAAAATAAATTCTCCACCAAACTTTTTCACTTCATCAGCTATCCTTACATCATCGGTGGCAATGACTACTTTCGATAAGCTTTCAGCTTTCGATGCCTGTTCGTAAACCCTTTGAATCATGCTTTTTCCAGCAATATCAACCAGAGGCTTTCCTGGAAAACGGGTAGAAGCGTATCGTGCGGGGATAATGCCGATAATTTTCGGATTTCCTAAAGAGGAACCTGAATTTCTATCACTCATATATTATTTCGATAGAATTGATAAAAAACAAATAGAAAGATCAATGCGATAACAATATATGAGATGGGATGCGCAAAATTAAGGGTCCAGCCAAGCAATTTTACGCGCTTCGGAACAATTAATCTCGAATCTTTTTTATTGAAATAAAAAGTGCCCCACTTCCAGTTTTGTGGATTATCATGCTCAAAATCTTTTTCCATATTGATCACATTAAGTATTTAAACTATTTATTGCAATACCAACGCTACTTTAGTGGCTTGGGGCTAAAACAAACCGTTAATCTCAGCTTCAATAGATTGGATTACGGTACCTAAATCTTCTGGATTATTGGTGAAATCCAATTTGTCTTTATCTAAAATCAATAATTTACCCAGGTTGTAACCTTTAATCCAGGCTTCGTATTTTTCGTTCAGTTTTGAAAGATAATCGATCCTGATACCTGCTTCGTATTCACGGCCACGACGTTGAATGTTATTTACCAATGTTGGTACTGATGCACGCAGGTAAACCAATAAGTCTGGTGGTTTAATAAAAGAGGTAATATTATCAAAAATAGCACGGTAATTGTCATGGTCGCGGGTAGTCATTAAGGCCATATCGTGCAGGTTTTCTGCAAAGATGTGTGCATCTTCATAAATGGTCCTGTCCTGGATCACATTGCGTTTGTTTACTTCAATATCTGTAATCTGCTGAAAACGGCTATTCAGGAAATAAATCTGAAGATTAAAGCTCCAACGTTTCATGTCGCTATAAAAATCCTCCAGATAAGGGTTATTGTCCACAGCCTCGTATAAAGCTTCCCATCCGTAATTTTTGGCCAATAAACCTGTTAATGTGGTTTTACCGGCTCCAATATTTCCTACAATTGCTATGTGCATCTTCTTTAGATATGAGATATGAGATATGAGATATGTGATCGAGCAATTGTCTCAAATCTAATGTCTCACCTCTCAAATCTATTAAAATTATTAAAAACTTTTAAACCCGATTAAACTGCGAACCTCTCTGATAGTTCTTTGTGCACTTTCACGGGCTTTTAATGCACCATGTTTAGCAACTTGTCTCAAGTAAGCATCATCTTTGGCAATATCCTGGATACGCTCGCGCATTGGCGCAGTAGCAATAATCATATCTTCTGCCAATTGCTTTTTGAAATCGCCATAACGGATCTGCATTTTGCTGTACAAATCTTCAAAATGAGCGTGGGTATCAGCACTCGAAACCACTTTCATTAAATCAAATAGATTTTGGATCGGCTCAGGTTTTGCCTGGTTTTCTTCCGTCGGACCGCCATCGCTCACCGCTCGCATTACTTTTTTGCGGATGGTTTCAGGATCATCTGATAAATATACCGCATTGGCTTCACCTTCCGATTTGCCCATTTTACCCTTACCATCTAAGCCTGGTACTTTAACCAACTTGTCGGTATAGCTAAACGCATAAGGCTCAGGGAAATATTCGGTATTGTATAATCTGTTAAACCGGTTTCCAAAAGTGCGGGCCATTTCTAAATGTTGCTCCTGATCTTTTCCCACGGGTACTTTTGTGGCCTTATGGATCAAGATATCGGCAGCCATTAGTACCGGATAGGTTAATAAACCGGCATTCACATTATCAGGATTTGCACGTACTTTATCCTTAAAAGAGGTACTGCGTTCCAGCTCGCCCATGTAGGCATTCATATTTAAATATAAGTAAAGCTCTGCAATTTCAGGAACATCACTTTGTATATAAATGGTACTGTTTTCTGGATCTATACCACTCGCCAGATATTCAACCAAAACATGTTTAATATTTCCGTGTAAGTCGGCTGGGGTAGGGTGTGTAGTTAAAGAGTGTAAATCGGCAATAAAAAAGTAGCAGTTATAGTCGTTCTGCATCTGAACGAAGTTTTTAACCGCACCGTAGTAATTACCCAAATGTAATTTTCCTGTTGAGCGAATGCCGCTCACCACTGTTTCTTTCATAATGGCACGAAATTAAAAATAAAATACAAGCAAATCATCAATCAATCAATTTTAATGGGAAGAATTTTCTGAGGCTTCCGTTTTCTAGTGCTTGGTGTCGCAGCTCACCACAAAGCAAGATATTCATTATTTGAAAATGAATGTCTGTATTTTATCGGCAGCTTCAGTGCTTCTTTTCGCTGTATTACACGCTACGCTGTTGGCTCTTCGAAGCAATAAGGTTTATTAACACAGGTCATTGCAACAATCAGAGAATTACTGCCTTTCCACAATGCAGTCAATTGTTTGAAATATCAAACTATTTTATATTTTTGAGATATCTATGATCCACTTTCTGAGGCAGGTACACCGGGTTTGGTTTTTATTCTGGATACTGTTTTTTTTCGCTCTGTTTTATCCATTGTATTACATTACTTCACGTGATGAGAAATACTACGGTATCCTCAATTTTTGTAGAAAAGCCAATAGTTTTTTATGTAGTTTATTTTCAGGAGTATTTTTCCGCTACCAGTATGAGGAAAAACTTGATCCTAAACAAACCTATATTTACTGCGCCAACCATACTTCCAATTTAGATATCATGATTTTCTGCATCATGGGCCATGGGAAATTCCATTTTATGGGCAAAGATGAGTTATTGAACAATCCGGTTTTAGGCGTTTTTTTTAGAACAATTGATATTTCGGTAAACCGAGACAGTAAGATTTCTGCGTTTAAAGCATTTAAAAAGGCAGGCGAAAATTTAGAGAAGGGGATGAGCCTGGTTATTTTTCCTGAAGGTAAAATCGATGACCATTATCCGCCAAAGCTTGGCGAATTTAAAAACGGACCGTTCCGTTTGGCCATAGATAAAAATATCCCTTTAGTTCCTGTTAGCATTACCGATGTTTGGAAAATTAACTGGGATGACGGCGCAAAGTATGGAAGTAAGCCGGGAATTTGCGATATTTACGTCCACAAACCGATAAATACCTCAACTTTGGCTGATGTCGATTCTGATGTGTTAAAGGAAAAGGTTTTTAAATTGATTGACAGTAAGTTAGTATAAATATGAATTTAGACGCAAACACCATCCATAAAATAGCCGACCTGGCCCGAATTCATATTGATGAAAAAGAAGTAGATACATTAATTCCTGAAATGAACAAAATTTTGTCATTCATGGAAAAATTAAATGAATTAGATACTTCGAATGTTAAACCATTGGTTTATATGAACGAATCGGTAAATGTTTGGCGCGAGGATGTAGTAAAGCAAGAAATTTCTACGGCCGATGGTTTAAAAAACGCTGCAAAACACACTGATCAATTTTTCATGGTACCTAAAATTATCGAAAAATAATTGATCGGCGACATTTGAGTTTAAATTTCAACTCGCTTGTAACATCTTGCCCTTTACGCTTGTCTAAAAGAGAAAAAACATGGAGAAACCACTCATTACTATAAAAGAAATTGGCCGTAAATATGTTATTGGATCTGAAGTGATTCACGCTTTAAAATCAGTTTCGTTAGATATCAATAAAGGCGAATTTGTAGCACTGATGGGGCCATCGGGTTCTGGTAAATCTACCCTAATGAATATTCTAGGCTGTTTGGATACACCTTCCAGCGGAACTTATATCTTAAACGGCACAAATGTAAGTCACATGAGTGATGATGCACTGGCTGAAGTGCGTAACCAGGAAATTGGTTTCGTTTTTCAAACCTTTAACCTCTTGCCTCGTTCAACTTCTTTAGATAATGTAGCTTTGCCATTAATTTATGCCGGAACCAGCAAAAAAGACAGAGATGTCAGAGCAGCACAGGCATTAGAAAACGTGGGCTTGGGCAACCGTATGGACCACAAGCCAAATGAGCTATCAGGTGGTCAGCGCCAGCGTGTAGCGGTGGCCAGGGCATTGATCAATAACCCTTCTATTATCCTTGCAGATGAGCCAACAGGTAACTTGGATACCAAAACATCCGTAGAGATTATGGGTTTGCTGGAAGAAATTCACAGTAAAGGAAATACGATCATTTTAGTCACACACGAGGAGGATATTGCACAGCATGCACACCGTATTGTACGGATGCGTGACGGTTTAATTGAAAACGACTATTTAAATACCGATATCAAAAATGTATCTCCACGCCTGCAGGCATTGAAAGATAACGGTAGCGATTGGGAGAAAATTAATTAACATATTATTCCCCCTTCAGGGGGTTAGGGGGCATGAAAATCTATACCAAAACAGGCGATAAGGGCCAAACCTCACTCATTGGCGGTACCCGTGTGCCTAAATATCATTTGCGCATCGAAACGTATGGAACTGTTGACGAATTAAATTCGTACATCGGTCTGATCATGTGCCAGGATATTGTAGCGCATGATCAGCAATTATTAAAGGAAATTCAAGACAGGCTTTTTACGATAGGGGCATCGCTTGCTGCCGACCCCGAAAAATCCAAAATGAAGATTCCTGATCTGCATGATGCGGATATTACTTTATTGGAAGATGAGATGGATCTGATTAACGAAACATTGCCTCCTTTAAAACATTTTGTTTTGCCTGGCGGAAATACTCTCGTTTCCTACTGCCATATTGCAAGATGCGTTTGTAGAAGGGCGGAACGGCTGACAGTGGAGCTTGCAGAAAATAGCTTTGTAGATGAGCGCGTAACGGTTTATTTGAACCGTTTAAGTGATTATTTATTTGTTTTGGCACGAAAACTGACTATCTATTTTAAAGCAGAAGAAAACATTTGGATCCCTCGTGTTTAATAGTGGAAAAATAAGTTTGTTTTGCTCGAAAATTTTAATATACTTTGCGCAATAATACGAACAAGAATTTAATTGAATTGAAGATATGTATTGGACATTAGAATTAGCATCGCACTTGGAAGACGCACCATGGCCTGCAACTAAAGACGAATTAATTGATTATGGTATCCGCTCTGGTGCCCCGGTAGAAGTAATTGAAAACTTACAGGCACTAGAAGATGACGGCGAACCTTATGAAACGATTGAGGAAATTTGGCCGGATTATCCTACCAAAGAAGATTTCTTCTTTAATGAAGACGAATACTAGGAATCAGAAACGAAAAGAACCTTCCAGAAAAACCGGGAGGTTTTTTTTTGCCCAATATTTTGGCTGGCTTATTTTGATGGGACAGATTGATTAAGAAATAAAATCTTTACATTTTTTAAACAAAATAGAAAAGCCGTGTGTTAATAGAGCAATAATATAACATTACTAAAAAAATTAACACTATGGGAAATTTATTGTATTTAGTCGCAGTAGTATTGGTAATACTATGGGTAATAGGATTTGTGTTTCACGGCTTCGGCGATGTGGGCGGAATCATCCACGTTTTATTGGTAATCGCAGTTATTGCAATTCTGCTTAAGGTAATTGGTAGGGCTGCATAAGATATATCGCGCCGCCATCCATTTTTAACAAGATAGCTTAAAAATGAATGCATTGAAAAAGGAGTTTCATTTTTGAAACTCCTTTTCTGTATCCTTTAATTCTTTAGTAACAATTCTGCAAGTTCTAAATCGATTGGATAGGTAATTTTAATATTACCCCTTTCGCCCTCTATAATATTGATCTCCTGGCCGATTGATTCGACTACACTTGCATCATCGGTAAACCGACTGTCGAAATCCTGCTTATAGGCCTCCTTTAGGATGTTAAGACTAAAGGTTTGTGGGGTTTGTACCAGATAGATCTCATCGCGCTTTAAAGCTGATGTTTTTTTGTCTCTGAGCATACGGACACTGTCGCTTGATTGTACCGCAGCAATAACATTTCCCTGCACTTCAGCTTCCTTAAAACAGTTGTCGATAAGTGTTTTGGACACCAGTGGACGAACAGCATCATGTATCGCTACATAACATTCTTCGTCGATAGTGTGAATGGCATTTTTTACCGAATGGAAACGTTCTGTTCCGCCGTCTATAAGTTGATGTGGGACATGGAAATTAAATTCTTCGCATAAGCGTGCCCAATAAGTTTGTTGATCTTTATTTAAAACCAATAAAATTTTAGGCTGTGTATCGCTTTGTGCAAAAGCTTTTATAGTATGCATTAAAACCGGAAGGTTTTTAAGCAGTAAGAATTGTTTTGGGGTTTCCGTTTGCATCCGATTTCCAGAACCGCCTGCTACAATTATAGCGTAGTATTTCATGTTTTGAGATGTGAGATTATAGATTTGAGATATGAGATTTGATTTAACTCAAGTCCCACATCTCAATACTCAAATCTATATGATCAGCATGGCATCGCCGTAGCTATAAAACTTATATTTTTCTTTTACTGCAACTTCATAAGCATTCATTACATTTTCGTAACCTCCAAATGCACTTACCATCATCAATAAAGTAGATTCCGGTGTGTGGAAATTGGTAATCATTGAGTTTGCAATACTGAAATCGTATGGAGGGAAGATGAACTTACTGGTCCAGTCGTTAGCTGCTTTTAATGTTCTGTTTGCTGAAACGGCAGATTCGATTGCACGCATTGAGGTGGTACCTACTGCACAGATTTTTCTCTTATCTTCTAAAGCCTTGTTTACAATACCAGCATCTTTCGGCTCGATAATAAACTGCTCAGAATCCATTTTGTGTTTGGTTAAATCTTCAACCTCAACCGTTCTGAATGTGCCTAAACCCACGTGTAAAGTTACTTCAGCAAACTCTATACCTTTAAGTTCCAAACGTTTCATCAACTCGCGACTGAAGTGCAAGCCTGCAGTTGGAGCAGCAACAGCACCTTCGTGTTTAGCAAAGATGGTTTGATAACGTTCTTTATCTTCGGCAGTAGCCTTACGTTTAATGTATTTAGGAAGTGGGGTTTCGCCTAAAATTTCAACGTTTTTTCTAAACTCTTCGTCGGTACCTTCGAATAAGAAACGGATGGTACGGCCACGTGATGTGGTGTTGTCAACAACTTCAGCAACCAATAAGTCGTCATCACCAAAGTATAATTTGTTACCTACACGGATTTTACGGGCCGGGTCTACTAAAACATCCCACAAACGTAATTCCTTGTTTAATTCACGTAATAAGAAAACTTCGATAGTAGCACCTGTTTTTTCTTTGTTGCCATATAAACGGGCAGGAAAAACTTTAGTGTTATTTAATATCATTACGTCTTTGTCGTCAAAATAACCTAAAACGTCTTTGAAGATTTTATGCTCAATTTTACCGCTGTCTTTGTGTAAAACCATTAGGCGAGCTTCGTCGCGTTGTTCGGCCGGATTGTTGGCCACTAATGATTCTGGTAAGTTGAATTTGAATTGTGATAATTTCATTCTTGATGAATTTTTTGAGGTGCAAAAATACGAATTTAATTTTTCTTTTCCGTATTTTATCAAACGCATTTTAGGTATATTATGTTTTACCTCATTTTAAATCAAATAATACAGCGTTTAAATGCATTTGTAGGGATAAAATTAATTAGTTTTGAAGATCGTGTAACCTTTTTAATGGCTTTGCATCTAACCCTTAATTATGATAATCTTTAGGCTAATAGGCGAGAGTTTCCGTTTTGCGTTTGATGCATTGCGTCAGAATAAATTGCGTACCATGTTATCACTTTTAGCGATAACGATCGGTATTTTCACCATTATCGCAGTATTCTCGGCGGTAGATACCTTTCGTGGTAAATTGCAGTCGAGTGTAGATAAATTAGGTTCAAACACCATTTATGTGCAAAAATGGCCCTGGAGTTTTGGTGATAATTATCCCTGGTGGAAATACATGAACCGCCCTCAGCCTTCTTTACGCGATTTTGAGGCACTTAGAGAAAGAATCGAGAATGCGCAGGGCGTTACCTTCGAAATATCAACCAATGACAGAACCATCAAATATAGAAGTAGTTCTGTGGAAGGAATTTCAGTTTGGGCAGCCTCACATGATTTTAATAAAACCTGGAACTTCGAACTTCAGGATGGCAGATATTTTACAGAAAATGAAAGTAAAAACGGCTCGCCGGTTTGTATTTTAGGTTCTGATATAGCCGATGGACTTTTTGATGGAGATAAGGCTGTAGGAAAGCAGGTGCAGATTTTAGGAAGAAGGTTAACCGTAGTCGGTGTTTTCAAAAAAGAGGGTGAAGATATGTTGGGTACCTCGCTCGATAAAAACGTGAACATTCCAATCGCCTTTGCGAAAGGGGTTTTAGATATTCAGAATGAACGTTACGGGCCGCAAATTACCGTTCGTGGTAAAGATAATGTGAGTTTAGAAGAAGTGGAGAGCGAATTAAAAGGTTTGATGCGCTCTATCCACAGGATCAGACCGGGACAGGAGGAAGACTTCGCTTTGAATAAAACCACCATCATTTCCAATCAGTTAGATTCGATGTTTAAAATGGTCAATATTGCCGGTTGGGTAATTGGCGGTTTCTCTATTTTGGTGGGCGGATTTAGTATCGCCAACATTATGTTTGTATCGGTTAAGGAGCGAACCAATATTATCGGTATCCAAAAATCTCTGGGGGCAAAAAACTATTTTATTTTACTTCAGTTTATATTCGAATCCATTTCACTTTGTATTTTAGGCGGATTGCTGGGGCTTTTACTCGTCTTTCTGCTCGCGCTGGCTATTGGTGCTGCCACAGATTTTCACATTATATTGGGCTTAAATAATATTGCCTTAGGAATTGGAATATCGATTATAATCGGTACCATCTCTGGTTTCTGGCCTGCATATTCGGCATCAAGATTGGATCCGGTTGAGGCAATAAGAAGCTAGTAGCAGTTGACAGTTTTCAGTTAACAGTTTTAAGTTTGTAATTTGCAGTTCGCTGCAGTTAATGCGGTTTATAAACCTTATTGTAGCGGAAAGCCCACAGCGCAGCGAGGACTTGCAGTGGAAAGAAGGACTGACGCCCCGATGAATACTGGCTTTCATTTTCAAATAGCAGTTCGTCATTTCGCTTTCGATGTAAAATCGATAAGCTTTAGTCGGGATGACTGATGATAAAAGTAAAAACCCCTCATTAAATTAATGAGGGGTTTTTTTATGTTGCTGTTAATTGAAAACGGATTAGGCTAATTTAGCCAATGCTTCTTTTATTCTTCTTAATGCTTCAACCAAACTTTCGTCTGATGCTGCATAAGATAAACGGATATAGTTATTGTTGCCAAATGAATCGCCACCAACGGTAGCTACGTGACCTACATTCAATAAATATAAAGCCAGGTCTGAGGAATCTTTGATTACATTTCCATCGGCATCTTTTTTACCGAAGAAAGCGCTGATTTCTGGGAAGAAGTAAAAAGCACCATCTGGAAGATTTGTTTTTACACCTGGGATTTCGTTTAATAAATTGTACACCAATTCTCTACGGCGTAAAAATGCTTCTTTCATTTCTAAAACACTGGCTAAACCTTGCTCGTAGGCTACAATTCCGGCCCTTTGCGCAATAGAACAGGTTCCAGAAGTGGTTTGTCCCTGTAATTTATCGTTAGCTGCTGCGATTTCTTTGTTTGCCGCAATATAACCCAATCTCCAACCCGTCATGGCGAAAGCCTTAGAGAAACCGTTAACAATGATTACACGGTCTTTAATGCTATCAAATTGTGCGATAGATTCGTGCTGATCAACAAAGTTGATGTGCTCATAAATCTCGTCAGATAAGATATAGATATTAGGGTGTTTTTCGAAAACAGCAACCAATGCAGCCAACTCTTCTTTGCTATATACCGACCCCGTTGGATTACATGGGGAAGAAAACATGAACAGTTTCGATTTTGGCGTAATGGCTGCTTCCAGCTGCGCTGGCGTAATTTTGAAATTGCTTTCAATATCGGTATCGATAAAAACAGATTTTCCTTCAGCAAGCAATACCATTTCTGAGTAAGAAACCCAATAAGGTGTAGGAATGATTACTTCATCGTCAGGGTCGATTAAGGTTAAAATAACATTCGATAACGACTGTTTAGCACCTGTTGAAACAACGATCTGAGAGATATCATAATCCAGGTTGTTTTCAGTTTTCAGCTTATTTACGATCGCCTGGCGCAGGTCAGGATAGCCCGGTACCGGCGAGTAGCGCGTATAATTTTCATCTAATGCTTTTTTTGCAGCGTTTTTTACGTGATCGGGTGTATTGAAATCGGGTTCGCCAACACTTAAACTAATGATGTTAATGCCCTTAGACGCCAATTCGCGGCCAAGTTTGGTCATTTTAAGGGTTGCAGATTCTGACAGACTGTTGATTCTTTTGGATAAGGTGCTCATGGTTAATTACTTTGAGCGCAAATATATAAACCAAATATTATTCTGCACTAAAAAAGACATAGTTTTTCTCATTTAATTTATCCGATAAGCGTATTTTTGAAAAAAATACCTTGTGTCGGTTAAAAAGAAGGCTATAATTATTTCTCTGTTGGTGAGTGTTGTATTGATGCTGGCCAAGTTTGTAGCTTACTTTATTACAGGTTCAAATGCGATATTAACAGATGCTGCAGAAAGCATTGTAAACGTAATCGCTGGGAGTTTTGCTTTTTATAGCATTTATTTAAGCACGCAACCGCGGGATGAAAACCATCCTTACGGACATGGAAAAGTGGAGTTTTTTTCTGTATTTGTAGAAGGAATATTGATTTTAATCGCAGGAATCGTCATTATTTTTAAATCTTCGTACAATCTGGTGTATCCGCATGCTGTTGGCGAACTACTAACCGGAACACTCATAATCGGTATTACAGGGCTTGTTAACCTCATCGTTGGACTTTATCTGATCAATGTTGGCAAAGACGAACATTCTGTTACTTTGCAGGCCGATGGTAAACATTTATTAACCGATACCTATACCAGCGGAGCTATAGTTTTGGGCTTGATCCTGATCCAGCTCACAAATATTATTTGGTTAGATAGCTTACTCTCTGGTTTAGTGGGCTTTTACATCGTGTATTCTGGTTATAAACTTACCCGTGGCTCAGTTGGTGGGTTAATGGATGAAAGTGATTTTACACTTGTTGAGGAAGTGGTAGCCGTGTTGCAAAATAATAGACATAAGCCCTGGATTGATGTACACAATTTACGGACACAGCAATATGGCCCCGAATTTCATATCGATTGCCATGTAACTTTGCCCTATTATTTTGATTTAAATAAGGTGCATAAAGAGATTTCTCAAATTGATGAGCTGATCAATAAAAATGGTATTCGTAAGGCTGAACTCTTTATTCATGCCGACCCTTGTTTACCCGAATGCTGCCACTATTGCTGCATGAGCGAATGCCCGGTAAGATCTGAAGCTTTTAAGAAAGAAATTGTGTGGACACCAGAAATAGTAATTAAAAACAAAAAACATTTCGAAAATGAGCTACTTTAATGTAAGGGTTTATGGTTTGTTGATCAATCAAAATAATGAGGTATTGATCAGCGACGAAGAAGAATACGGATTTCGCTTTAGTAAGTTTCCAGGTGGTGGCCTCGAACTTGGCGAAGGATTAATAGATGGTTTAAAAAGGGAATTTATAGAAGAATGTGATGCCGAAATTGAGGTGTTATCGCATTTTTATACGACCGATTTTTTTGAGAGATCGTCGTTTAATGATAGTCAGGTCATTAGTGTATACTATCTGGTTAAAGAAAAAGCACCATTGCAGCTGGCATTTAAAGATATTATTTACGATTTCGAAGGTGAAGGAGAGATCCTCCAGGCTTTTAGGTGGGTAAAAATACAAGAGCTGAACATTGAAGAAATCACATTCAAAACCGATAAAACCGTTGCACAACTTTTAAAAGAACAATATTCAGTTAAAGTATAATTATTTATGTCAGATACCTCCGAATTCCAAACTCCCAACGCTCAACCCAATTTAACTGAACGCGATCAAAAAGTAATTTGGCATCCTTATACCCAAATGAAAAATGCACTGCCACATATCCCCATTGTCAGGGGCGAAGGAGTATACGTTTTTGATGAAAGTGGCAAGCGGTATATTGATGCCGTATCATCCTGGTGGGTCAATATCCATGGTCACTCGCATCCTTATATCGCGCAAAAAGTGGCAGAACAGCTTAATGTACTGGAGCATGTGATTTTTGCCGGTTTTACCCACGAGCCTGCGGTGTTATTGGCTGAAAGACTCTTACCTATTTTGCCTGGTAAGCAGGATAAGGTTTTTTATACCGATAATGGCTCAACAGCTGTTGAAGTGGCCTTAAAAATGTGTTTGCAATATTGGGACAATAAAGGGAAACCTAAAACAAAAATACTGGCCTTTAAAAATGCCTATCATGGCGATACTTTTGGGGCAATGTCGGTTAGTGGGCGTAGTATTTTTACGGATGCGTTTAACAGTTTATTATTCGATGTAGAGTTTATCGATCTGCCGGATGAAGATAACATTTCCTATCTCGTATCACATATCTCAAATCTTTCTGATACCGCTTGTTTTATTTTCGAACCGCTTATTTTAGGTTCTGGAGGAATGTTGATGTATGAAGCAAAATACCTGGATCAACTTTTGTCGGCTTGTAAAGCTGCAGGAATTTTAACAATCGCTGATGAAGTAATGACAGGTTTCGGGAGAACGGGAACTTATTTTGCCTGTGAAAAATTAAGTAATAAGCCTGATATCATTTGTTTAAGCAAAGGTTTAACTGGTGGGACGATGCCATTAGGGGTAACCACCTGTACCAATGAAATTTTTGAAGCCTTTTTGAGCGACGATAAGCTAAAAACGCTTTATCATGGTCATTCCTTTACCGCCAACCCGATTGCCTGTGTGGCTTCTTTAGCAAGTTTGGATATTTTATTAAAGAGCGAAACACTCCAGAATATCAAGCGTATAGAAGCAAAACATGAGGTTTTTCAGGAAGAAATCAAGTCGCATGCCAAGGTGAAAGCCATCAGGCAAATGGGGACCATCATTGCGATTGAGTGGGAAACAGGGAATGAAACCTCTTATTTAAGTAACCTGCGTAATCTACTGTATGCTTATTTCCTAGATAAAGGAATTATATTAAGGCCTCTTGGTAACATCATCTATATTCTTCCGCCGTATGTGATTAGTGATGAAGATTTGGATTACGTTTATGCTGCGATAAAATCGGCTCTGGAAGAAATTTAGATAGCGGTTAATAGACGGTATGTGAGGACATAGACTATGGATTGTATATAAGGTCGTAGCGAGACGCTACGACCAGTATTTGACCTGAAATAAATCCGACAGCTATCGGATCAGAACGGCGGAATGGATGAAATTAAATTCCGGGCTCTAAATAATTTTTCAGTGCATCATTTACAAAATAATTCCAGCCACCATTAAAGCTTGTTTTGGCAAAGTCAGGCCCGGCAGAAGCGAAACTTTCCGTACCTGTGTGTGTCAGTTTTAACAGTGTTTGATCACCCCGCTCAAATAATTCCCAGCTCACCACAGAATTACCTGGATAGCCATCATAGCGCCAGCTATAAGCTAGTTTTCTGCCTTCGATAATTTCTGTGATTTCGCAGAGGTGCAAATATTGCGGCCCATCATCTGCACCACCATAAAACTCAAATTTAAAACCTACTTCTGGTTTAAAATCCTCTAATTGAAAATACCACTGTTTAATTTCTTTGTTATCGGTTAAAGCTTTCCAAACTTTTTCGATAGGGGCGTTGTACACGCGTTCTACTACAATTGGTTCGTTTTCCATCTTTATTTTGATTTAGTTTCTTTGGATAGGTGTACTCCTAAAGCATCTAATTTGCTGGTCCAGAAAATGCGGTATTGTTCAACCCATTTAGCAACTTCGGCAAGTTTCTGAAATTGTATATTACAATATCGATCTCTGCCTTGCTGTGTAATTTCTACCAAACCACATTCGGTTAATACTTTAATGTGCTGTGAAATAGCGGGCCGGCTCATGTCGAAATTTTCGGCGATGGCATTCAGGTTTAAACTATTGTGAGCAATCAGATTGATGATTTCTCTTCTGGTAGGATCGGCAATGGCCTGAAATACATCTCTTCTCATAAAATAATTGCGTAAGTAATTGCTTACAAATATAAATGTAAGTAATTGCTTACGCAAATTTAGTTATTAAATAATTTGAGATTATCTGTTGAGTACTAACCCAGAGGCATTTTACTCATGTCCATATAAAGAATGCTCCATCTCTGTCCATCTAAATCAATAAAACCACAGCCATACATCCAGCCATCTTTGTAGCCAGGTTCGCCATAAAGCGTACCGCCAGCATCAAGCACTTTTTGGGCAAGCTCATCTACTTCTTCCGGGCTTTCGGCATCAAAAGAGAATAGCACCTCGCCGCCGTGGCGTTGGTCGGCAATACGGGTTCCTGCAAATCCTTCATACAGGGATTCTTCAAAAAGCATAATGGCCAAGTTACTTTCTCCCACTAAAAAGCAGGCTGAATCTTCACGTGCACCATATTGCAGGTTAAGTGAGAAGCCTAATTTTGTGAAGAATGCTTTTGATTTACTAATGTCTTTTACCGGAAGGTTTATCCAAAGTGATTTTGTCATAAGGTTTTATATTTTTGCTGTAAGTAAAGATAGCTTACTTACTGAAGAGTTACCCTTGTTAAAAACGAAAATTTATAGGGCTGTTTGAGACAATTTAGGTTTCGTAATCAGCTTATATTTTCTTCTATTCCTTATATGGTTAAAGCATTAGGGCAATGTTTATCCAAACAAAATATCATGTTATTAGCCTATTTTTTTATCAATTTGCCAAGTGAAGCTATTGCGATAATGCTTACCCTGTAAAGCATTTAAGTGGATTTCAACTCATGAGGTTAGGAATTGTACTTAATCTTTGTACTTTTCCGAAAGCTTTTTTGGTGCCACATTGCAATATGAAAGTGTAAGTGCATCTATAATCATTTCATCTTTAAGCCCTGTTAGATTAAAAATTGTCCAGCCTTGTTTGCCCCAGGCGCCGGTAGCAGGTAGGATATTGTTCGGATCAAAACCGCAGAAAACAAACTGATCAATTGCTGATAATTTAAAAGTGGCGCTATGTTTTATGTTATCCAGCGTGGCAAAGATCTTTTTATGTACACGAAAAGAGGTTTTTTCGAAATGCGGTTGTTCAATAACTTCATCGAAAGATAGACAATGGGCTATGAAAATTAAACTATCCATTAGTTTTGTATAAATGAAATTGGCGAACTATTGAGTATTTGCTTCGGCAATTGGCTATTCATTTTTAGCGCTAACACTTTAACAGGTTTTTCATCCGTGTCATAAAAATAAAAGGTATTGCTGCTCAGCTTAAAAGGCAATTCAACGGGCATATCGAAATGATACCTGGCTTTGAGTTTTTTATCTGGACTGTAAAATATAAGCCAGCTATTGCCATGGTAAACCATGGCAGCTTTTATCCGGCTGAATTCTTTAATTACATAAAATAGATTTTTTCCGTTTTTATCTGTTATTTTCCCCAAATATGTAGATCTAATATCACCATACTTGGTTTTTTGAAATATTTCCTTCCCAATATTCTGCTCAATCAACATCATGTTTTGTGCAAAACATAAAGTAGATGAAAGCAAAAATAGCAGAGCCATTACAGGATATCTAAATAACATCGGATAAAATTTCCTACAATTTATACAATTTTTGAGGATGTTGTTCTGCGTGATTTAAAATTAAATTCACAATGTAGCTGTTGGATTGGTAAATAGAAAGATCGCTCTTGATCGGTGCCAAGCCATCAGAAAGGTAGTTTTTGTCTGTAAAATAACCCATACCGTAAAATTTTCCGTTTTCTACCACTAAACAGCTAAACTCTTCATCCTTTCTGCCTTCATCAACCAGTGCAAAACTTGGTTGCTGTTTTTGGATATCGTTCAATGCTGCATTTAATTTTTTATTATAAACAGAAACCGTTTCTATTCCACTACAGGCACCAAAACATTGGCCGTTTTCATGTGCGTAACATTTGGTTGCCGTTTTCTGCAAATAACAAAGCCTGGAACAAAGTTGGTATTGATCAACCAATTGACTTAAAAAGTTATATCCTTCCAATAAGCTGTTGAAACTCTGTATGGGGTTATTGTTCTTTTTGTGTTTATCTATAGCCAGGCGTAAATAACCATTCTGATCTTCGAAAACGTATAAGTCATATTTATGTTCGTAACGTTTCATGGCCCGGTTGTTTTCCGGCCAAAGACGTTTAATTTCGTTGGCCTCCAAAATCAAGGCCATCAGCTCGGTACCACAGATCACATGGTCTACATGATGAATGGTGCGCAAAAACTCTTGACGTTGCCTGTTTGGTGTGTTGCCGGTAAAATGACTGGTTACCCGCTTTTTAAGGTTTTTTGCTTTTCCAACATATACAATTTTACCTTTGCTGTCTTTAAAATAATAAACTCCGGGTTGGTTTGGTAATCTTAAAATAGAAGTTTTATCTAAATGAGGTGGTAAAACCTGCTCTTTTGATGTTTTCTTTAACATTTCCGCAATCACACCTTCCTGATCATGATCTAACAACAGATTAAAAAGAATACTGGTCGCATCGGCATCACCAGCTGCACGGTGTCGGTTTTGTATCGGGATCTGAAGCGCAGTACATAATTTACCCAAACTATAGGATGATTTACCTGGGATTAATTTCCTGCTTAACCTTACCGTACAAAGTTTTTTGCATTGTAAATCGTATCCTGCAACGCCTAAATGATGTTTTAAAAAGGAATAATCAAAATTTACATTGTGTGCCACAAAAATCTTATCCTTTAATAGCTGATAAATCTGTAGCGCAACATCTTCAAAACCTGGAGCATCTTGCAACATCTCATCATCAATGCCGGTAAGTGCCGTAATATAGGCTGGGATAGGCAGCTTTGGATTGATTAGGGTAGTATACGATTCGACGATTTGCTTGCCATCGTGAATGTTAATGGCAACTTCGGTAATGCCATTTGCTGAGGCGTGACCACCAGTGGTTTCGATATCTACAACTGCGTATAACATTCAATAAATTTGAAATACAAAGCTATGCTAAAATAATTAGTATAAAAATAATTTTGATTATTTCTTTAGCATAAAAAAAGCGATTACATATTTAACGCAATCGCTCCGGTATTTTGTATGTGAATGTTACTAAAGTTTGCTCAGCAGTTTGCTTAAATTAGGTTTAATACCTACAGAGATCGGTACAGTATTAAAAACCCTGTTCTGGATTTTACTAAAGCCGTACATGTAACTGGCTTCTACGAATAAATTGGCACCGCCTATATTGTATTCGATGCCACCACCGCCTTCAGCAATGCCCAAGCCATTCGATTTATTATCCTGGGTAACCTGAAGTGTTGCAGTATTCACTCCGGCCTGGGGAGTGAGGATAATTCCACCTCCTGCACCGGCAAAACCATAAAAAGCCCATTTGTTTACAATTTTACGGTAACCTAGCGCAACATTTAATAAATAGGTGGTTGCTCTTCCTTCTTGCAGGGTATAGGTATAACCTTCGTCTGGCGTAATCTGATTAAAAGTAAAAGCGTGCAGGCTTACTTTAGGATACAAAAACAGGCCACCTTCACCCAAAGCTAGGTTTAAACCCAAAGCGGTAGAAAATTTTGGTTTAAAATAGTCTGAAGTTTCACCCATTGGAAAAGCAAAACCTATGCTGCTCATCGAATAAAGTTTATCGGGTCTGCCTTGTGCTTTTGCGTTAATTGATATTGCAGCACATAACAATATTACTGGTATTAGTAGTTTTAATTTCATATCTGATTTTTTTAATTTTCGGTTAAAGCGTTTACTTTATGTAGTAAATCAGCCATGTTAAAAGGTTTTTCTAAATAATCATTGGGATGATATTTTTGGGATGCGATGTAATTCTCGTCGTATCTGGCCGAAGCCAGGATTACGGGGATACTTTCTGTATCAGGATTCAATCTCAGTTCTTTAAATACGGCACGCCCATCCATTCCATTCAACATAATGTCTAGAATAATCAGATCAGGATTAAAATCCCTAACGGTTTTAAATATATATCGCGGTGATAATAGAGGGTAAACTTTATAATTTTCGGTTTCTAATACCTCTTGGAAAACCTCTAATACATCAGGATCATCATCTACAACCAATACTCTTTTCAAAACGGATAATCAATTAATAATAAAATAGACTATCCTAATACAAAGTTTGCGCCTTAATGTTTTAACAGAAGCTAAAAAAAGAAAACAGATGGGTTGTGGTATATTTGAACCGATGTTATTGTAATGGCCCAGATTGAGGCCCTTCTGTAGGTTGATTCTCTTTTATAAAGCTGGTGAAGCCCTCTTTGTTTGCTTCCGATACGGTGTAATAGGTTTCTCCCGATAGCAATATTTTATCGCCCAATACACTTTTTATATGCTGTTTGGAAATGATAACTGAAGCACTTATCTGTATGAATGCCGGATGGTTCTTCAACATTTTAAGCATTTTAATAAAGTTTGATTTGGAGCTTAGAAATGTGTTCTTGGTTGTTTTGAACTGAATATCTTCACCAAAATCCTCCATGGCAATTAGTTCATTCAAATCTATTCTTGCCAAATCACCGTTTTCTTCCAATAATGGGATATAAAAGAAATGTTCATCAAAAACAGAAAACAGATGAGGTGATTTTTTACCTGTGGGATATAAATTATTTATGGTTTTTGCGAAATGTAATATCGAGTAGGGTTTTAGCAAATAGGCATCTGCATCAACTTTAAAAGCATCAATGGCATACTGTGCATGTGCTGTGGTAAAAACCAGATGTTTTGTTTTTTGTCTTAGTAGTCCGGCAAGCTCAATCCCCGAAATCGAAGGCATTTCTACATCCATGAAAATAATATCAACAGGGCTGGAAACAGATATCTCGGCTAATGCCTGAAGCGGTTCTGTAAAGGTTTGAACAAGTTTTAAATCCGGCAATTTACCCATGTACGCGATTAAGCTTTCCAGGGCATGCGGATCATCATCAATAGCGATGCAACTTATTGACATTTTTGTAGGTTTAGTTAGTGCAAATTACAATTTCACCCTATAAAAAGAAAAAAAAACAAGTTGGAAACGGATTTTTATGTATTCGGCAAGAAAAATTGTCTTTTTATTTGAAATTTAAGTAGAATTTGAAGATTTGGAATAAACATGTTAAAACCGATGGTCTTCCGCGAGCTTAATGTTAATTGTTACTTTAAAATAATGCCTGGTATCACTGAAATATTTGAATTCCGCATGATGTCCATAAGTATAACCTAAACGTTTTTTAATATTTTCCATTCCAGCACTTAAACCTGTGTTGTTTTTAATGGATTTTATTAGGTTAGAGGTTTCTATAATCAGGTTGCCCTGGTCTACTTTTAAGGATATCTCTGCAGGGTCGGATGCTTTTAACAGTTCGCCATGTTTAAACATATTCTCAACTAATGTGACGAGTACCATCGGAATGATTTTTACTCCACGGATCTCGTTCTCGTACCAAAAACGGAGTTGCACACCATGATTTTTACGGAGCTGATGCAAGTTGATCAGGTTTTCTACCTGGTTAATCTCTTCATCTAATAAGATAAACTCTCTATCCTTGTTGCTATCAACTGAATAACGCATCATCTCTGAAAGTGAGAGAATGGTTTCAGCAGCAATTGGAGATGATTCTCTTGCATTCTGATAGATAAAGTCTAATGTATTGAATAATAGATGAGGCTGTATTTGTGCTTTTAAAAATGCATTTTCCGACCTTGCTATCTGTATCTGGTTGTTTAAGCGCTGTTTCTCTAATTCTTCGGTCTTTTTTCTTTCATTTATGTACCGCATTAAAAAATAATAACCTGTAGAGAAGCACATGAAATAAATACATCGGTACAATGATGGTGAGAAATATTTTACGTCTAAAGTAATCCTCCTCAATCCATTATACTCTGTATGATAAATAATGATATAATCAAGGATTACGGTAAAAATGAAGTAGGCGATAATTTCTAAAACGAGTAATAATGGAAGTTTCCAGGCAGTTTGTTTAGGGTTTTTTAAACCGATTGCAAGTATAAGGTGAGCATGTACATAGAATGCAGTGATGTTAAGCGAATAGTATAAGATATAAGGGGCCAGCTGACCAAATTTTCCACTAATTAAGCCAACAATAATAGATTCATAAAATATAAAAATGATCCAAACGATGATGTGAAGTTTTTTGCTGACAATCCATTCAAGTATTGCCCGCTTTTTGTGGTTATCTTTTTCGTTTATTGAGGTCATTTGGCTAGTAAATTGGGGAACGGCACTATATGAAAAAAAAACAATAGTTTTAATACACTGATAACGAAAATACTAAAAATTTAGTTTTAAGAGCGGTTAGTTTTTATTGTTTTTTCCTTAATGTAATCTTGTATGCTTTCGCGATAAGTATTGCCTATGTTGATGGTGAGGTCGTTGATCATTTTTAATGTATGGCCTTCTACCTTTTCAATATAGTTTTTGGCGATGATAAAGGAACGGTGCGCCTGTGCAAAATTGGGATAATCCTTTAAAATGATCTTAATTTCTGATAAGGCAATGTATGAAACAATGGTTTCGCTCAACGTGAAAATCCGTACATAATTTTGCAGGCTCTCTACCGCGACAATATCGGTGTATCTTACCTTGATCAGGGTATTGTTTTCGTTTTTGTTCCGCACAAAAAAATAATCATCTTCTTGTTTAACCGTAACGTTTGGTACGCTAGGGCTGTGGGGAAAGATCCGGTTTATGGTTTCCGCAAAGCGGGCAAAAGTGTAAGGTTTTAGTAAATAGGCGCTCGCGTACATTTCGAAAGCTTCGTATGCATATTTAGAATGAGAAGTGGTAAATATCAATTTGTCAGTTTTATGCCGTATTGCTTTTGATATTTCTATGCCCGAAATCATGGGCATATCAACATCTATAAAAACAATATCGACAGAATCTCCAGCCATTATCTCATTTAGGGCCTTTATCGGATCGGTATAGGATTTAATTAACTGGATATTAGTGAGCTTATTAATATAAGATTTTATACCGTCAACGGCACTGATGTCGTCGTCAATTACGATACATTTTAATTTCATTAAGTGTGATGTTAAGGTTTACGAAATTATGCCATGCATTTTAAATAATGAAATTATTTTCCGGCTTGTAATGTCTTTTAGCTGTATTGTAGATAATATGATACAAATATGATTCTGCTTAAAATCCCTGACGAAATGAAAACTACAGATATCCAAGTCAGGTTCATTGAAATTGTGATTTTAATTGCTTGTATAACAATATATTATATTTTGAATCGTAATAATTAATAGATATATTTAATTAACATAATGATTTCCCTAAAACAATGTCCCATGAAAAATAGAATTCGCACTACCAATAGATTAAATGTATCCATTACAAAAAAAGTAATCGAACTGCAGGAACAGGGTTACGACTGTGACTTTCTTTTATTGGCAAATGGCAGCTTACTGTGTATGCAAACCAATTTTAATTATCCATTAAGTACGGTTTCCATCAGACAAATGGAACATGGTTACGATTTTTTCAGCCATTCTTATAAACACGTACATACTATCGAAACGGGTAATGGCGAAAGGGGAGTACTCCTTACCGAAAAGGCCTTTTAGTCCCATTTCGTTTTCTTACAATTTTATTCGTGCCCAAGGGTTGAAATTTGCGATGTAATTAAATATTAATCACATGACAGATTCAAATCACCCAACCATACTGATTACAGGAGTAACCGGAAGTATAGGTTTAGTATTAGCAAAACAATTGGCGGATAAACAAATTCCTTTTAGAGCATTGGTAAGGTCTTTGGATAAAGCGAAAGATTTAAAACAGTTCGAGGGAGCCGAAATTGTTATAGGCGATTTTAAAAATAAGCCAAGCATATTGGAAGCTTTAAAAGGAATAGAACAGGTTTTTCTGTTAACCAATTCATCACCGGATGCAGAAAGTTTACAGTGCGATTTTGTAGACATGGCGGTTAAAAGCGGTGTAAAACATATTGTGAAGCTATCGCAATTTGCGGCAGATGTAAATTCCACGGTACGCTTTCTCCGTTACCATGCCGTTGTTGAAGAAAAAATTAAGAATACAGGCTTACGGTACACCTTTTTACGGCCCAACTTATTCATGCAGGGTTTGCTTGGTTTTGCTGATGCCATTAAATATCAGCAGCAATTTTTCGCTACTGCAGGCGGTGCAAAAATCAGTTTGGTGGATATCAGGGATATTGCAGCTGTTGCTATAGAAAGGCTTATTACAAGCGATCAGGATAGTAAAGTTTATGACATTACTGGTGCAGAAGCAATTAGTCACTACGAAATAGCTGAAATTCTTTCTGAAGTATTACATCAAGAAATTAAATACATTAATGTTTCTGATGATGAGATGTTAGCTGCTTTACTTCAGTTTGGCTTCCCTCAATGGCAGGCTGCAGGCTTAATAGAAGATTATGCCCATTACGCACGTGGCGAAGCTGCAATAATCAGCCATGCTGTACGGGATGTTACCGGTAAATCGCCAAGAAAATTTATCGATTTTGTTGAAGATTATAGATTGCTTTTTGAGTAGGGCAATGTTGCACCCAGCGTTCGACAACCAAAACAGCATTTCATTTTCAGGTTGCAGGATGCACATTTCTTTTTGCGGTGTCAGATGTTACCATCTGGCACTACCAGTCGTCGGCTGGTAACATCTGATCGTATAATCAGATGGAAACATTTAACGACATTTCGTGAAAAACTTTTTATAATTCTTTTTGTTTAGATTTTATTGAATATATTTAAACAAAATAATGACTTACTCCATTTCAGATCTTGAACAGCTTTCGGGCATTCAATCTCATACCATCAGGATCTGGGAACAGCGTTATAATGCCTTAAGTCCGATGCGATCGCAGGGGAATACACGTTTATATGATGATAAGCAGCTCAGGAAACTGTTAAATATTGTAAGTTTAAATAAGAGCGGCCTAAAAATTTCCAAAATCTGTAGTCTTTCCGATGAGGCCGTTGATGAACTTTTAGATCAGCAGCTTTCTTATGCATCGGATGACGAACAGGCGGAATATTATATCTCGCAATTGATTAAATATGGTTTGGCTTTTGACGAACTATCTTTTAATCATTTAATTGACGAAGGGATTAATAAATTTGGGCTTTCCGGATGTTACCGGAAAATTATGTACCCATTGTTGGTCCGTTTGGGATTAATGTGGCGAAAAGACGATATTTGTCCTGCCCACGAGCATTTTTTATCAAACATTATCCGTCAAAAAATATTTACACACATTAATAACTTTTCATTAACGAAATCATACAGGGGAAGCTGGCTTCTTTTTTTACCTGAAGACGAAGATCACGATATTGGACTGCTTTTTGCCAATTATATGCTTAGGATGCACCATCATAAGGTAGTTTTTCTAGGGAGCAAGGTGCCGTTAGATTCGATTGAAAGGGTATTTTCCACATTAAATGTAGATCATGTTTTGCTTTTTATGGTCAAATCCAGATCAGGCGCAGCATCACAAAAATATATAGATCAATTATCAGAAATATGCTCATCCGCTAAAATTCATCTTGCCGGGAACGGCCAGGTAATCGGTAAATTAAACAACATCGATCACATCAACTGGTTTAAAACACTCGATGAATTTGAAAAATTAATTCAATATCCCCTGTTACATGAAAGAAATCTTTGATCAACTATCTGCCGACTGTAGTAGGTTAACTACCCAGAAATATAGTACCAGCTTTTCGCTGGGTATCCGTTTTTTAGGTAGAGAACTACGTTTGCCCGTTCATTCTATATATGGTTTTGTGCGTTTGGCAGATGAAATTGTGGATAGTTTTCATCTTTACGACAAGAAATTTTTACTGGATAAGTTTAAACATGATACTTTTGAGGCCATTCATCTGGGGATAAGTTTAAACCCTATTCTTAATTCATTTCAGCAGGCAATAAATCAATATCAAATTGATCTTGAATTGATCAGGTGTTTCTTTAAAAGCATGGAAATGGATCTATCAGAAAGGGAATATACTCCAGAGCTTTATAACGAGTATATTTTAGGCTCAGCAGAGGTAGTTGGACTCATGTGTTTAAAGATTTTTACCAACGGCAACGATTCACATTATGAAGAGTTAAAACCTTTTGCCATGAAACTTGGTTCGGCTTTTCAGAAAGTAAATTTTCTGCGTGATGTTAAAGCCGACCATCAGGCCTTAAGCCGTAACTATTTTCCAAATGTAAACCTGGCGGTTTTCTGTGATCAACAAAAAAAAGAAATTGAAAACGAAATTGAACAAGAATTTGCTTTTGCGCTAATGGGCATTAAAATGTTGCCTGCAACCTCTAAAAATGGCGTATATTTATCTTACATCTATTATAAAAAACTATTTGCTAAAATAAAGCAGCTCAGCGCTGAGAAAATTATGACGGAAAGAATAAGAATCTCGAATACACGTAAAATTGGTTTAATGTTTGATTCGCTTATCCGTAATAAGCTAAATGCAATTTAAATGGAAGAACAAGTTATTTTGGTAGACCAGGAGGATGTACCAAGGGGAAGGATGAATAAGTTGGAGGCGCACGAAAAAGGTCTATTACATCGCGCCTTTTCAGTTTTTATTTTTAATAGTAAGCGTGAATTGCTATTGCAACAAAGAGCTTTAGGCAAATATCATTCCGGGGGCTTATGGACCAATACCTGCTGTAGTCATCCACGGATTGGTGAAAGTAATATTCAGGCTGCCCAAAGAAGATTAAAGGAAGAGATGGGGATGGATTGCGATTTGAGTTATCTTTTTAAATTTACCTATAAAGCCGAATTTAAAGATGGATTAACCGAACATGAGGTGGACCATGTTTTTTTTGGACTAAGTGATGAATTGCCTGTTATCAATCCGGATGAGGTGGAGACCTATAAATATATGGATTTAGAAACGTTGGCTGACGATATTTATATTAATCCAAGCGCATATACACCTTGGTTAAGGATCTGTTTGGCAAAGGTAGTTGAGCATGCTTCTACAGCTAAAATAAAAAAAAACGGGCATACAACCTAAGTCGTATACCCGTATCTAAATTAACGCTCTCGAGGACAAATATAGGACTTGTTTGCAAAATTCCTAAAAGTTTAACACTTCTTTTACTTTAAGATTATAGTTCGTTGTTTTGGTTTTTGTTGAGGAATAAATTAAAATATTAATATATAGGTATTTATGTTTTTTTGACGCAAATCAGGAATAAAATATTTTTTTCCCTCCTTAAACGATCATGAGTCTGCCTGGGCGATAATTTATTTCTTAACGCTCAATATAAATGACCTGTCAACTTAAAATATTAAAGCAGCTTTAGTTTTTTACCCGTATAGTTTTTGGCATTTTTTACAATAATAGGTTTGCCGGTGAGTTTTACCCATTTCTTTTTTCTCGATGACATGATGAAGCGGACATTCTTTTTGACTATATATCTCCCATTGTTTGCTTAAGGTGTTCTCTTTTTTCCATTTTAAAAAATCAAAACTATAATTCCTGGCTTCCTTAACCATGGCTTTTAGTTTGGCAAGAGGTAAATTTTTAATTTCAGTTAATGGATGCACGCGGATACGGTACAGGACTTCATTTTTTATAATGTTGCCTACACCACTAAAAATCTGTTGATCCAGCAGAACATCGCAAACCATGGCCTCAGGTTTTTCTTTTAATTTTTTAAGGGCTGCGCTGCTGCTCCATTCATCAGCCATTACATCATTTTCCCAATTGTAATGTTTTTTAACGTTTCCCTCTAAAAGATCTACTTTGCAGGTATAAAAGTTTAATTCATCCTTTTTGAAAATAAGGCCCAGTTTTAGTGGTGTTTTTTTTCGCTCGTTAATTAAATAACTGCCGAATAGCATAAAATGGATCCGTATGGTGAAATCGTTAAAACAGATGAGGAAATGTTTGCCCCAGCTTTTGAAAGCGATAATTTTTTCGTGCAATAACTTATCTTTATCAATGTTTTTGGCATTGCCCGTTACTTCCAGTACCTCTGGGCGACCCAAGTGGAGATCATTGATTAAATCCTTTAGTATTACGATCGACGGGCCTTCTGGCATATTATTCTTCCCCCAGTTGCTGGAATTTAAATTTGTCTTTAATGTTGCTGTTAAAATACCGTCCTTTAGATCCGGAAGCCTTTAACATCTTGTAAATTTTTTCAGGTACATTTTTGTACAGATATACCATATCTGTAACGAAGATAATTTTCAGTGTTTTCGAAGCAGTGTCATAGTTAAAGTATTTGATTACTGATGATGGCATAGGCTCAATTTACACTTTAAAAAACAGTGTCCATTCAAAATGGTTTTAGTCGTTTTTGAGTTCAGATTCTTCCTTGGCAACTTTTATCTTTTCCTTTTTCAGATCTATCCTGATGATGTTGTACAAACTCATGTATACATTGGCAATCCATACGATAGAAAAGAAAGAAATGATATATCCCCGCCAATCGGGGTAAATTAAGGTGAATTTGGTAATGAAAAGCAAGAGCGCGGTTACATAATGACTGAAACAATATTCACAGGTAAAAACATAGAAAAACTTCCGTTTAACCAATTTATTGCAATTCTTTGAACGGTCTACACAGAATTCGCGTGCCTCTTTAAATATTTCTTCCTTGGTAACGGTCCATGCGATACAAGCTACGGGCAGTGCCATTATGAAGAGATAATAGAGGTGTGCTTTCATGTTGATCAAATTGCGGTATATGTACAACCTTAAAGCCTTGAAAATGTTTAGATAAGCGATAAACATTTTGACTATATTTATGTTAATTAAAAATATCTAATCACTTATTGTTATGGAAAGATCAGAAATTATATCTCTTTTAGAGGTTATCAATCAACAGGTAAGTTCTTCGGTTTTAGGTGGGATGGAAGAAGAATATGAGGAATTGGAAAGCATGGGGCTGATTAAAATCAACCGCGATTCGGTTCAATGGTCGTCGGCAATGACGCCTGCCGGGAATGCTTATTTAGGGCACGACTAATCTGGTTAGCGGGGTGCAGAAATAGCTAAATAAATTACGCTACTTATGGTTTTTGGAAAGCAGTTGTAGTAGTTTTTCGCTTAAAGCAATCCCGCCCCCGTTTCTCCCGATTAAGGTCGGGATCTTACTATGATCGGGGTAATACCACTGTTTTACAAATGGGTTCCTTTTCCTTGCTACAGCCGACCTGCTCTCAACCTTCGCCAAACAGAACCGGAAGCCGGAATAAAGTCTGTTTTTCCGTGGAAAAAAAATGAATATTGATTATACCACCTCTTACGACCAAACTTTGACCAATTTATTGTTGGAATTCTGCTAAATTTGCTGCAAGTTTAGAATTGTGCCCAGATGAAATAAACGGCCATTCTTCTTGCAGATATGATTGATTTACAACTCAGAACAGTAAATGTAACCCGGTACGTTACGCCCTTGCGCGAGGGCGGCTCCATGCCTGCCATTGCAGAGGCTGACGACAATTTTTTGTATGTACTTAAATTTAGAGGCGCAGGACAGGGTACAAGGGCTTTGATTGCCGAATTAATCGGTGGTGAAATCGCACGTATTTTAGGTTTACGCGTCCCAGAATTGGTTTTCGCCAATTTAGATGAAGCTTTTGGCAGGACCGAGCCTGATGAAGAAATCCAGGATTTACTAAAAGCTAGTGTTGGCCTGAATTTAGCCTTGCATTATTTGTCTGGTGCAATTACTTTCGATCCAACGGTAACTACCATTGATGCCAAGCTGGCCTCACAAATTGTGTGGTTAGATTGTTTTTTAACCAATATGGACCGCACCTGTAGAAACACCAATATGTTGGTTTGGCATAAAGAACTTTGGCTAATTGACCACGGTGCTGCATTATATTTTCATCATTCGTGGCAAAACTGGGAGGAACAGGCCATTAAACCATTCTATTTGGTTAAAGATCATGTATTGTTGCCCTGGGCTACAGAACTGGAAAGTGTGCATGAAGAATTTATCAAAAACCTTAACCCTGAAAAAATTAAAGCGGTTATTAAATTGATCCCCGATGATTGGTTGGAAGGTGAAACAAATTTCAAAACTAAAGAAGAGCACCGGAAAGCTTACATTCATTTTCTTACTGAACGATTATCACATTCAGCCATATTTTTAAAAGAAGCACAGCATGCAAGGGAAATTCTTATTTGAGTATGCTGTTATCCGCGTAATGCCGAGGGTAGAACGTGAGGAATTTATCAATGTAGGCATCATCTTATTCTGTGCGAAGCAAAAGTTTTTAAAAAGTGTTTTTGTATTGGATGAAGCGAAAATCAAAGCATTTTCTGCTGCTGTAGATGTAGAAGAATTAAAAGAAAACCTGTCTGCATTCGAAAGGATCAGTGTAGCGGCAAAAGGTTCGGGGCCTATAGGTCAATACGATCAGGCTTCCCGGTTCAGGTGGCTTACCGCCACCAGAAGCACCGTGGTACAGTGTTCGAAAGTGCACCCCGGTTTTTGTGATGATGCCGAAGAAACGTTATTAAGATTGCACCAGGAGCTGGTTTTGTAAATACCAATGATCAAATCGCATAGTTCAGATCCTAAGCGCTCAGCGCAATACCCTAAGCCCAAGTTTAAGCAATTAACCAGTTAACCAAGCCTTACGTTGCCAAAAGAATATTTTAAAAAACTGCAGGATTTGCTCGATACGGAGCGTGAAGAAGATTTGCAATCCTATTTAAAACTTACCGAAAATACTTCAGCCGCAGATAGGAGGGCTCTGGGCTTAACCTGGTATCCGATAGCAATCAGGAATACCGAAATTGGCCGAGGCGATTATTTAACGGTAGAATTAGAACGCACAACCCATCAGGATTTTTCTCATCAGTTCCGTTTTGGATCATCTGTAGTATTGTTTTCCAATCATGATGCCAAAGAAGACCGGGTTGAAGGGATTATTACGCATCAAAGCGCCAGCCGGATGAAAATCAGTTTCCGTGTAGATGAACTGCCTGATTGGACGAGAGATGGAAAACTTGGTGTTGACTTACTTTTTGATAATAACAGCTACGACGAGATGCAGAACGCCCTTAAACAGGCTACACATTTATCAGGGAATGAATCGGAAAATAAACTGATCCGCATTCTTACCAAGGGAGAAAAACCATCATTTCAGGGCGAGGAAAAGTTTATTATTCCAAATACGCTAAACGATTCTCAGCAGCTGGCTGTAAATAAAATTATCTCGGCAGATCATTTAGCTGTGGTTCATGGTCCGCCCGGAACCGGTAAAACAACAACACTTGTACATGCCATCAAATCGCTGATAAAACACAGCGATCAAAAAATCCTCGTTGTTGCACCTAGTAATACTGCCGTAGATTTATTGACCGAAAAATTAGCCTCAGCGGGTTTGAAAGTAATCCGTGTGGGTAATCCGGCCAGGGTTTCGGAACGATTGCTTGCTGCTACTCTCGATCACCAAATGGCCGGTCATCCGGAAATTAAAACCATTAAAGCATTAAAGAAACAGGCCAATGAATATAAAAACATGGCCCATAAGTATAAGCGAAGTTTTGGCAGGGCAGAGCGGGAGCAACGGAAGGCCCTTTTTGAAGAGGCACATAAAATTGGCAAGGAAGTAGAAAAAACAGAACAGTATATTATGGATAATCTGTTTGCTAAAGCGCAGATTGTTACCGCCACTTTAGTTGGGGCGAACCATTATACCGTTCGGAATCTCAAATACAATACTATCGTAATTGATGAAGCTGGTCAGGCCTTAGAGCCGGCTTGCTGGATCCCCATTTTAAAGGCACAAAAAGTGGTTTTGGCAGGCGATCATTTCCAGCTTTCGCCAACCATAAAATCAAATGAGGCCGCAAGAAATGGCTTAAGCAATACTTTGCTTGAAAAAATGGTAAACCTTCATCCAGAGTCGGTTGTGTTGCTTAACGAACAGTACCGGATGAATAAGGATATTATGGGCTATTCATCCAAAGTATTTTATAAAGATGAGTTGAAAGCACATCCTTCTGTGGCCGATCGTACATTGTTTGCAGGTGATAAATCCATTCAATTTATCGATACGGCTGGTTGCAGTTATGATGAAAAATTAGAAGGTACCAGTACAACCAATCCAGATGAAGCCGCATTTTTGGTTACACATTTAACGCATTTGGCAGAAAGCTTAATTGCTAATTCTCTAACTGCTGATTTCCCTTCCATTGCCATAGTTTCTCCTTACAAACAGCAGGTACAAATTTTGAATACATTGGTTCAGGAGAATGAAATCCTGAATCCATATCGCGAAAAAATTGCCGTAAATACCATTGATAGTTTTCAGGGCCAGGAACGCGACGTGGTTTATATTAGTTTAACCAGAAGTAATGCGGATGGAAGCATTGGTTTTTTATCAGATACGAGGAGAATGAATGTGGCCATGACAAGGGCCAGAAAAAAGCTTGTGGTGATCGGAGATAGTTCAACACTTTCTAAATTCAAGTTCTATGCTGACTTTATTCAATATGCCGAACAATTAGATGCTTACCACAGCGCATGGGAATTTAGGGATCTATAAACCATAAAACTGTTACTTTACAGATAGAAAGGAACTAAAAAAAAATATTATTTTTACCTAATCATCTCAGATTAGTGGTAAAATTTTTGGTATTTAAAGAAAAGAAAATTTTAATTTTCACACTGATAACATATTAGATGGCCGGACCAATTATCCCATTTAAATGATAGAAAATATCAAAATTCTTATTGCTGATGATAGTGATTTGATGAGGCTCCTGATGAAGCGCTTTTTTACCAAATATATTAGCGCTCCGGATGTTTCGGAAACCAAAGATTTACCGGAAACAATTACCTATCTGAAAGAAAAAACAATTGACTTTTTGCTTTTAGATATCAATATGCCACAGGGTGATAGCAATCCGGATACAGTACGCGAAATTTTAACTATCCAGCCAGATATTAAAGTGTGTATGTTCAGTGGAAATGATAAAACTACGCTAGAGCAAGGCTTTTTAGATGCTGGAGCTGTAGGCTTTATTCAAAAAGATGAAAATATGGGCGATACGCTTCAACAGGTAATTAGCCGGGCTTTTAATTAAACCTTTTCCAGTTTCTTTTCTTCTTCAAGTTTGCCTGATATGCTTGCTCCTGCGATTAAAAGTTCGTGGGTAATCGTTTTGGTATATTCCGTAATTTCGGATTTGAAGTCTTTAACCGATGAGCCCGACCGGATTTCTTCCAATCTTTTTTCCCATTGCCCGGTTAGTTCTGCCTGTGCAATCTGTTTATCTTTAACTACTTCATAAACCGCCAAACCTTTATTGGTAGGAACTAAATTCCGTTTTTCACGGGTAATATATTCTCTGGTAATCAACGTTTCGATGATGGATGCACGTGTTGCAGGAGTACCTAAACCACTATCTTTCATGGCATAGCGCAATTCTTCATCTTCGATCTCTTTACCACAGGTTTCGAGTGCTTTTAACAACGACGCTTCATTGTACATCGGTTTGGGCTTGGTTTGTTTCTCTAAAAGCGATTTTTCTGTAATCGGTAATAATTCGCCTACAGCTACCTTTGGTAAAGCCGCATTGTCTTCATCCTTTTTGTCATCTTCAGGATCATTAAAAACAGCCCGCCAGCCCGCAGACCGGATAACCGTTCCATTGGCCACAAAGCTAACGCCCGACTGAATGGTGATCTTCGTTAATTCCTTAAGACATTCCTGATGGAAAGCCTCAATCATCCGTCCAACAACCATGTCGTATACCGCTTGCTTATCCGGACTTAAACCATAGGCCTGTTCGCCTGTTGGTAAAACCGCGTGGTGATCGGTTACTTTTTTAGCATTAACACTGCGTTTATTTAAGGCAACTGTTTGTAGAAACTGTGCCTGTTTTCCAAAATCAGGGTGATCGGTAAATTTTGAAATCAGGTCCGGAACGCCTGCATACACATCATCACCAATATAACGCGATCCGGTACGTGGATAAGAAACTAACTTACTCTCGTATAAATTCTGCAAAATATTCAATGTTTGATCGGCTGTATAACCTTTTTTCTTATTGGCTTCCTGTTGTAAGCTACTTAAATCGTGTAATAGCGGAGGCGGTTCTTTTCTTGGTTTGGCTTCTACAGCCGTAATATTTCCACCTGTGGCGAAACCTGAGGCCACATCTTCAACAAGGGCAAATAATTTTTCTACCTCTTCCTTATCCTTATAATTTGAAGTGGATATGGCCTTAAAAACCTGTTCATCTTTAATCAGCAGAATACTAATCTGATAATAGGTTTGGGGCACAAAATTTTTAATCTCTAAAAAACGTGCGCAGATCATGGCCAGGGTAGGTGTTTGCACCCTTCCTAGGGATAATACGGTCCTGTTGCCTGCTGAAATACTCAAAGCCTGTGTGGCGTTCATACCCACCAGCCAATCAGATTCCGACCTGCAATGCGCCGAATTGAATAAAGTATCGTAATCTGTGCCAGGTTTTAAATTTCTGAAACCATCTTTTATGGCTTCATCCGTTTGAGAAGAGATCCAAAGGCGCTTGAAAGGTTTTTTACACTTTAAATAATAATAGATGTATCTAAAGATTAATTCCCCTTCACGCCCCGCATCCGTTGCTACAATAATCTCGCTAGCCTCGTCGAACAGCTTTTTAATGGTATCCAATTGCTTCCGAACTGCAGGATCTTCTACAAAACCATCTTTTGTTTTGATTTTTCTGATGGCAAGCTTGAATTTTTGTGGAAGCATGGGTAAATGCTGCTTTCTCCAGCCGATAAAGCCATAATCCTGTGGTGGGGCCAATTGTAATAAATGCCCGAATGCCCAGGTAAAAGAATATCCTTTACCTTCAATGTATCCATCTTTTCTGGTGGTTGCTCCGAAAACTTTAGCAAGTTCACGACCAACAGAGGGCTTTTCTGCAATTACAATCTTCATGAATGGGCTTATCTTTTCAACCCCAAAGATGATTAAAATATTGTCAACAGCTTAAAAAAATTACTCACAATGCCATTTAATACTCTTTTTTGCAAACAATTATCGGATAACTTTGTCCAGGAGCTGTGCTAAGAATTTTTATATCAAATTGATTAACAATTTGGTAATACTTCGATCTAACAACTGCATTGGATTTTTAATGAATGGATAAAGTTTACGAATTAGAAGAACATAAAATTAAAGTAGGCCTCGAACCGCAACTCATTCGGGTGTATAGCAATGCCGAACTTTGGAAATATCTTGATGGAAAAGCAAATGAACGCTTTGATCTTTTGGTCAATACCGTTAAAGCGGATTATGCGCAAAAATTTGGGAAAGCTCTGGTTATTTCTAATGATTCGCTCATTGTGGAAATTCTGGTGCATGTATACTGTGATTACCTGGGATTATCTTTCAATCGCATTGTAAAAATTAAATGGATCCAAACCTTAGTCAAAAAGCTTTTAAAACGAGCTGAAGTTGTAGATTGTGGTGAGAAAAGTGTCGATAGCAACCGCTGGGTCTGGGATCTGTTGGCCAGCAGTAAATCATTGTTTATCGCAATTTTACCAAAAAATCTAAATGCCAGGAATATTAAACAGCATTAATCCGTTTGTGCGGCTAACAGCTGCTCCTGATTTAAAATAACACTTGCAGCCAATGTTTCATTCAAAAAGGAAGAATAATATTGCTGATCGGAATTATTGATGAACAGCACCGATCGGCCTGAAATGGTATTGATGACCTGATCAGCCAGTTTAGCGGGAACCGCAGGGCAGCCCTGGCTTCTGCCTAATCTCCCCAATTCATCTATGCTTTTCTGGCTAACATAATTTGCACCATGAACCACAATTGCTCTTTCGCGGGCATTGCTGTTAAAACCCTGGTCCATGCCATCTAGTTTTAGCGAACGGCCATGTTTGCCAAAATAGATTTCGCCAGTTAAATAAAAACCTATGCTGCTTTGGTTCGAATTGATATCATTCGAAAAGGAAGAAGGTTTATCTCCACCGCTGTTTTGTCCGTGGGCTACCCAGGTATTTAACAGTAGTTTTTTGCTGGCCAGATCGATAATATATAGTCGTTTTTTACAGCTTTCCTGATCAAAATCGGCAATGGTTAGAATCGATTTGGCGTTTAATAATCCCGAATATTTCATATTGTAGAATCCGGTAATGGCCTTTTCAAAAACCTGTTCACTTAATCCAGTAGAATCTAAATTAACCTGATGGTAAATATTTAAGATGTATTGATTGTACAAGCTATCTGCAGCGATATTTTTTACTGCTTCTTGTTGCGTGTGTGGAACCTCCACCGCTTTCCAACTTGTTCCGACAATGCTCATACCCACTAAAAAAATCGTAGCAATGTCCAGGATGTATTTCTTCATTCAGTTTGGTTTAGTTTGATATTGAGCTATTTATACGGTTGTTTGGATAGAATGTTGCCCAAACCAAATTTGTAGCGCTAAAAATACAAGTTGTTTTACATTCACATGACATACAAAATCTGTATATAGCTTTTGGGAATGTGAATTTTGCTTTATCCAGATAATAACACCAACAAAGCATTTTATTCTGTGTTTTCTCTTTAAATCCCTGCATAATGAAAATTCTATTAACCGGCGCAAATGGCTATATCGGTACACGGTTGCTTCCGCTTTTGCTTGAAGAAAAACACGAAATCGTTTGCATGGTGCGCGATAAGCGTAGATTTATAGCTGAATCTGAATTAAGTGAACAGGTAAAGATCATTACCGGTGATTTACTAAATGCGGAAAGCTTAAATGAAATTCCCGGAGATATTGATGCTGCGTATTACCTGGTACATTCGATGTCGTCCAGTGAGAGTGGATTTTCGGATATGGAGAAGTCTTCTTCCGAAAATTTCTCAGCGGCCATTCAAAAAACGGATTGTAAGCAAATCATTTATTTAACCGGAATTGCCAATGATGAGCACTTATCGAAACATTTGGGTTCCAGGTTGGCAGTTGAAGAAGAACTTAAATCATCGGGGAAAGCCTGTACCATTTTAAGGGCAGCCATTATTATTGGTTCGGGAAGTGCATCTTTCGAAATCATCAGGGATTTAACGGAGAAAATTCCTTTCATGATTACGCCTAAATGGGTAGAAACCCGTTGCCAACCTATTGGAATCCGTGATGTTTTGGCTTATTTAATCGGTGTGCTGCATAATGAGAAAGCTTATAATGAAACATTTGATATTGGAGGGCCTGATGTGCTCACTTATCGGGAAATGCTTTTAGGTTATGCCAAAGAACGCGGATTAAAAAGATGGATCATCACTGTTCCGGTTCTAACACCAAGGCTATCGTCGCTATGGTTAAATATGATCACACCGGTACCTTATTCGTTGGCTAGGAGTTTGGTTGATAGTATGAAGAATGAAGTGGTATGCAAAGATAACCGTATTCAGAGGGCCGTACCCAGGCACTGCTTAACTTATGCAGAGGCGCTACATCTGGCTTTCGAAAAAATCGATCAGAATTCCATTGTTTCGAGCTGGAAAGACGCTTTAAACAGGGGTTACCTGAATTCGAATTTTATGGACCAAATTAAGGTACCACAGAATGGAACTTTACAGTATAAGGTTAAAATGCCGTTTGAGCGCAAAGCTGAAGAAGTTTTTGAGAATATCTGGAGTATTGGTGGCAACAGAGGCTGGTATTTTATGGATTGGCTATGGCACTTGCGCGGCTTTTTGGATAAAATGTTTGGCGGGGTAGGTACGAGGAGAGGAAGAACAAGCAATACCGATCTTCAGGCCGGTGATGTGCTGGATTTCTGGCGTGTGCTGTTGGCCGATAAACAGAGTAAAAGATTATTGTTATATGCCGAAATGAAAGTGCCAGGGGAGGCCTGGCTTGAATTGAAACTTGTTGAATTTTACGGAAAAGCATTTTTATCGCAAATAGCCACTTTTAGGCCAAAGGGATTGTGGGGCAGGGTGTATTGGTACGCCATGTGGCCCTTTCATATTGTGCTCTTTAAAGGCATGGCCAAAGAGATTACCACTTACGAGCCTGGTAATTCAATCTAATTGCCTATTTTTGCGCGATACAATACAAAATGCCAAACGAAGAAAACGATTACTCTTTCTGGACCAAATACAAAAGATTTGCTTCCACAGAAATCTTGATGTACCTCATTATGATTATCGGTATTGGATTGGGGATTATTTTTTTAAGCTAGATCTTTTTTCGCAGAATTCACAGAAAAAAGCGAAGATCAACCCGTATCCTGTATTGATAAAAGAAAATAGTTTTATTTCTTTAAGCTAAGCGCTAATTTTAAATAATCTGCAGCATTTACGTCATTAATAAATTTCGAAAATTCAGCATATTGATCAGCGGGAAATGTTCCATCGTTTAAAATGAGTTTTCGGTAGTAAGTCAATTTATTTCCCGCTAAATCCGCTTTACACACATATTCGCCAAAAGCACTTTTAAAAGTTTTATTTTGTCCAACAATTAATTCTGGGTTTACATTATCGGGTAAGGTATACACAATGGTGTCTTCATCAGTATAGCCACGATTAATGTAAACTGGCAGTGTTCTGTTCCTCATTTCGGGGATTGATCTTTTAACGTTAAAGGCATTGAGCTGCAAAAACATTTTATTTCCATTTACAGGAGCATAATTCCTGATATTGATGCTGATGTCTTCTATTAATTTAGGATCTATATCTTTTTTCTGGGCGAAAGCAACCGTTTCAAAATCAATATTGTCGATGTTATAGGTTTCTTTTAGTAGCTTATGCTGCTCGGTTATTGATTTTCCGATCAGGGATTCCTGGTTTTCATATTGTGACCCAGCGTAAACCGTATTCATTTTTCCCGCTACGCTTCCGTCAGGTTGAATAATTAAACTTGCTTTACGCGTTTGTAAATTTTCAGCGGTTGTGAGTTTAGGGGTATGCAACAGTTTCCCACCTTCGGCAGTACAGGCTAAAACCAATCTGTCATCGGTAAAGTCGCTTAAAAAGCCAAATGGTATTTTCTGACTGGTGCATTCCAGCCAGGTGGTATCGCCTTTTAAGGGCATGCACAAAATAATGTGATTGCCCTGCACCATACTCGCATATTTGGGATCCATACTTTTCTTTTCTGAACCGGCTTCTACCACACAATAGTAAGAATCAATGTCAGCTGCACTGAGCAAACTTTGCATGTAGTTTACCAGTGCTTTACAGTCGCCATATCCCAATCGGTCTACTTCGCTTGCTCCAATGGGCTGAAAACCACCGATACCGATCTGTACGCTGATGTATCTGGTTTTATCCTGTAAATATTGATAGATTTTTCTGGCTTTCTCTTTATCTGTTTTTTCATTTTTAACCAAATCTTTTATCATTTGGATGGTCGCAGCCGGCAATGTTTTGCGTTCTTTTAACAGATCGTCGTAAATCCATTTGCCCAGTTCCTGCCAGTTGGTATAATTTCCTTTGTGGTTGTAGTAATAAAAATCTTGCGGGGCAATTTGAATATTGGTGGCATAGGTTTCGCGTGATGGACTATATGGTTCTGTTCTAACCGCCAAAATATTGCTTAATTTCCAGACAGTTTTTTTTTGTTTTTCATCAGTCGTAACTTCAGGAGTTCCGTTATAATTCAGGCTTTTTATCCTAATCTGATCTGTAGGTTTACAGATAAAGGTATAAGTGCTTTTTTCTACTGAAACATCATCAGCTGGTTTTGGCGTCCAATCGGGGATAATGAGGTTTTGTTTATTTCTGATTTCGTAGTTATAAACAATGGTATAAGGGTATTGATTTACCGATGGCAGGTAATGTTTAACGCGGCTATCCACAAAAAGCGAAAACCCATCTGCGGCACTCATATCGGCAAAATCATTTTGGGAAAACTTATTGACCGGTTTGCCTACACTATTGTAAACTTCTCCCTTTATCGCTTTAATTGAAATATTTTTATCGTAATAGATTACCAAACGGGCTTCATCCTCTCCATTTTGGTTAAAAACGGTAATGGCTTTCTTCACATTGAGCATCACATTATCAGGAGAACGCATATCAATGGTGGTTTCCTCATTCCGGATACAGGCATTGGCTCGGTTACGGAGATTAGCCGGGATTAAATCAACATCATAATTGTCCTGGGCAAAACCAGTAACCGATATCAAAAGCAGAAAAACCGCAGTGCATAAAAATCTCATCTAATTTCCCTTTTTTAATAAAAACTCTGTTTTCTGGTTTTGAATAATTTTACTGTAGAACTCTTTCAGGAAAAGATATTCTTCCGGCTGATAAATCGCATTATTGAACTGTAAAATCTGACTCATCGAAATGGTATCGTCCTGTAAACCGGTCTGTAACAAATATTTTCCGCCAGCATTGGGTAGTGCGATGGCCATATCCTTAGGTTTTTCCATTAATTGATACTTCTCTGGTAAAGTTACGTTGATGATGATTCGTTCATCTGATGCTGCACCTAAATCAACAGGGTAGGTGCGCTCATTTAAATTGAATGGGTTCTTAGAAATGGTATTGATAAAAAATGGACTAAAGTAAAACTGGTTGTTGCTGGCACCGTCGTTTACAGTAAATTCTATTTCATATTTTTCTACCAAAGTATTTTCTACGCTATCCAGGTTTGAAATGTTATGCTCCAGAATTTTGATCCTGGTTAAGCGCTCATCCAGTTTTTCTACATATTCATCAGGAGAACTGTACTTCAGGATATCCCTTCTTTTATTGTAAGCCGCATAACCCGAAGTATGGGTACTTAATGTGCCCACAATTTTTCCATCAGTCGTCATTTTGCCCATGAGGATATAACTGGTAACTGTTTTCTGACTGGCTTTTAAATCGATCCAATAGGAAGGTTTTTTTAGATTGATCACCCTGCCCTGGTCGTTAATACACCTTAAAGGCAATAAGCCAAATGGTAAAAGTGGCTCGGTAGCATCTAATAAATAACTTTTATCACCGATATTTACTTTAGCCACAAGATAATTAAAATCGCTCATTACAGGATAAAGCTTATTTACAGTTCCGTTTTCCCGGGTAGAAAGAATCACAGCCTCTGCATCCAGATTAGCGGCAGAAAGTGCAGCAATTAAATTTAGGTTTATATCCGCAACATTTCCCGATCTGTTCTCCAACGCTCTCTTGATATTGTCTTCTGAGTATTTTCCGTAATAATTATCCCATTTGATCTGCTTTTTGATATAATTATAAATGGATCTGGCTTTTTCCAGATCATCGGTACTGCCTTTAGTAATCGTGGGAACAAGGTCTTTATAAATATCCTTTCTTTTCATCTGAGCCCCCAAGGATTTATCAGATGATAGTTCATAATCCACATCTTTCCATGTTTTGGTGTAGGAAGTTTTGCCTCCATTTAGATTTTGTACATCGGAAAGCTCAAAATAAATGGCTGATTTGAAATTACTTGGCGCAGTCATGTTATCCTCCTCAATAAATGCAGGGATATCTTTCATGAGGTATGTAATTTTCGAACAATCTATTGCTGCACCAGATAAACGCAAACATTCTTTGCTCAGTTCAACTTTTTGATCGGTTAATTTTTGAAATCCGCGTAAGGAGACATTATAATTATAAATTCCAGGGATGTAAACCAGGTATTCGCTGATTACTTTTGGAATGTCGCTCTGAAATTCCCAGGTTTTAAAGTTAAATAGATTTGGAGACCTTAATTTATAACTATACTCGATAATGGATCCCTCCTTTAAGTTCGGAAGTGTAAATTTTGTAAGTCTGGTATATTTAGATCGGTTTTCAGTAAAAATAGCCTTTTTATCCATGGCCGTTTCAACGAAATTATTTTGAATATAGTTAAATGTTGAGGCTTTTAATTCACTAATTGTTTCTTCACGTGTATCATCTTTATAAGTGGGAATAATAATGTTGGCTTCTTTAAAACCCTCTTTATTATAGATCTTGATTTTGACATGGTGTTCGAAAATCAGTTCTAAACTCCCGGTGTTATCATCCCTTTGGATTGAGGCCGTTCCAAACTCTTTTAAAACGATGGCATTGGCGTTGCTATCTAGTTTTTTCTTGTCGAATTCGTAATCATCGTAAGTAATGGCTCCGAAATTAAAATTCTGGGCATGAATAGTTAGCGATAAAGATAAAAAAAATAGTATGGTGAGCGTTTTCTTCATTTATAATTTGGTGTATCAATAATGTTTGTGAAATGCTTTTTATATAACATAAAATTAGCCTATTTTCCCGTTTTTTTTACCAGAAAATCTATCTTTTGATTTTGTATGATTTTGCTGTAAAATGTTTTTAAAGCAAGGTATTCTTCGGGTTGGTAAGTAGCGTTATTAAGTTGTATTGTTTGGTTTACTGTGATGGCATTGTTGGCTGTTTCAGTTTCCAATAGATATTTTCCGCCATTTTTGCCGAGCGCTATGGCAAGGTTCTTTGGCTGATCTACCATTTCAAAACCCGTTGGCAGTTCGATGGTAATGGTAGCCCTATTGTCAGATTTGGAACCCAAATCAACAGGATATTTTCTTTCGTTTAAATTAAAGGGGTTTTTAGAAATTGAATTGATGATGAAAGGATTAAAATAAAACTCATTCTGCCTGAGTTCATTGTTGGTTTTGATTTCTATAGTGTATTCTTCTGTTAATGCATTTTCTACACTATCTAAATTAAATATGTTGTGCGAAAGGATTTTTGTTCTTGGCATGCTCTCTTCAAGTTTTTCTACAAACTCGTTCACCGACCCAAAGTTTTTGATCTCCTTGCGCTTATCCAAAGCGGCATAGCCCTGACTGTGAACGGTCAGTTTGCCTGTCATTTTTCCATCTAAATCTAGCTTGGCATTAAAGAGATAATTTTTTGTGGTTTTTTGAGATGCTTTTAAGTCTATCCAATAAGAGGGTTTCTTTAGGTTAACAACCCTGCCTTGATCGTTTATACACCTGAAAGGTAATAATCCAAATGGTAAAAGCGGCTCGGTGGCATCTAAAAGATAAGAAATCCCGTCTATGTCCACCTTTGCCACAACATAATCAAAATCGGTAACAATAGGATAAAGTTTATTCACCACTCCATTATCTCTTGTTGATAAGATTACGGCTTCAGCATCAAAAGAAGCAGCTTGCAGGGCTGCAATCAGACTAAGGTTAATATCTGCAACGTTGCCTGATTTTGTTTCAAGTGCTTTTTTAATGTTTTCAGTTGCGTATTTCCCATAAACATTGTTCCACTTAATCTGCTTTTTGATATACGCATAAATTGCTTTTGCCTTTTCCAGATTGGAAAGCGAATCGGCAGCGATTTTAGTGGTTAAATTTTTAAAAAGGTCTTTCCTTTTCATCTGGCCCCCAAACCCCTGCTCGGATATTAGATCTTCATCTATATCTTTCCATGTTTTGGTGTAATCAACCTTCTTCATATTTACATGCTGAAACTGGGAAAGCTCGAAATGGATGGCCGACATATAATTGCTGGGCGCACTCATATAATCTTCCTTTACAAAAGCGGGAATGTTCTTCATTAAATAGGTTGATTTAGAACAGTTAATGGGAAGACCCGCAAACGTATAGCACTTTTTTACTATTTCACTTTTCGAATCACTTAGTTTTAATTCTCCCCTGAGTGAAGTATGGTAATTGTAAATAACAGGAATAACCGTGATAAACTCACTGTAAACTTTAGGTATTTCAGACTGAAATAGCCATGTCTTAAAGTTAAATACATTTGGTGACAACAATTTATAGCTATATTCTATAATTGAGCCTTCTTTAATGTTCGGGAGGGTGAATTTTGCCAAATTGAGGCTTTTTGACCTGTTTTCGATGATCAGGTTTTCTTTATTAAATTTGGTTTCAACAAGTTTTCCATCAACGAAGTTGAAAGTAGAGGCGCTCAGATCATTTATGCTTTCATCCCTGAATTCGCCCTTGTACAATGGAACGGTTATATTTGCCTGATCGAAAGCCGCTCTGTTATAGATTTTTATTTTTACATGATAAATAAAGGCTACGTCTGTGTGGCCTTCAAAGTTCATTTCGAAAAAACCTTTGCCAAATTCTCTTAATACCACGGCATTTGAAGTACTGTCCAGCTTTTTTTTGTCGAATTCGTATTCTTCAGGGGTAACTGCACCAAAACCAAAATCTTGGGCATTGGCCATTAAGGATGAGAAAATGATTAGTAAAATTGTAACTAACGGTTTCATGAGAGCGTAAATAAATTGGTGCAATTTAATTCTACAAACTAACATTCAGAAATAATTTGACAATTAAATTTATAAATTAATGAAGTTGTTTTAGGGAACTAATGAAACCTTTTTAGCACTTTTGAAAAAAAAGAATTTGACATTCCGATTCAAATCTAATGTCGCCAATCTCACATCATAAGAAATGAAATTAAATTTAAAGCGCCCTTTAGCATTTTTTGATTTAGAAGCTACTGGAATAAATGTTGGAGCCGATAGAATTGTAGAAATTGCAATTTTAAAAGCCATGCCAGATGGTTCTGAAATTGTTAAAACCTGGCGTGTAAATCCTGAAATGCCGATTCCTTTGCAAACGTCGTTGATTCACGGTATTTATGATCAAGACATTGCAAACGAACCAACCTTTAAAACTTTGGCTGTAGAAATTGCCGAATTTATAGGGGAAAGTGATCTGGCTGGATATAACTCAAATAAATTTGATATCCCGATGCTTTTGGAAGAATTTTTAAGGGCTGAAGTGGATTTTGATATGAGCAACCGCAAGTTTGTTGATGTACAGAATATCTTCCACCAAATGGAACAGCGTACGTTAAAGGCGGCCTATAAATTTTACTGTCAGGAAGATCTGATCAATGCACATGCAGCAGAGGCGGATGTGATTGCTACATATAAGGTTTTACTTGGCCAGCTGGAAATGTACAAGGAAACAGAGTTTGAAAGCAAGCAGGGCGTAAAAAGTATTCCGGTTGTAAATGATGTTGATGCCTTGCATATTTTTACCAATATCAACAAACCGGTTGATTTTGCAGGTCGTTTGGTTTATGATGATAACGATCAGGTCTGTTTTAATTTTGGTAAGCATAAAGGAAAAACTACTGCACAGGTATTTGCCGTAGAACCTAGTTACTATGCCTGGATGAAAAATGGTGATTTTCCATTGTACACCAAAAAGAAATTAGACGAGGAGTGGGCAAAATTTAATGCCAGGAAAAATGAAAACAGGGCAGCACGACCTCAGAATAGTGCTCCCGCAAATAAACCTCAATACCAGCAAAAACCTCAGCCTAAACCGGAAAAACCCGCGGAGCCGATCAATACGGATATGTTGGAACAGTTGAAAATGAAGTTTGGTAAGTAGATTGGTTAATTGTTGAAATCAGTTAATCGTTAAAATGTTTTACTATAAATAAATCAACCGCCCGGCGCCATGCGCTAAGTGTTATGCTCATAAAATGAAATCTTTATCAATAGTTAGTTTGCTCATCTTTAGTGCTCTTTATGCGAGTGCACAAACCGCTTTGCCGATCGCACCTGAATTTCAGAAAACCTATCAAAAGGAAACTCGAAGTGCAAACGGGAAGCCTGGTAAAAACTACTGGCAAAACACTTCAAAGTATGACCTGAATGTAGATTTTAATCCTACAAGCAGGTTGCTTAAGGGTAAAGTACAGGTAACCTATACCAATAACAGCCCTGATACGCTGAAGGAAATCTGGTTTAAACTTTATCCAAACCTGTACAAAAAGGGAACACCGCGGAAATCAAAATTTGCAGAGTCTGACCTTGGTGAGGGTGTTGCGATAGAAAAAATGGTTGCAAACGGTAAAGCGATAAGTGACTTTAAAATCGATGGAACCAATATGACCGTTAACGTTCCTGCGGTTTTACCTGGTAAAACCATCAGCTTTTCTATAGATTATAGTTATACTTTAAATAAAGGCTCGCACATGCGTACAGGTCAGGTAGATGAGGGCTCTCATTTTGTAGCTTATTTCTTCCCGCGCATTGCCGTTTACGATGATGTAGATGGCTGGAACAAATTCCCTTATACAGGTGCAGAAGAGTTCTATAATGATTTTGATCAGTTTAATGCATCGGTTACAGTACCAGGCGGTTATGGGGTTTGGGCTACCGGTGATTTGAAAAACCCTTCGGAAGTTTTCCAGAAAGATATTGTTTCCAGAATGCTTTCTGCCGAAAAAAATGATGCGGTAATTGATGTGATCACCGCTCAAGACCTGGCCGATAAAAAAGTAACACAACCGAATGCCTTTAATACCTTTAAATTTGAAGCTAAAAATGTTACCGATTTTGTATTTGCCCTGAGTGATCATTATTTATGGAAATCGAGCAGTTTGGTGGTAGATCCTAAAACGAAAAGAAGGACCAGGGTAGATGCTGTTTTCAATCCGAAACATAAGGATTATTACGAAGTGATCGATTTTGCCCGTAAAACGGTAGAATCAATGAGTTATACTTTTCCGAAATGGCCTTTTCCTTATAACCACGAAACGATATTTGATGGTTTAGACCAAATGGAATACCCAATGATGGTAAACGATAATCCGGTTGACAATAGGACTGACGCCATTACACTAACCGATCATGAAATTTTTCATACCATGTTCCCTTTTTACATGGGGATAAATGAAACCAAATACGGTTGGATGGATGAAGGCTGGGCTACTATAGGTGAGTGGCTGATTTCGCCCATGATTGATTCTACTATTGTAGATGAGTATGGTGTGCAGCCTACGGCTTCATCTTCTGGCGGAAAGGACGATACGCCAATCATGACCTTAACGCCTGACTTAAAAGGATCTGGATCTTTTACAAACTCTTACCCTAAACCGGGTTTAGCTTATTTATTTGTTAAGGATTATTTGGGCGATGAACTGTTTACCAGAGCTTTACATACTTATATTAGAAATTGGAATGGTAAACACCCCATGCCTTACGATTTCTTTAATAGCATAAACGAAGGCAGTGGTAAAAATTTAAACTGGTTCTGGAAAGCCTGGTTTTTTGAAGGTGGTGTTACGGATATGGCCATAAAAGCTGTCGATAAAACTGCTAATGGATACACCGTTACTATTGAGAATAAAAGCATCAAGCCCCTGCCAATCGATTTAACCCTGACTTATCAAGATGGTTCTATCGAAAAGAACCATAGTACTATTGGTGTTTGGGAAAAAGGAAATCAGCAGGTAAAGATTGATCTAAAAACGACTAAGAAATTATCGAAAGTGGTGATGGGAAATCCACATACACCTGATAAAGTGAAAAGTGACAATAGCTTTTCGGTAAATTAAGGTAGTCATTTCAATAAGTTAAGTTTGCTGAGCGGTTTGCCTGGTCAAACTTGACTTACTTAATAAAGATATTTTTATGAATCGCCATCCTGGACGTAATTCTACAAATAATGCTGAAATAAATTCAGCACGAAGTATGTGTTAATTGGTTAGCCTGTAAAACACTTATTCAGCTTTCAAAAAATCGATATTCCTTTTCAATCCCGCAAATTTCGTACGCTTCACTGCTGATCCTTTAAAAACCTTTTTAAAAACATCATCCGTAATTTCTGTTAAATCTTTGGCGTTTAGGTCCAGCAATCCATTTTCAGGTTTAAAGGCTGTCTCATTATGTGCTTTTGAAAAACGGTTCCATGGACAAACATCCTGGCAGATATCGCAACCAAACATCCAGTTGCTCATTTTATCTTTAAATTCGGTAGGGATCTCGTTTTTGAGCTCAATGGTGAGGTAGGAGATGCATTTTGTTCCATCAACAACTTGTGGTGCAATAATCGCATCAGTAGGGCATGCATCAAGGCAGCGTGTGCAGCTTCCGCAATAATCGGCCTGGTAAGGATGGTCGTAATCCAGTTCCAGATCAATTATAAGTTCTGCAAGAAAGAAAAAAGAACCATCAGTTTTACTGATGAGATTGGAATTTTTACCTATCCAGCCAATGCCCGATTTTTTTGCCCAGGCACGGTCTAAAACCGGAGCAGAATCTACAAAAGCCCGTCCGGAAACTTCACCAATATTTTCCTCAATAAAATAAGTAAGTTCTTTGAGTTTATCTTTAATTACGGTATGGTAATCCTGTCCGTATGCATACTTAGAAATTTTTGGTGCATTAGGATCTGATTGCTTCTCTTCGGTATAATAATTTAACGATAAGGAAATGACAGATTTTGCGCCTTCGACCAATAATCGGGGATCAAGACGTTTATCGAAATAATTTTCCATGTATTTCATTTCGCCGTGACGGTTCTGGTTCAGCCAGTTTTCAAGTCTGGGTGCTTCTTCTTCAAGAAACTCAGCTTTAGAAATGCCACAGGCCATGAAGCCCAAACGCAGGGCTTCATCTTTGATCAATTGGCTATATTTTGCAGAATTGTTATACACTGGCCGGCAAAGATAAGGCTTAGGATTTAAAACATTTTCATTAATCACTTGTTCTAAATACAGAAACTAAATTAATTGATTATCGTTCTTCCTGATATGGAAATCATCCTGAAAGGAAGGGCTTTTAGAGTATAAGATATGGAAAACATAGATCCACAACATACGGAATCAGGAGAAGCTCCGAAACCGATTGAAAAAGATTACGAAAGTCATAAACAAGATCCGGGGCCTGCAAAACCAGCGGTTACCGAAAAGGATGAAAACGGTGGAGGACAGGCTTTGAAATGGGTGCTTCCCATCCTGATCATCATCGGACTGATTGTGTGGTTCGCAATGAGAAAATAATTAGCTTTAGATTAATAATAAAATGCCGGTTCGGATGTGACCGGCATTTTTTATGGCTATTATTTTAAGAGTTTAACCTGGTAAAGATCTCTTCTCCTGTCTTTTAATACCTTTACTGTTCCGTAATGGTGCAGCTCGTCCAATAAGTGTAGATCAACATCCACTACCAATACCATTTCGGTATTTGGGGTTGCTTCAGCTTTTATGGCATTGGTTGGGAAAGCAAAATCGGATGGGGTAAATACAGCCGATTGCGCAAATTGAATATCCATGTTGTTGACCTTTGGTAAATTACCCACGCAGCCAGCGATGGCTACATAACATTCGTTTTCTATGGCCCGTGCCTGAGCACAATGGCGAACGCGTGTGTAACCGTTCTGAGTATCTGTTAAGAAAGGCACAAACAGAATCTGCATACCCTGATCAGCATAAATACGGCTTAATTCGGGGAATTCTACATCGTAACAGATCAAAATCCCTACTTTACCACAATCAGTATCAAACACCTGCACTTTGTCGCCGCCGATCATACCATAATATTTCTGTTCATTTGGGGTGATGTGGATTTTTCGATATTCATCTATTTTGCCCGTTCGGTGACAAAGGTAAGTGGCATTATAAAGCTTACCATCCTCAATAAGTGGCATACTGCCGGTAATAATATTGGTGTTGTAGCTCAAAGAATACTCATGCATTTTTTGTACAATCTCTTCTGTTTTTTCGGCGAGCTTGCGCATGGCCTCAATTTCAGGTAAGTGATTGTAAGGTTGCAATAAAGGCGTATTAAACAGCTCAGGAAACATCACGAAATCTGATTTGTAACCACTTAAAGCGTCCACGAAAAATTCTACCTGCTCGTAAAATGCATCCATATTGGGAAATAAACGCATTTCCCATTGTACCAGTCCCAAGCGGATGGTCATTGCCGAGCGGGCAGAAGCATCTATACCCTGGTAATAAATGTTGTTCCACTCAATTAAAGTGGCATATTCCTTTGATTCTTTATCGCCAGGTAAATAGTTCTTTAATACTTTTCTGACGTGAAAATCATTGGAGATCTGAAAAGTCAGGGTTGGGTCGTAAATTTCCTTAGATTTAACCTTATCGATGTACTGCCTTGGACTAAGCTTCTCTGCATATTGGTGATAACCCGGGATCCTGCCACCGGCAATAATGCTTTTCAGGTTTAGGCTTTCGCAGAGTTCCTTCCTTGCTTCATATAATCTTCTCCCCAAACGCAAACCGCGGAAGTCAGGGTGGACGAAGATTTCAATGCCATAAAGTGTATCTCCGTTTGGATCGTGCGTGGTAAAAGAATAATCGCCAGTAATTAATTTATAGGTATGCCGATCGCCATATTCATCGTATTCTACGATAATGGCAAGCGAACAAGCTACCACTTTGTCATCAACGGCAATGCAAAGTTGTCCCTCTGGAAAAATAGTTAAAAGTTTTGCGATACTTGATTTTGGCCAGATAGAGCCGCCCATGCTGTCGTATGCCTGAAGCATAGATTCTTTAAGATCTGCGTAATCTTCGAGCGTTAGTTTACGTAATTCAATATTCATAATGTTTGATTTCTATATGATGAACACAGAAAGGGCTTAAATGTTCAGATGGATTTTGTTTTTTTAACAGATCGTCATTGCGAACTGAAGGGCGGGATTAAGTGGGTTGCGTGAAGCAATCTTACAACGATCGCTAGGTACGAAGTTTAATTTTTTTTCACCCACCTATAGTAGTAGGATTGCTTCGTGCCTCGCAATGATGACTTTTCGTAGCTTAATCGCCGCACAAGAGTCGAAATGACGAGAGTATGGGCAGAGGCGTCATCTCGACTGAAATGGAGAGATCTATCTCGAGATAGATTTCTCGGCTGCGTTGCACTCCGCTCGAAATGACGACCTATAATGGAGTGACATTATCCTAAAACAGCTTCCCTGTCTGCCCCGGATAATTTTTCTTCAAATGTTTATACGCCGCTTCGGTAACTTCTCTGCCCCGTGAGGTACGCATAATGTAACCTTCCTGAATTAGAAAGGGCTCATAAACCTCCTCAATGGTACCTTCATCTTCTCCAACAGCAGTGGCTATGGTTTTTAAACCAACCGGACCGCCTTTAAATTTATCGATGATGGTGACCAGAATCCTGTTGTCCATTTCATCCAGGCCATGTTCATCTACATTGAGCGCATTGAGCGCGTAACGGGCAATTTCGGTATCGATATTTCCATTTCCTTTAATCTGGGCAAAATCTCTTGTTCTCCGTAAAAGTGCATTGGCAATACGGGGTGTACCACGACTACGGCGGGCAATTTCATAAGCACCTTCATCACTGATGGGTGTTTTTAATATCTCCGATGAGCGTAGAACGATCGTTGTTAAGAGCTTAGCGTCGTAATAAGCCAAACGTGCATTAATACCAAAGCGTGCCCTTAGAGGAGCAGTTAACAAACCTGAACGCGTAGTAGCGCCTACCAATGTAAAAGGGTTAAGCGATATTTGTACGGAACGGGCGTTTGGGCCAGTTTCCAGCATAATATCAATCTTGAAATCTTCCATGGCAGAATAAAGATATTCTTCAACCAGGGGGGATAAGCGATGGATTTCATCAATAAATAGAATATCACCCTCATCAAGCCCCGTTAACAAACCGGCCAGATCGCCCGGTTTATCCAAAACAGGCCCAGAAGTTACCTTAATACCTGTAGCCATTTCGTTGGCTATGATATGAGAGAGGGTAGTTTTACCCAATCCCGGAGGGCCGTGCAATAGAACATGATCTAAAGCCTCACCACGGAGTTTTGCAGCCTGAACAAAAATCTTCAGGTTCTCCATCACTTTTTCCTGACCGGTAAAATCCTCGAAAGCCTGTGGCCTTAAAACCCTTTCAATATCACGATCGGTGGGGCTGAGGTTGCTTGCTTCGGGATCCAGATTCTCATTCATACAGCAAATATAAAATTAAATGCTAAAAAAATTAGGATTTTTTAAATTTATCAGCAACTACCAAATCTTTCGAGCCGGCAGTATATTTATAAAAGCCCTCACCAGTTTTAATGCCCTTTTTACCTGCAGCAACCATATTTACCAGTAAAGGACATGGAGCGTATTTTGGATTGCCAAAACCATCATTCAATACTTTTAAGATCGCCAGACAAACATCTAAACCAATAAAATCTGCCAACTGTAACGGTCCCATAGGATGTGCCATGCCTAATTTCATTACGGTATCGATTTCATACACACCGGCAACGCCTTCGTATAAAGTGTAAATGGCTTCATTGATCATTGGCATTAAAATGCGGTTGGCCACAAAACCAGGGTAGTCGTTTACTTCTACAGGTACTTTTTCCAACGTCTGCGACAGCGACATGATGGTACTAGTGGTTTCATCACTTGTGGCATAACCACGGATTACTTCGACCAGTTTCATTACCGGAACCGGATTCATGAAATGCATCCCAATCACTTTATCGCCTCTACCTGTTACGGCTGCAATCTGTGTAATGGAAATAGACGAGGTATTGGAAGCCAGAATGGCGTGTGCAGGAGCATGTTCATCTAAATCTTTAAAAATTTTTAATTTCAGATCTACATTTTCAGTAGCAGCTTCTACAATTAAATCGGCATTTTGAACACCATCTTTCGTGGAGGTATACGTGGTAATGTTGTGCAGTGTTGCCAATTTCTGATCTTCAGTCAATGTGCCTTTGGCAACCTGCCGATCTAAATTCTTGGTAATGGTTTGTATGGCTTTATTTAAAGCAGGTTGATTGATATCAATCAGGTTCACTTGATAATTGAATTGTGCAAAGGTATGGGCAATGCCATTTCCCATTGTACCAGATCCTATAACTGCGATTTGCTTCATCTTTTGAGGGATTTAAAAAAGCGAATTTACTTATTTGTAGCTGAGTTATGCTAATCTTAATCGATTATAAAATATCCTTGTATTTATTCTTTGCAAGTTGATTTTTTGTTGTTTTTTTTTTG